>Ga0196965_1000440_pt1 | contig 25157 bp, 23 predicted proteins | sample S1_20metaG_FD_148668 | JGI IMG/M metagenome (GOLD analysis project Ga0196965, IMG submission 148668) | Soil microbial communities from Anza Borrego desert, Southern California, United States - S1_20 | ecosystem: Environmental > Terrestrial > Soil > Desert | place: USA: California | collected... | reverse complement strand
GTGAAGTGTAAAGGGTATTCTTCTGCCTAATATTCGGATTTATCAGCGCACGTTCCAGCGTTGTCACTTTTCTTTTGCTTGCACAAAAGCAAAGTAACCAAAAGAAAAGTGCACCACGAACATTAACCTTCCTACGCGCGCTGGCCGCATCCGCCGCACTATGCCCGGAAGGTTCGCGCTGTTCGTGGACAACCAGCCGCACTCTTTTACCCGAGCGGTATACTGTGTTGACAACAAAAGCAAATGAAACTATGTCTCAGATCCATAATAGTAAGAAACGCATGCCCGTGATTGTTCCAAAACATTATGAGAAAGACTGGTTAAACCCGAATCTGACTGAAGATGATATCAAGGCATTTTGTGAACCAGTTGAAGACAACATAATAGCAGCGCACCCGATTTCAAGACTGATCACAACCAAAGGTGCCGACACTAATGTTCCCGATGTTATGAGGGTGGCAGAATACGAACAGTTGAATAGTAGGTACAATGAACAACATTTTTTGGCCTGTCTATCAAATTTGAGAAAACGAGCTTAATCAGTGAGGAGGTTTTCGCTTTCGTTTTTGTTCGGTTTCAAGGCTAATCGATTCTGCAACGGCCTAATCTCTCTTTTTAACTTCACGCTTAGTTAAATGTACCGGCATCGTAGCCATTCTTTCCCGGTAATGCATGCACAATGCATTGACGCAAAATATTTCTGTACCTTCATGGGGGAAAATGTGCCTGTGAACGTTTTAATAGTAAGCACGAAGTAATGACTGAGAATTCCGGATGATGGAAAATGATGAGTCTGAATTTGATGATCTTCTTAAAAGGTACCTGAAGGATGAGGTATCGGAGGAGGAGCGCATAAAAATAGAGGCATGGCTGGACTCCAATAAGAAACGGCATGGTAAAAATTTTACCTGGGACGAAAAGGACGAGCAAATCCTCTATGAGAAGATAACGACGAAAATCAATAACATCGACGAGATTACGTCGTTTACGCCGCGGCAAAAGCGGGTTGAACACAAAATCCTGCGATGGCTGGCGATTGCGGCATCCATCAGCGCAATTGTTATTACAGGCTACGTTGCCTGGGACGCGCTGGAAGCACGACGAACATCCGTAGCGGTGGCTGCCACGCACAATGATGAGAAGGTAAAACTTCCTGATGGCTCGATCGTATGGCTCGAAAGGGGAAGCACGTTTTCTTTTTACCAGGATAATGAAGGCAGGCATTCGGTATTGAATGGGGAAGGATTATTTGAAGTATCAAAAAATAAGACAAAGCCTTTCAACGTGCAGTGCGGGAAAGTTAACGTGATGGTAACGGGGACAAGCTTTAACATCCGCACTGCCGGAGACAGCTTTGCGATCGAGGTTCTCACGGGTGCGGTGGCGGTATCGACGAATGACGATACGGTACTGGTACATCCGAAGGAAAAAGTCTTGTACGAGCCAACGGGCGTGCTGGTGAGATCAACTTTCGATGTCGACCTGCTTGCGGAAGCTAACAGCGAATATTACATGAAGTTCGAGAGTGTAGCCATGGCACAGGTAATGGAGAGGATAGCATCAAAATTCGAGGTGACGGTGCGCGCTGAAAACGAGAACCTGAAACGTTGCCGCATTACGGCAGACTTTACAGACAGATCGCTCGAAAGCACACTTCAAATGTTATCTGAAGTACTGGACATCAGTTTTAATATCAATGGCGCGAACGTCGTGATCACCGGCGCCGGGTGCGAATAGGGGAGGCCATCGGCCGCGTGCTTCTCCTTCACTGATTATACATAAAAAAAAACAGGAGTGTTAGCGCACTCCTGTCTTAAACTCCCTTACGCCATTGCGTTTAAGCGATGGATGTGGAAGTGTTTTGTCTTCATCGTTCACAATTACCAACAAAACAGTTAAAATTATGAAAAAATACCTCACGCTAAGAAAAAAACTCTTTAAGGTTATGAAGCTTTGTGCGTCACAATTCATCATCGCCATTATTATCTGCGGCGTCACTGCGGCCCACGACAACTACGGGCAGGTGCTGGAGCGGAAGGTGACGCTCGATATCCGCGACGCGACTATTTCAAGTATACTTTCCGAGATCGAAGTGGCCGCCCGCGTGAAATTTTTCTATAGCATCGACCACATCGACGCAGGTTCACGTACTTCGATTATCGCGACAGACAAGCCACTGAGACAAGTGCTGAACGATCTGTTCGAACCTTTTCATATCCGATATAAAGTGCATGAGCCGGAAGGGACCATCACGCTGAAGAAGGATGCGCGGATCAGAAGTCACCGCGTTTCTGATGAACATGTGAATTCTCCGGCGACCGACGCCAGGAGTGTATCAGGCGTCGTACGAGACGCTGCATCATCGGAGCCAATGGCGGGTGTGAATATTATCGTGAAAGGTACCGTATCGGGGACAAGCACGGCTTCTGACGGTACGTACAACATCATCGCGAAGGAGAGTGACGTGCTGGTCTTTTCCTTTATCGGGTATGCTACATTCGAAACTGCTGTCGGCACAAGAACGGTCATCGATGTCGAATTGAACGAGGATGTTGCAAACCTTAAAGAGGTCGTGGTAAATGCTGGATATTACGAAGTAAAAGAAAAGGAAAGCACCGGGTCTATTGCGCGTCTGACTGCTGCGGAGATCAACAAGCAACCTGTTAGTAATCCACTACTCGCCCTTCAAGGCCGAATGCCCGGTGTTGTGATTTCACCAAGGACCGGTGTTGCAGGAAGCGCTCAGTCGATACAGATCCGTGGGCAAAACAGTCTTCGTGCGGATGGAAACTATCCGCTTTACATTATCGACGGAGTACCGGTTGATTCACGCCCATTGCAATCGTTGAATACGATCTTTACGGGTGGCGTGGATCCGCTGAACACGATCAATCCCGAAAACATCGAAAGTATCGAGATATTGAAAGATGCGGATGCAACATCTATTTATGGTTCGCGCGGTGCGAACGGCGTGGTGCTGATCACCACAAAAAAAGGACAGGAAGGAACGACTGCCCTGGATGTGCAGGTGTACCGCGGTGCGGGACGGGTGGCGCGGATGATGGACCTGCTTAGTACTGAAGAATATCTTGCCATGCGTAAAGAGGCATTCGCCAATGACGGCGAGACAGCACTTGCTGATCTTAATAATCCTGCATACGCCATCTACTTTCCCGACATGAAACTTTGGGACAGCACCAAATACACAAACTGGCAGGAGGAACTGTTTGGCGGCGCGGCCCAGATCACTGATATGCAAGGATCAATTTCCGGCGGAAACGACAAAACCACCTTCCGATTTGGTGGAGGATTTCATAAAGAGGGAACTGTTTTCCCCGGTGATTTCGGGTATCGTAAGAGCACCGCGCATCTTAGTCTCACGCACGGCAAACACGCGGACCGTTTCAAGGTCTCACTTTCGCTGAACTACGGTTCTGACGTTAACAAGCTATTCAACAACAACCCTGTCTACACGGCACTGACGCTTGCGCCGAATGCGCCAACATATAATGATGATGGGACATTGGACTGGACGGGTTATAATTTCAGCTTGCCGAATCCGTTTAGTCAATTGAAGATCGCACATCAGGCGAAAACGCGAAACCTGATCACGTCTGCGAGGCTTTCGTTTGCGATCACAGACGGATTATCAGTGATTGCAAATGTCGGGTACAATGATGGTGGCACAACTGAGATAATTAAAAAACCGAAGACTGCGATGCCACCAGGCGGATTTGCCGTCAGCACGAGTTCGTTCGGAGATCGCCGAAATAATTCTTGGATCATCGAGCCTCAGCTTTCATACTCGGAGGATTACTTCAATCATCATTTAGACGTGATCGCCGGGACAACGTTCCAGGCCACATCCTTCACAACTCAATGGCTACTGGGAAGCGGTTATGTAAGTGACAACCTGCTAGGCAACCTGAATGCGGCGAGCCAGGTGTTAAGACTCGGCGGAGATAATGGAGAGTACAAGTATCATGCAATTTTTGCGCGGGCTGGCTACAACTATGATGGTAGATACTTTTTAAACCTCACGGCGCGTCGCGACGGATCGTCGCGGTTCGGCCCTGAAAACAAATTTGCGAATTTCGGTGCAATCGGTGCTGCATGGATTTTTACAAATGAACCCTTTCTCAGCGATCAACGGGTATTAAGCCTGGGGAAGTTTCGTGGGAGCGTGGGAACCTCCGGCAGTGACCAGATAGGAGATTACGGATACCTGAGTACTTACAGCCCGTCATCAGCAACATATCTCGGGGGTGGGATTTTACTTCCTTCCGGACTCGCGAACCCGACGTATGCGTGGGAGATGAACAGAAAAATCGAGCTCGCGGTGGATCTCGCATTTTTCAACGACCGGTTGTCATTGACGGCTGACTGGTACCTTAACCGTTCGTCAAATCAGTTGATCGGATATCCACTTCCGGTACTGAGCGGCTTCCCGTCCGTTCAGGCAAATCTTGATGCGACGGTTGAGAACCGCGGGCTCGAATTTATGGTGACATCGCGCAACTTTGAAACGTCGCGCGTACGGTGGAGCACAACATTGAATCTGACCATCCCGCGTAATGAGCTGATCTCTTTCCCTAACCTCAGCGCGTCTGCGTATGCAAATGTTTACGCTGTTGGCAGCCCGCTGACAATCATGAAGGTTTACCATGCTGAAGGAATCGATGCAGAATCCGGTTTGTACACATTCAAAGACGTTGACGGCAATGATGTGATCAATATAGACGACAGGACGGCGGTATTGAATCTCAGCAGGCAATATTATGGTGGAATAAACAACAGTCTTTCTTACCGCGGATTCAAGCTGGACTTTCTCGTCGAGATCGTAAAGCAAGATGTGACCGGATACAGGGGAACATTTCTGCAGGCGCCAGGAGCAGCGATGAACCAACCTTCGGTTGTGCTGGAAGAACCGCGCTGGAAATTGCCAGGCGACAACACTGCGCTGCAGCGGTTTACCACGAACAGCACCTCTTACGGCAATGCGCGGCTTAGTAACCTGAATGTCGATGACGGGTCCTTTGTGCGTTTGAAAACAATCAGCCTTAGCTACAGCATTCCCGACGCGATCTGCAGCAAGATCCGCTTAAAGGATGCAAGCGTGTTTGTAACAGGCCAAAATGTGTTTATGCTCACCGGTTACGATGGACTTGATCCGGAAATTCCTGGCAATAGTCAACTGCCACAGCTCCGGATGATGACCGCAGGAATCAACCTTAAACTTTAAATCAATGAAAAGATCATATACTAACCATTTCTTCAATGTCGGGATATTGCTTGTTATCCTGTTCCTATGCTACGGGTGCGAAGACTTTGTTGACGTTAATTTACCGAACACAAAAATTACAAGGGAGGCCGTCTTCAATGACGATGCCACCGCAACAGCTGCGGTGCTTGGAATGTATGAGATCATGCTTCGAGGCAACGGGTTTGCTTCGTCGGGTTCACCGCTCAGCCTGTCAACAATTACCGGCGTGTACAGTGACGAGTTCGATAACTATTACGCAGGCAATAAAGCATTTGCTGAAAATACACTTACCGCTTCTGACCAGACAGTGCTTGCCTTGTGGACGTCATTTTACTCGACGGTTTATGCAGCTAACAGTGTTATTGAAGGACTTCAGTCGTCATCGACCATTACACCGGCCTTGTCAAAACAACTGGAGGGCGAGGCGAGGTTCGTTCGGGCATTCTGCCATTTTTACCTTGTCAACCTTTTTGGAAAGATACCCATTGTCAATTCGACTGACTACCGCGTTAATGCAAAGCTTGCGAGGTCGGATATTAAAGCCGTATATCAATTTATCACGGAGGATCTGGCTTCGGCTGAACTCATTTTGTCTACCACATTTGTGAGCGCAGAACGCGCGCGGCCTACCTCATGGGCTGCGGCTGCATTGCTCGCGCGGGTATATCTGTTTACCGGCGATTGGGCAAAAGCCGAAGCGTACGCAACAAAGCTGATCGAAAACACATCAGTGTTCTCGCTAACGGATGAACCTTCGTCGGCATTTGCCAAGGGAAGCATTGAAGCTATCTGGCAGCTGGCAAGCACGATGCCCACTTTATACAATACGTATGAGGGAATCTATTATGTGCTGAATGCGCCACCGCAAATACAGAGTATCAGCACGGGTTTGCATGAAGCCTTTGAACAAAATGACAAACGGTCGGCGGCATGGATCGGTGTTTATGATAACGGGATGAACGAATATTTTTTCCCGTATAAGTATAAAGTCAAAGGTGGAAGCAATCCATTAAGCGAGCATGCTGTTGTCCTTCGCCTTGCGGAGCAGTACCTCATACGCGCCGAGGCGCGGGCGAATCAGGGAATGATAACGGGCGCCAACAGTGCCGCGACGGATCTTAATATGATTCGTACGCGAAGCGGGCTGCCTGCAGTGGCTATCAATGCAAAGGAAGAAATGCTTGAGGCTATTCTTGCCGAACGACGGATCGAGTTTTTCAGCGAGTGGGGAACGCGATGGCTCGATCTTAAACGAAGTGGACAAGCGGATATCGTCCTTGGGTCGGTCAAACTTTATTGGGACAATAACGATCTTTTGTTTCCGATCCCGGAAAAGGAGATAAGCAACAACACGAATCTCACGCAGAACCCAGGTTACTAACCACATACTTTAATCTTTATTCGACGATGAAAACAAATCTTTTCATAGCGCTACTGGTATTTACTTTTACGAGTGCCGAATCGCAAACAGGTTCACATAGTTACCCCGTTGTCGGTGAACCTTGTCCCGATTTTACGCTGTCAGGCATCAATGATTATTCACTGAACAAAATCTCGCGGAATGACCTCGCAGGGAAATTTTACATCCTCGACTTCTGGAGCAAGTACTGCTCTGCCTGTGCTGCAAGCTTTCCCAGGACAAACACTCTTTACGGGAAGTTCAAGGATCGATTATTGATGCTGCTTGTCGGCGTGGAAGACAAAGAGGAGCGAATGCGTCCGATGTATGAAAAGATCCGGTCCAGGATAGATCTTAACATCCCCTACACGTTTGATTCCGTGGTGTTCCGGAAATTTGTTCACAGAACGGTTCCGCATCTGATATGGGTGGATAACGAGGGTATTATTAAAGCGATTACTTCTTCGACTGAACTCACGGAGGAAAATATAGAGCGCTTTCTCGCAAAAAAGGACTTTCCATATGTTGACCGAAGTTACAGCGGAACTCAAAATATCGCCAAAGCAATTCCACTCGACTACAAAAAGCCATTCTTATTTAATGGTAATGGAGGTGCGTTAAATGAATCGTTCTCCGGGTCAATACTTGTTGCGTATACGCCTGGGGAGATGCGATTTGCGGGATTGCCATTCGACTTCAAGTCACTTGCTCGCGCGAACGTGCCCGCGGGAAATATGATGGGATGCGGGGGACTAAAGGACCTTTACCGGTTTGCATATGTAGGCAGGTCAAGCTGGTATCCTGAAGATTCACTGTATTACGATGTCACACTGGAAACCATCCTGGAAGTAACGGACCCCAGCATGTTTATGACGGACCAGGTAACAGGTGCAGGGATCTATTGCTACTCACTGAAACTTCCGTCGGACACTTATTGTCCGAAGAAGATGATGATAGCAATGCAGCAGGATCTTGGGCGAACGTTCCCTTACGTGGCGAGCCTGCAAAAACGCGAAGTTGCATGCTGGCGGCTTTCCGCAACGGACAAGGCCAGACGCAATCTAAAAAGCAAAGGAGGTTCTAACTTGAACGATCATACGGAGCCAGCAGAAATCAAGCTGACGAACGTTTCGATGACACACCTTATATCCTCTGTGTTTAATAAGCACATTCAAAACAATCGCCCGTTTTTTGATGACACGGGCATTGGATACAATGTTGATCTGTTCCTTGAAGCAAATGTGAATGACATAGAAGATCTACGCCGGGCGTTGGAAGAGCAAGGTCTGTTGTTGACTGAATCAACCGAAGAGATGTTCGCACTGGTAATCAAAGACAAGTAGGTTGGGTTAATGAGTATGAGGGTGAGAATGTCTCACCCTCCATACTTTCTAATTGAAGCTTAAGGCATCTTCAACGTGTTTGCGCAACCCAGGTCATAGTCGAAAATGAGTGTGTTATCAGACCCTGGAATTTCGGGAATATCAGCACGACAATCCTGAAGCCCACCGGAGCAAGAAGCGGTGGCAGGACGACAGATATTGCTGCCATCCACGTAGCCAGGAGTAGGTACCACTTCAGTTTTAAAGGCGAAGGCCGCACCAATTGCCAGAATAAAGGCGAGCACGCCAAAAATGCTTTTCATTTTTTTCATAAAATTTTACTTTAATTGATTCAAGAGGCCTACTTTTTTTTACAGGTTTTCGGCAAACTCATTCCTGATGTCATCGATGAATATTGTTACAAGGGAGTAAAGTATATGTCGTTTAATTTGTAGGCATCCAGCCTGTTATCGTATAAGGCGTACAGCTTATCGCCTGCTATTTTCAAGTCCCTGATTTTCTTTCCTTCCCTGTCGGGGACATAAAAACTGAACAAGTATTTTTGTTGAAGAAAGTTGTAGACGTCGATCACTGAGGCTTCGTCGAACAGTTCCGGCAGTTCATTGCGACCCATTAAATTTGAGTGAACCAGCAGCAGGTGCTTGTATACGGTGCTGTGTTTATTGACCGTGGGCGGCGGAACGGCGAGTTGTGAAGTCGTGGTATTCGTTCCAGTTATCCGTGTAACAGTTTTGACATTTGCCTTTGAAACGGTGTCTATCGTTTGGCCGCGATACAAGAGGTTAAGATCTTTATCTGCTACTATGTATTCGTTGCGGTAGAAGTAAAGGTAAATTACCTTTTTCGTGTCTTTAGCGAAATGAAGCGTGCCGTCTGTGCAGAATATCCCGTCTACTTGTCTCTGCAGTAAATCCGGATGTTGCTTAACAGTCTTCGTCTTGGGATTGTAAATGGCGAGCACATTTTCCCTGCGCCGTGTATTGAAAGATTTGACCGCGTAGGTTGAATCACCGAGCGGAACCACATCCTGAAAGAATATATCCTTAGTTGACTGGCGCATTGCAAGCCACTGATCCGTGTTACCCTTCAACAGATAAGGTATCGCTCCGTCGAAAAAATAGAAGCTGGATGAGTCAACCAGTACGTGCGCATTAAAATGTTTTAATGTTGTTGCGGCACTTATGCTGACTCGCACAGACCGTTCTGTCATCAGCTTCTCTTTGTCAATCTGTAGCAGGTCAATTGGTGATACCTCATTACCAATGTAGAGGCTACGGTCGGTATGCCCTGCGATATATGGCTTCTCAACATCTATTCGAAGTGATGCATTGTGAAGAACGGGATGTGGTGGAAATATTCTAATGAATGTTCCTTCTCGTGTTCTTACATGCTCTGAAAACGAATAGAGCGTTAACACTGCGGAAATACTTACGGCAGCGACAGCTGTGATAAATTTGATGTGCTTAATCCGTTTCATATTTGCTGTTTAAATGATGCGGGAAATTCAATATCAACCATATCGCTTTCCAACATGATTGCAATTGCCGCCAACATGGTAACTATCAGATTGAAGATCAAATGTTCCGTCCATCCCATCCTTTCCAAAATGCCACCGCATGAACACGGTATAAAGCTGCTGAAGTTCAGTATCAGCGCGATATATGTTGTGAACATGATCATCAGTGAAAAGGCTGCATATAATCCAAGTAACCTTACACTATTTATAAGGAGCAGGAACGCGATGAGAACTTCTGTAGCGGGTACAGTCCATGCTAAGAAGGGCGCGAATGACGTCAACATCGGAGATTGCATTAACTGGACCTGGAATACTTTAAAGTCCAGCCATTTGCTAAATGCGGCGTAAACAAAGAGCAGGATGAGAAAGATTGAGATTGCGTCTACGATAGTGCTTTTGTGCATGGTCTTTTTTTAAGTGAAGATATGCCCTCCAATCCAACAGCAGGTAGCACATGTATTCCGATATGACTGAACGGAATACCGAAAGTGCTTTAACAAATGATAACTACGACTGTAATTTTCGTTTGATGCGGCTCAATGACTGCGGCGTGATGCCAAGGTAGGATGCAATTGCGTCCTGCGATACGGATCGTTCAATTGTCGGGTACAAACGCCACAGCTTTACCAGTCGCTGTTGAGCGGTAAGTTTCTGCAGGTCGTTTATCCTCGTCTGCATGTCTTTAAGTATCAGCGGCACCATGAGACGATAGTACTGGTTTGCGTCAGGAACATTATCAACCATGGAATGGAATCGCGTAAAACTGAGCGCGAGCATTTCACTCGGCTCCGTAAGGACAATCGTGGTATCGGTATGCGTCTGATCAAAAAAGTTATTGCTTAGAATTACCTGTCCGGGCTGATAGAAATTTCCAACGAACCTGCGATGCTCCTGGTATGTGTAAGACATTGCAAATCCTTTACTCATAAAGTAAATGTGGTCGGGTACCTGGGGAGGATGAAGAAGCACAGCATCAGCGGGAAGGCTGACAGGAAGCAATGCTTCTGTGAACACTCTTTCGAATTCTTCAGACATTACCTTACGCTGGCGTAAGAAGTCGATGATCGTTTCTTTCATACGAGTGGTTTTCCTTTTCTCTTATGGAAAGACACCCGGCCTATGCGAGGAGAGTGTTTTTTTTTATTTATTTACCCGGAACAGGGTAGTGTTGTGGCTGACAATCATACAATTTGCAATTTCTCCTTCATCAATAGTACTTTTCTTATCCGACTGAGGGACTGAGGCTTAATGCCTAACAAAGATGCGATCTGGTTCTGCGGCAGGAGATGTTCAATACCTTTGTATTTAGCCGTAAAATCGCTGTAACGCTGAAGGGCGGTTTTCTGCTTAAGGTCTTCAATCATGGAAAGCGAATCGTTGAGCAATTTATTGAAGAGGATCTGAAACATTCCGGCAGCTTCAATATTGCCTGCGATGATTTTTCGTATTGAATCATAGCTCAAGGCGCTGACTTTGCAGCGTGTAAGCAATTCAATTGTTTCGGCAGACGGGCGTTGATCAAGAAATGTTCCAGGTAAAATAATGTCACACGATTGCCATACCGATGTTATATATTTCCTGGCTTTTTTCTGTTTAAAACTGCAGACATTCCCCTCGTTGAGGAAATACAAATACGATGGTACGTTGCCTGGTTGCAGGAGCTTGGCCCGTGGTTGCAGGCGAAGGGTCTTAATGTGTGGGCCTATCGACTTGCGAAGTGCCGAAAGCGTGCAAATGTCAAGATGGTCCGCGCAGACTTGCGGGCATTGTTGATGCAATCCCATAGGGGTTTAAGGTCTTATTACAGGTTACTATCAAAACAGCGTTGAGTACCTATGGTTAATTTGTTTTTTTTGGTTGCTGCATATAGGACATTTAGTATTTGTTGCTTCAACATTTGGGTTGATATCTATGTGTGACGATTCCTACCGGTCAAATGCGCAGGGCGATGCACGCTCATTTAAGTGTTGTCACTTTTCTTTTGCTTGCACAAAAGAAAAGTAACTAAAAGAAAAGGGCATCACGTCCCGATAGCCATCGGGGGTTTAACCTTCCTACGCGCGCTGGCCACATCAGCCGCACGTGCCCGGAAGGTTCGCGCTGTTCGTGGACAACCAGCCGCACTCTTTAGCCCGAACGTGCCGAAGTGTTTTACTTGCGGCACTCAATTCGACGACATTCAATGAAGGTGTTCGTATTAATTGTGAAGGGCTCGGGCTTTATGTTCTGTTTCAGTGGCAATACAATATGAGAGAATAACTGAACTTGTGGCTAAGAAGAATGCAGTTGGTGATTTGTTGTGGTTTACTCAGAGTCCTCTGGCGAGTGACTCTGAGTGGGGGATATCCCAGTATATCGTGGATATTTTGTGTAAGAAGATCCCTGCCTACCTGCAACCAGGCTTCGCTCGCTGCTCGCAAACGCTCAGGGCGGGGTGCTCAGGATGTGTGACACGAGTGACTATTACGGCACAGACCGGCACAATGCTGCTTGTACTTCCTTATACGGAACGTGTGATTTTGATTCCTCTTCCGGAGGTAATTGATTTGTCCCATAAACAAAACAAAAACAAATTTTTATGGCAAGACAAAAAAGTATCTTGAAGTTCGAAGGGCGGATCGGGGATCTGTCCTTCTTCAAATCACAGGATGGTTTCCAGGTGAGAGCAAAAAGTGGCGTAAGCCCGGAGCGTATTCGTACTGATCCGCGTTATGCGCGAACAAGGGAGAACGCTGCGGAGTTCGGGCGAGCTGGCGCGTCCGCAAAATTGCTGCGTACCGCCGTCCGGTCTCTTCTCATCAGCGCACATGATAAAACGCTTGTGCATCGATTAACCCGTGACATGATAAGGGTGCTGAAGGCAGACGTTACCAACCAGCGCGGTGAACGAAATGTTATCAGTGGTGAACTCGGCCTGCTGCAGGGATTCGAATTTAATAGCGGTGCCTTACTCAACGCGACATTCCTTGCACCTTACGAGGTATCGTTCGATCGGGCAAGTGGCAACGTCACTGTTGCCGTGCCAGGATTTGCGTCAGCGAAGATGATCTCCGCACCTATAGGGTCTACTCACTTCCGGTTGACGATGGCGGCTGTGGCGCTGAATTTCATCGAAAATAAATACGTGAGCGAGATCACGCAGAATGCCTCATCACCTTTATCGAATGACGTTTCAGCTGCAATCGAACTGAGCGTTCAACTGCCAGCGGGAGGCAACCAACCATCCATGGTGATGATCGGTATCGAGTTTTCACAGGTTGTCAACGGAACGGAATACTCTCTGCAAAACGGTGCCCATAACGCGCTGGCTATTGTGCTTGTCGATTCGGCAGTCCCTAATGTGCCACCAAATCCATAACCTTTAAATTATTTGATAAGGAAAATGCAAACAACGAATCACAACTCCGGGACCGTTTACGGAACCATAACGGGAACGGTGCTGACAATTTTCGGCAACATCCATATCGGCGACCTTGTGAAGACTGCGTTACTTGCGACTATTGGTGCAACGGTTAGTTTCGGTGTGTCATTGGCGCTAAAGAAGATGAGTAGAAGGTTCAGGGTGAAGTAAATCAGATCCAGTAAAGAGGCTGTCATCCGGAGACAGCTTTCTTTTACGTAATGTGTTTAAGCACTAATTAACATTTGTTAATTTTTTCGATCAACCGGGACAGGATACTGGCTATCCGCTTGTAACAATTATCATGACATCATTTATTGCGCAAAAAAAACCTCAGCATGGAATACAAACTTCAATTTTTTGAACAACCACTTTGCAACACAAGCTGTGTTGCATTATCAGAACCCATGTGCGGGCTTACAAGCTGCGCTCGCCGCGAAGATATAATCAATGAAGCTGGATCCGATCAATGCCTGGCACATATTCCACGCTGTATCTTCAACTTATGGCCGTAACACGAACAGTTGTCTACACCAAAGATATTCAGAGAGTAACCGGAAGAAGTGAACGCTACGCCCGCAAGATCATGTCGGCGATCCGGCGATCATTGGGTAAGGACAAACACCAACTGATTTCTTTAACGGAATTCTGTGAATATATTGGGTTGAGGGTCGAGGAGGTTAGTAGGTATATGGATTGACTTAAGCTGTGATAAATGCGAATTGGATGCGTTGCGAGAAGCCACTTGTCGGCGAAAATGATAGAAAACAGAAATCTATCAGCAAGCGTAAGGAGAACCATTAACAACCGACCTTATTCACCACTGACCCCTTTCCACATTCAAAAACTTGCTTCTCTTCTTGTTTAACTCTCTTGCAGAATGTGAGGAGTGCTCAACAGCCTTATGCCTTGCGATTAATGTTGCAGCTACTAACTTTAAGCCAACAATATTAGGCTATGACAGAATCTATAAAAGAGTTGACTTTGCTGCTCAGGGAAAACCCAGATATCGTTGCTTCTGCTACAATGATCGGGCTAATATCCTTTCTTGTGAAGAACTTCATTGAAAACCCAAAGTTCGTGATGTACTTCATCACACCGCAAAGCAAAAAGATCAGCAGGTTATCCAGGCATTTGGAGATCGCACGCTCTATCGGAGATGAGGCCGGGTGTCTGATTCTTAAAGATTTATTGGAGGATGCCATTTTTAATTTCAATACCGGCCTGAGTTTTAGGGGCGTGGCCAGGGTAAAATTTCTTGACCTGTATCCCAGAATCAGATGCCTTATCACCACCTATGAACTGCGGCTCATCCGGTACAATATCACTATTGAGAACGACACCCTGGTCGTGCGAAGTAAGAGGGCTATCATGGTCACAGATATTATTTTTTATTTTTATTTCGGGTCGCTTTTCACAGTGCTTTTGGGCATACTTTGGATTCACCAAGCTTCAGGTTCGGTGCTATCCGTATTTCTCACAATGCTATTATGGATGTTATTGTTAATCGTCGCTTACTTTATACTGAACAAGTTGGTAATAACGCACCTGACAAATCGCTTTAGGACCCAGCTGAAGTCTTTGCAACGCAAAACCTGAACACCTCCCGCGCACAGTTGAAAATATTCTTCCATGCAGACCAACAGTTGTGTGACTATGATGCTTTGAGAAAACCTTTTACGGTGCGGGGGGAGCGAAGCGAAATATCCCTGATGTAACTTGCAGGTCGGAGCAGAAGAGAGCGTTCGAAGAACTACGTTAAACCTTTCAACATAAAGTTTATAGATGATCGAGCGCATTTTACAGCCCAAGTTGATCAGTGCTTTTCTTTCATCAATTGTCACTTTTGCCTTGATACAAAACCAAATGGTCAAAGAGCCAAATATGCTTCCCAGCGCATGCCGGGTCTAACCCCGCATTTGGCTCAGCCAACCGCACTCATTCATCCGAAAGTGCAGGAAGGTCTGCTTGCAGCAGGTCAATTCTACGAATATGAAGTAATAACCGATCCTGTTGGTAAGAAAAAATACCGTTGGTGATTTTGTTGTGTATTTACTCAGAGTCTCTTACGAGTGACTCTGAGTGGGGAGGAATGCTTCCGCGCGTATGCTGGTGCGACTGCGCGCCGTTGCAACGTGACTGGTCCAATGCCGCCCGGGAAGCGAAGAATTGTTTTCATTGTTGCGACGTGTAGTTATGAATTGGTCTACGCGATCATTTAGCTATCTTTGGGGTTGTAAATAGATCGATGCTTTCAAAAAGATGTAAGTACGCAATTCACGCGCTCGTTCATATGGCAAAAGATCCAGGTGAACGTTTCTTGATCAAAGACATATCGGAGGAATGCAACATTCCTAAAAAATTCCTTGAAGCGATTCTTCTGGAATTGAAACGAGCTGGTATTCTTGGAAGCAAAGCAGGCATCGGCGGCGGTTATACTCTACGTATGCATCCAAAAGAGGTCAATCTCGCCGATGTTGTTCGCTTGTTTGATGGTGCCATTGCGGCATTACCGTGTGCGACCTATAAGTTTTATCAGCCGTGTGACGAATGTAAGGATGAAGAAATATGCGCAGTACGTGATGCTTTTCTACAGGTTAGGAATGCCTCCGTCGAAATGCTTAAGTCAAAGACCCTCGCTGAACTTGTTAAGAATGAGCAACGACTAATGAACAAGCGCGCCAAAAGGAAAGCGAAGAAAAATTCGCTTTAAGCCAGCAGGACTTATAGGTCCTGCTGCTGGTTGTCGCTTGATTGCATGTCCGTTTTCAAATAGCCGTACTCTTTTACAAAGCGATCGCTGTTCTGCGAAACCCACCTCAGGAATAATTTTAATGATGTGTTGTTATTCTGCTTGTCAACAGACAGGTGAAGGTATCCAACCGGAATATTCAACGATTTCTTCTCGTTCTCAAGCGCGAGTGTTGCGGTTCTCAGGCTGATGTAAAAGCCACGTTCATCAGCTTTCACCTTTCCGTTCCCATCTAAATCAGTGGGAATAACAGTTACGCCATCACGCACCTGTCCGGTGATGTTATCATACACAACAGGCATCGGCAAATAGCTGATCGCCGTTGAATCGCGTAGCAAGGCTTTTAACAGATGTTCATCGGAGCCGGCAATCGCCTTTCCATTGATATCATTTTGTTCAAAGCCATAGAAGTCAGCGAATACTTTTGGTGCGCCTGCTTTTTGAAAGCGCGTGTAAACGGTAAACGGCGCTCTTAGTTTCTCTTCATCTTCATGATCCGCAAAAACGTTATTGAAAAAGATCTGCCTGATCAGTTGTGTTGTCAGGCCTTTCTCCTGGTAGATGCGTGCGAACTGCGAATGAGACGAAGCGATCGGGACGATAGCGTAACGTGCTATGTATAAGTATTCGCGTGCCGTGGCGCGTTTTTCATCGTGTTTATATACCTCAGCCAGCACATCATAATTCTCAGGATCATTTGATCCTCGCGCTTCAATGATGATCTGCACGTTGGGATACTCTTTATTGAATTCGTCTATCAGGCGCTGAACAAGATTGTATGAAAAACGTGCGCCGGTAACAATAATTACGCGTTCGCCTTCCACCGGTTGTTCCGGCGGCACCTCCTGTGCGAATACACGCGAAATAAAGGCAGCAACAAAAATCAGGCTGGGTAGTGCTTTGAAAAGTTTCATGGTTGATCACAGTTTGTTGTTGGAGTATCGTATTGTAAGGCCGTACGTGCGGGGGTCACCGAGCACTGCTGCGAAATGCCCTGCATTTCCGCCCGCAGGAAGGAGTTGCTCGAAGTAGTCTTTGTTTAATGCATTACGCGTCCACAGAAAAAGAGAAAGTCCATTGCCTGCGCGGAAGCCTGCGCGGATGTTAACGATGCTATATCCGTCGATATTCAGATATTTTGATGGCGAGGGACTGGACGAAAATTGTGAGCGAAAAAACACATCAAAAGCTCCGAACACCTTTCCATTCTGACCGAGCAGAGACAATTCGTTGGAAGTGCAGTCTGTTGACAATGATCCGGACCATTTGGAAATGCCAGGGAGACGTGCGCCTGAAATGTCCTTGAACGCAACCTGCGTTCCTTCGATTGAAGCTCCCGTTTCCTCCAGCGGCAGCGGCGCATTCGTGAAGCGCACATATACACCTCTTATATACGCCAGGGAACCGGAAACCGATAAGTGATTGCTGACCCTGATGCTTCCATCCAATTCCCCACCACGTACATTCACTTTTTCCGCGGTGGCGATATAGCCTCGGTTCACGCCGAGCTGCGGCGATTGAACATTGGTTTGATAGTCGTCGATGTTGGTATTGTAAACAGTTGCATTCAATACCGTCCGGTTTGTCGGTGAGGTTTTGACACCTGCTTCGATGTGTTGTACATATTCAGGCCGGATGGTGCCAAGTTCAACAGCTACCTTACCATCAATTACAGGGAGGCCGGCAACGTTCACACCCACAGGCTTGTAACCTGTCGAATACGTCACGTAACTATTGACATGTTTCTTTACCATATACGATAAAGTCAGCTGATATGTGAGATTCTTTTCGTTGGCGGATGTTGTAAACGATTGATCCTGGTACACAACCTGTTTGAGCGCGATGAGTTCCGGATCGTCAGTCTGCAATCCTCCGTACGTCGTACGTTCGTATGAAACCTGCTTTTCATCGTAGTTGTACCGGAGCCCCGGCCGCACGTGAAGTTTTTCCGTTACCGACCAATCCATGTTGGCAAATACCGCCGCACTCATGGATGTGATCGAGGAGTTTGTGTGAGCGCCGTACCCTTCCAGCAAACCCGGTGTTTTCCATAAATCGCTTGTCGAGTTTTGGGAGAAACGCCACTGAGCGGTTCCGGATTCTTCGGTTCCATTGGTAGCCAATGACTGATCCATGAAGAAAAAGCCGATTACGCCCCCGATCCGAGATGCGACCTGTCCGGAATAGCGTACTTCCTGAGACCAGTTATGATGTTTCGAAGGGTTCTGCGATTTGGCAAGAGACTGTAGCCCTGTGAAGTCACGATCGTTGGATGGCCCCCAGTTCCAGTAACGCCATGCGGTAGTGGTTGTAAGCGTTCCCTTACCGATTTCGATGTCGCCGTTTAGAGAGATGCCACCCAGCTCATTTTCGGAGCGCCAGGGCGTGTCGTGGTCGATCACGCGATCGAAGGGGTCAGGTGTTGGCAGTGAGTAGTTAAGGTCAGCAATGATATTATTGAACTGCCGGTATCTGGGCCGCTGGGTCTCGACCACGCCCGCAACAACCTGCGCATATCCATTGGGTTGTTGTTTTGATTGATCAGCAGAAAGTGCGACAGAAATGCGGTGGCTGGGTGTAAAAAGCAGCTGCCCTCTGACGCCGAGGTTGTTCATGTCATTTACATACTCATTCCTTGCCTCATTATAGATCGTGCCGTCGCGTTGCGTGCCGGAAAATGAAATGCGCGCCGCGAGTTTCTCCTTTACGATCGGACCGGTAAGCGATGACTTCGCCTGGACATAGCCGAAGTTTCCATAGCTTAATTCAAAGTCGGCAGCCGGCGTAAACGATGGCTTTTTTGTTGTAATGTTAAATGCGCCCGCGGTTGTGTTTTTTCCGAACAACGTACCCTGTGGCCCTCTTAGAACCTCGATCCTTTCTACGTCGATAAAGTCCAGGGTCGCGACTGCTGGCCGCGCGAAATAAACACCGTCCACATAGAAGCCGACACCAGGGTCAAGACCATCGTTGGTGAGGCCAAAAGGGGAGCCAAGGCCGCGGATGTTTATGCCGGTATTTCTCGGGTTTGAAGAATATAATTGAACGGAAGGAACAATTTCTTTTAGTCGGTTGACATTAAAAGCACCGGACTCCCCGGCCCGGTCACCGCTGATGACTGATACCGGGATCGGAACACTCTGTGCGGTTTCCGTCCGCCGCCGCGCTGTAATAACGACCTCTTCCAGCAGCGTGTTTTCTTTCAGGATAATCTCAACAGGATCTTCCATCGCTTCGTAGATCTCCAGTTCCTGCGGTTTAAACCCTACAGCGCTGAAGACCACTGTGAATGGAAGGGCCCCGCTGGTCTCCAGCCGGAAGGTGCCTTCAGGATCTGTGACCGCATGAATTGTTGTTCCTTTAATAACAACTGTGCCGCCGATGATCGGCAAACCTCCGGCGTCTTTGATGACACCTTCAAGAACGTTTTGCCCGAACATCTGCCCGAATGGAAGGAGTAAGAGAACAGAAAATAATACTTTTATCATAAGTCTATCGTTTTAGTAGTCTTTTACAAAAATATGCCAAGTGTATTGAATGTCTACAAAACCAATAGACTTTATTTTCTTGGATGTGTTCGTAAGGCTTCATTCATTCACTGGTGGCCCATACGAGGCTGTTTGAAGCCATTTGGCCCGTTCTCCGACGCGTTAAATTTCCGCAGAGGTGGTCCATGTCCGTGTACCTGCGTATTCCAATACCCAAAATGTCTACTAATTCAATAGGCTTTCTTTTTTATTATTACTTTTAACAAAATTCAAACGATGTGGTATTATCCGGAAGGTGGTTGGGACAGGGTTTAATGTCGATGCTTAGCAGGGCATCAGTAGCAGGTTTAGCCCTGGTCAATGTTTTTTTCCTCGTGCGTATCTTATCAAAACAGGATTTTGGTATATGGGTACTCTACCTGAGTATCACGGCAGTGGTTGAAATGATGAAGCAGGGCTTTGTGAAGAACCCATTTATCACTACCTGGATTCGGGCCGGGGAAAATGATAAACGCGAAGTACTGGGATCCTCCATCGTCTTGAACTTCACGTTGACCCTTGTTTTGTCCGCGGTTGTATGCGCAGTTTCAAAACCACTTTCCGTTATTTGGGCGGCGCCCGGAATTGAAACTCTTTTCTACCTTTACGCTTTTCATAACTTTCTACTGATTCCTCTTTTCTATTTTGAAAACCTTCAGACCATTCAATTCAAATTCAACGGGATCCTGATCGCTACGATCGTGCGCAACGGAATGCTGACCGCTTTCATCGTTCATAGTTTTTATATTGATGCCGCCCTTAGCCTTGTCCATCTTGCCGTTGTTCAAATGGCGGCAACCGCAATGGCTGCGATTGTGTCGTATTTTTCGGCAAGTAATCTTCTGCGACAGAAACCACGAATAAGCAGGACAATGTTTTTGCAAATGTTTCACCTTGGTAAATTCACCTTTGGCACCAATATCAGCTCCATGGTAATAAAGAGTACTGACAGCTGGATGCTCGGAAAGCTAGCATCTCCCGCCGCAGTTGCGATCTATAATCCGGCGATCAGGCTTTCAAATATTTTTGAGGTGCCAACGATGTCCGTCGCCAGTGTGGTGTTTCCGAAAATGGCAATGCAAATGAAACAGAACGGAAAACACGGGGTGAAGAATATGTATGAAAAGTCAGTTAGCTTGATGCTTGCCCTTATTATTCCGATTGTTGTTCCTTTTTTCATCTTTTCGGAACAGATCATCACTTCAGTCTTTGGCCCCGACTATTCGGAGTCTATACCGATCCTGGAAATCACAATCCTTTACTCGCTCATCGTTCCATTCAACAGGCAGTTTGGAACGGTGCTGGATGCCTTGCAAAAACCGCGTTTAAATTTTTATCTGCTGTTGTGCACAGCCTTGCTCAATATCGTTCTCAACTACGTGTTTTTCCTTTCATTCGGAATTATTGGATGTGCGATCGGCACGTTGGTCTCCTTTTCCATCATATTTATTGTAAACCAGGTAATACTTTTCAGGTCATTCAGCGTTTCGGTTCCCCGAATACTTTTGTCGGTCGGTGAATGGTATCTGGCTTTCGGAAAACTTGTATGGCGTAAAGCGAGCGCATTGGTAACAACATCTTTCCGTACACAACGACATTGATCAACGATTGAAATTAATGCTGACAACGTATGAAATGGATCACAAGAGAACGACCCAAGATTGACCGGATTGCCTGCCCATGGCTCATTAAACGTTTCGTCGATCCTGATGCTGAGATCATATATGTTCCATTTGATGCCGTGATCTCCAAATCAAAGGAATTGAATGCGATTCCGTTTGATCTGCCTGATGTGGAGTATACACATTATGGTGATCAATGTACTTTCGATTATATTCTTCTGAAACACAAGATCACCGATCGTGCATTGCAGGTCATGGCGGTAATTGTGCGCGGTGCAGATACAGATCGGCACGATATTGCTTCACAGGCTTCCGGTTTGTGGTCAATTTCATCGGGACTCGCACAGAATATTCAGAATGATCAGGCGTTGCTGGCTCAGGGAATGATCATCTATGATGCGCTCTATACGTGGGCGAAGGACCTGCAAAATGTGAAGCACACACAACACCCGATCGAAAACATCCTGCTTGATGTTTACAAGAAATTTCTTCAGCAAAAATCAGGTGCTAAAAGAATGCCGTCGTGGGCGAAGGAGCTGAAGGAGATCATCCAGGACCAGATTGACACGAATCTGACGCTGAGCCTGAAGGAAGTGTCTCAAAGCCTGAACGTTCATCCCACCTACCTTTCACGCGAATTCTCCAAGTACTTCGACGATATGTCCTTCGGTGATTACATCAGGAAACTTCGCATTGAAAAAGCCGTGCAGTTACTAAACGAATCAGATCACACATTGTCAGAGATCGCCTACCTGACCGGCTTTTCGGATCAGAGTCACTTTAACCGCATATTCAAAAAGCACACAGGAAGAAACCCTTCGGCTTATCGCAAAAGTCACGACAGGTAAAGAAGATACAAAAGGTTGTAAATTCTGTACTATACAACACCCCTCGCGTTCTGGTAATCTTGTAATGTAAATGTTACAAGTGACGACTCGATTCCTTGCAACAGGTGCGCGAAAAGCCCCGACATAACTTTAAACCAATTGGTGCGACCACCTTTTTCCCGATGAAGTATATGTCTTGCTGCTGCACGGATGATGAGATGGAAAAAGCCAAATCAATAAGATACAATGGAAAACGCGCGTGAATATTCGCTGAAAGACCTGATAATCTATTTTCTAAAACTGGGCACGTGGGGCTTTGGCGGACCGGTTGCACTGGTCGGCTATATGCACCGCGATCTTGTCGAGGACAAAAAATGGATTAAGGAAGAAGATTACAAGGAAGGTCTTGCGCTTGCTCAACTGGCTCCCGGCCCGCTCGCAGCGCAACTATCGATCTACATCGGTTATGTTCACTACCGGATCGTCGGCGCTACATTCGCAGGACTTGCATTTGTTCTGCCATCGTTCGTGATGGTGCTGGGCATCGGTTACGCCTACGTTGCTTACGGTGGTCTTCCATGGATGCAGGCAGTCTTCTACGGCGTTGGCTCCGCTGTTATCGGCATCATCGCCATCGGGAGCTACCGACTTACAACAAAGAGCATCGGCAAGGACAAACTGATGTGGGCTATTTTCATCATACTTGCTGTTACTACGTTTATTACTGAGCAGGAGATCTTATGGCTTATACTTCTTGGAGGCGTTGCGGTATGGTTTACAAAGGCGCCGCCTAAATGGTTTTCCACAGCGAATGGAACACTTCCGCTGATCCTGCTTCAATTGCAACCTGTTGCAACGCAATCCAAACTCGTAGAGATCGCATGGTTCTTTACTAAGGCAGGTGCTTTCGTTTTTGGAAGCGGACTTGCCATTGTGCCATTTCTTTATGGCGGTGTAGTGAAGGAATATCAATGGTTGAATGAACAACAATTTGTCGATGCGGTTGCGGTTGCTATGATCACGCCGGGTCCGGTGGTTATCACTGTCGGTTTTATTGGTTACCTGGTTGCTGGATTCTGGGGGGCCGCGGTTGCTGCATTGGCGACGTTTATTCCCTGTTATCTTTTTACCGTCATTCCTGCGCCGTACTTCAAGAAGTATGGAAAACAACCGGCGATCAAGGCATTTGTAGACGGCGTAACGGCTGCAGCCATTGGAGCGATTGCCGGAGCGGTACTTGTACTTGGGAAGAGAACACTTACAGATTTTCCGACTTTTCTCATTGCGTTCACCACGGCTGCGATGCTACTCAGGTTTAAAAAACTTCACGAACCTTTGATCATAGCCGCAGCTGCGTTGATCGGAATTGTCTTGAAGGTATTTCTGCATGACATGTGATAGCCACAGGTCGCGCCTACGGTGCCAGGCTTCGTTTGCTGAGCTGAATGATTTTACTAACATGATACAACCGACACCGTTAAAAATTACCGAAGAGGAAACTAGTCGCGATGTACGGGAAAACATGACATTTGTTTTTTTGTTCGTGCTGCTTCGTTGCGCTTTCATTTAATAAAACATACCTTCGTCGTGAGCCCATTCTGTTTTTAGGATTAAAGACAGCATGGGCTTTTTGTTTGCTTTCCGCTACTCCATTTATTTTATTTTAGTGGTAACATAGGTAAGCGAGTCGAAATGCCGAGTAAATGAGAAGAGCAAAGGGATTGCTCCATTAAACTAAAAACCTTAAACCCCAGATCATGCCAATTACATATGTCGAGATCGAAGATTGTTACAAGCCAAAAACAACTTCCGAAGAAATCAGTGTTGAAGTCATTATCGGTAACGCCGGCGTCGGCGGGTACCTTATTTTCCTGGACCGGAAACTGAAAGCAGCCAACAAAATAGCGAAGCTTGGAAAAGCGAAAGCGGTACTGGGAAAACGGACAGTCATTTCAGCAACGGTGCCTGACGTGCTGGACGAAACGAACTGGACGAGTCTTACTGTAGTAGTAAGGGAGGGTAATTCGAAAACAACCTACGGTCCCTATTCCAAAGAAGTAGCGAATCACCTGGATACGGTTTCATTTACCATTCAACTTGTCAACCAGTCATGAGAAGAAGATATTTTTATGCGCTCACGTTCATGCTGTTTTCTGTCACACACGCGACGTTTGCACAAAATGGCAATGAATTATCAGTGCCATCAACGCCGGCTTTCAGCATTCTGAACTATGAGCCTGCAGCGATCATGCGGCCGTCGAATCCAAAGGAGCTATCGGCTGATATTTTGAATTCCTTTGATCCCAGCGGAAAATTGCTGTTGAACCTGGGCATTGAAGTCGCGCCCTACTGGCTGAAGAGTCGCCCGTACCTTACGCGTGAACAATACCTGGATGCGAGCGGCCAGCAAATCTTTCTGCAATCATTGATGCTATCCGCCGCGACTGTTAAAGATTCTTTGACAGACAACAACAAACTTGGCGCAGGGTTCCGGTTCAAGATTGTAGACGGAAAAGTTTCCCCCGAGTACAGAGAGGCTGAAGCGCAGCTGATAAGCCGGGCTACGATGATGGCAGCAGTGTCGAGCGCGCGCGTGTTCATTCAAACAAACGACGACGCACTACGCCTGAAAGACACGCAGGAGGTCGTTACTTTCATTGATGAGATCCTGCGGGATTCAGCAAGCCAGTTTACACCCGATGACCTTGCCTTCTTCCGGGAGATGGTTTCAAAAGTAGGCGGAAACTTCGATAACACAGTCACGGATCTGATCGCATACACAGAAATGATCAATGCTGCAATCGACGAAGAGAGCGCTGAATTGAAACGACAGGTTGTGGCTTTAGCGAAAAGACGCATCGGCTTCATTGCTGAAGTCGCGGGGGCTTCGAGCTTCTTTACAACTGCACATGACAAATTCGAAAAGGCAGGGATCTGGATCAACGCTTCCAATGTCGTATCGCAGACCGACGCGTGGAATTTTTCAGCGAGGTATTTCTTTGCGGATTCGGATTCAGCAACAAGCAATTTCGATTTCGGCTTAGCCTATATTAAAGAGCTATCCAATCTGAGCTTGTCTGTTGAGGCGATGGGGCGTTCGTATCGTGCCGAGATACCGGACTTTAATATCAACAACGAGCCAATTACAATTGTTGAAAAGGATTTCACATACAGGCTTGCCGCACAGGCATCGTACAGGATCGCCGAGGATATCAGCGTCAATCTCAGTTTTGGAAAGAACTTCGATTCGCCTTTCATTGAACGCGGAGGATTTTTCAGCATACTCGGCGTACGATACAGCATTTTCAAAAGCAACGTTGCGGGCATGCCGGCAGCCCGAGCGCTTAAGTAATTTTACACCAGGGAATAGGTTAAGCATCATTAAAAATCGAAGGGAATCATTGTTTTTCGCGTTCGGCGCTCCTGACCGAGAACATTGGCACCAACCCGTTTGAAATAACTTAAAGGACCCCATGAATACACTTACCAGATTCAATTCCTGATCCTG
>Ga0196965_1000439_pt1 | contig 25189 bp, 44 predicted proteins | sample S1_20metaG_FD_148668 | JGI IMG/M metagenome (GOLD analysis project Ga0196965, IMG submission 148668) | Soil microbial communities from Anza Borrego desert, Southern California, United States - S1_20 | ecosystem: Environmental > Terrestrial > Soil > Desert | place: USA: California | collected... | reverse complement strand
AGCTAGGAGAATAAAGGCAGGAGAGTTTCAGAAGATACCTTATGGTACTACTGGAACTTACTGTTACTTTGATCCTGAAAAAGAGAAGTATTACAATGATAGTGGTCAAGAATTAATACCACCGGAAGAGTATCATAGAAACTTTGATTCATATTTTGAAAATCAAGATTATGATTAGGTATGACTCTCGGAGAATCTATAAGAAATAGAAGAAAAGAAATACATATAACAGCTATTGAATTAGCAGCAAGAGTGGGGATTAGTCAAACGTCTATGTCTTTAATCGAAAAGGGACAAACAATACCTAGAGGAGATACTCTTCTTAAGATAGCTGCTATATTACGTACTTCAGTAGCTATGTTATGGTTTCAATGTCTTGATGAATCTGATTTTAGAGGTAAGGATGAAATTAAACATCTTATAAAATTATTAGTTAATAAATTATGACTAACGAAGAAGTACTTAATTTAGCAATCGAACTTGGTTTCAAGTCTCCATTTATAGTTAAAGTTGATGGACCAGCAGGTACTACTGATAAGGTTGCTAGTTATTTTGTATTAACCTTAATTCAAAATTGGTTAATCAAAACTCATAAGGTAATTGTATCAGTGAATCCTTCTGTCATACCTGAATGGATTAAATTTAACTATCGTGTTATTGATGGTAGTTTAGGTAGGTTTGATGAAAGGGTATTTAGTAATTATGATCAAGTGGATCATAAGGAAGCACTACGTCTGGGTACTATTTGGGCACTTAATTACGTAAAAGAAAAACATGAAAGAGCTACTCAAGCTAATAACTAAATTAGGAGGTGATTACCATGTACATGGTGGAAATCGACAAGGAGCAAGGTCAAGAGAAGGTAAACTTTGTACACTAACCCTTGCTCAGAATTGGTTAATTGATCATCATAAGATCATTGTTGTTGTTTCACCATCAGTAACAGCAATAGGAATTGAGTATAAGTTTATGATGATAGATGCTCGTACTGGTTTCTGGAATGTAAAATCAGAATCGAAGTATATGTTTGATTCTTATATGAGAGCACTTGAAGCAGGAGTTTGGTCAGCCTTAACCTATTTACAATGACAACACTTATTATAATACTAATAGTAATATATAGCATCTCTTTTTCATTCACTTTAATCGATATCGTAGAAGGTTCAAGATATAGTAAACTAGCTAAGAAATTAGGAAGAACTGATTATATTATTAAGGGATTCTTCGTTGCTTTACTACCTATTATTAATACAATAGGAGCAATATCTTGGATTACTAATCGATGGTATAAACGAATGGAGCCTAAAGAATATCATACACAGTTTGATCAGTTTGGCGATAACTCATATTAATATGATACCAAGTAGAAATATTAAAGATATAACTGTTGATGAATTAGCAGATATATGGCTTATGATAGGTGGCGTTCCTCATCTCTTTAATGAACAAGAGATGAGGAATTGGTTAGATAATGGTGAAGCAATAGAGGGATTACAATTCGGTGCAAATGAGATAATTCAAGTAGGTGTACATCTATATGCAATGGGATTTACTGGCGATTCAAGAAGTGAATGGAATTTAACTAATACACATGATATTATCAGAAACATTTAATCGATTAAGTAGAATACTTGAAGAACAAGTAGCTAATGCTATTGTTGAACTTGTTGAAGAACAAGGTATAAATGAGCTTGATCTTAAAGGGGATGCATTAGAAATGTGTTTCTATCCTCATACTATGACAAAACTTATGCTTAATGAACATGGTATATGGAGAATAATAGCTATTCATGATACGAGTGGAGAATTTATAGCACATGAATTAGGGGATAATGCAGTGTTACCTTTACCTGATTTATTACGTGTACTTGATGAAGTTGAGAAATATTTAAGTTCTTTAAGAGATTAACATGAGGGAACCTATAGAAAAAGTAGTTAAGATTGTTGAAGATCTTAATGACATATATGCACAAGCTTTATACGATGCTAATAAGAGTTGGGATAATATTACTTACGCTCCGTTCTTAGTTAAAGCAGGCTTGAGTCATGGTGATCCTTATGTTACCTTCATGGATACTTATATATGGGGTGGTGATGATGATATGCGTAAATTTGATGAAGAAAAGAATGAGTATGAGGATCTTCATGATTATCTTATAACTAAAGCTTGTGAGATACTTAAACAGCTAAATACTGGTATGGTGCCTCTAATGATACAAACTAACGATAAATTACCAAATGAATAATTATGGGAAGAAAAGGTCAGAAAGTTAAGCGGTCTACTATAAAGAAGAGACTTGCTACAAGAGAAAGAAACAAGTTCCTTAAACAAGTTGAAGAACAGAATACAGTTTTAGGAATTGATGCAGGTGTTCCTAATGATGTTGAAGCTTATTTAAAAGATAGAGTAAGATCACAAGATCATAAAATTGAGTCATTAGATCATCAATTAAGGGAGAGTCAAAGGAGAGTACATAGTCTTAAGATGACTGTTAAAGAGTTATCAAGACTACTTACTGATGGAGAATAACATAAATCAAACATATATGGCGTTAGAATTTAAAACCGAAGAAGTAGAATTGTATTCAGCACAACAGGCTAAAGAACCTAATGAATACGTTAAAACACTACAAGAACTGGCAGACAAGAAGAATGAGAAACTCAGTATTCTGTTTGAGAATGATCCACACTTGAAAACTTTCAAGTACGCTGCTGGTAAATTAAGAGAAAAAGGTTTATATTTCACCTTCAGGAAGGATAAAGAGAAGAAAGAAACACATTCAAGAGTATGGTGGCTTAAAGAAGCACCTATAAGAAAAGAGCGTGAAAAGAAAGCAGCAGTAAATGAGCCTAAAGGCGAATAAACGACAATTTGCGAAATACCTTAAAGACTTACAGGAGGTACACGACTCCTGTAAGCTTTTACTGCAAGAAATTAGAGTAACATGTTGTGGTGGTAGTTGGTACATATTAGCAGATGATGTCCATGATGTATATATTGATGATCTTGAATATGGACTCAAACCACTCACAGAAACTACCAAACTCGATGACATAGGCGAAGCATTTACTGATTTAGTACTTTACAAGGAAGAGATACACGAATTATTAATAAATTTTTACCTATTTAAAAACTAGCTATGTATTTTGCTTTATATGAATCGGGCGGAAGGTGGTATCCGGTAATGCTTCATCACAAGATGCGGTTTTGGGAAACCCTAGCTGATCTTTACCATGAGTATCCTAACTTAGAAAACGGTGATCCTAAGTTTAAGGTATTCTGTTTAGATCATACAATTGACCAACAAATAAAAGTAGCTAATCGATTAGCAGAATTAACCAATATGGTAGATGAAGCTATAGATAAAGCTCAAAATCTAAACGTACTATGATGCAAAATCTGACCAAAGAAAACTTCTTCAATGAGATGAAGGAGAAGTATCCACTTGCTATGAAAGATTTCTGTAATTGGATAGATAAATATAAAGTGCAGAATAATTGGGATATGTTATTTAATGGAGGATTACAAATAACAGAGCATGTAGAAACTAGAGCACCTAAGTTTCATGACTTACCTTTCGCTATGCAAATTGGTATAATGGCACAGTATTTTAATAGTATACAAGAAGAGCCATTATCAGATGATCAAGCTGTTAAAGGATTGAGGGAAGATGCTGAAGAAGAATTTAAGACATTAGATCATAAACTATATATTAAAAAGTATCCTCAATATGCAAACAGTAAAACTTGATACTCTATATTGTCTTGACAAGGTAGGTAAAATAAGATTGTATGAAGTACAAACGTACCATAGTCCTACTCATGGATGCTATATAAAGAAAAGCTGTACAGGTTTACTTGGTGGTAATCTTGTATATAAAGAGAATTATGTAAAGATAGGTAAACAAGGACGTACAGTAGAAGAACAAGCAGTATTTGAAATTACTTCTGAGTGGAATTGTAAACGCGATGAAGGTTATAAATCCCTATCTGATCTTTCCTTGAAAGCACAGGTAATGGAGAAAGATATTGCAGGTCAGTCAATTTCTGAGATATTTACTACACTTGAAATCAAATATAATACTGATACAAGGTGGTATCCGCTTCCAATGTTAGCTGATAAATATAAGACACATCAGAAGAAGATGAAGTTTCCAATGATTGCTCAACCTAAACTGAATGGTGTAAGGTGTATTGCATTATATGATGCTGATCTTCAAGAGGTAGTTTTAGTTAGTAGAGGAGGTAAAACCTATAATATTCCTCATATTCAAAAACAATTAACTCCATTCTTTTTAGTAAATCAGAATGCTGTACTAGATGGAGAGATATATGTTCACGGTAAAGCACTACAAGAATTATCAGGAGCAGCTAGAAAAGGAAAAGATGCACCAGATTGGTTAGAGTATCATATATATGATCATATTTCCGATCTACCTCAAATTACCCGAAATAGTAACTTAGTTGGATTGATGCAACAGATAGCAGAATATTCAACTTCTATATATCGTGTTCGTAATAAAACAGTCAATTCACATGAAGAAGTTATGAAACTACATGATGAATGTGTTGCTCAAGGTTATGAAGGACTTATATTACGAGAATATAATAGTCCATATATGGTATCTTTCAGAGATAAATGCCTACTCAAGGTAAAGGAGTTTGAAGATGCTGAGTTTGAGATAGTACATTGTGAGATTGATCCTAATAAGACAGTAGGAGAATCATTTGTATTTGTATTACAAAATGATATTAATGATGCTACCTTCAAAGCTAGACCTATGGGTACTATAAAGGATAAGGAGTATTGGTACTCATCTATTAGGAACCTAGTTGGTAAGAAATGTACAGTTCGCTTTCAGGAAAGGACACAGGAAGGGTTACCACATCAAGGTCATGTAAGGAGTGATTTAAGTGAGTGTTTAAAGATAGAACTCGTAGATAGACAAGATATATGACAAAGAAAGTATATGAGCAACATATAAATGTTAATCCATCAGATTATACTAAGTTTATTGTCACTGGTATATTGCCTATTAATGGTAGAAGATTTAGAAAGATTTATAGCTGTAAAGATAATCCTAAAGGAGCATGGATGACAGCAGTTATGACTAATCTATGGAAGGGTTCTATATTTGGAATCCTTCCTAATGGTAAAAGAAAAGTACTTAAACGTGTGTATAACTAAACAATCCTTATGGAAGAACCAAAGGAACGACCAGACAAGAAGCTGGTCCATAAAAAATTTAATCCAAGACAGTTAAAGAAGTTTCAACATAAAGTTGTTGAAAACTTAGAACTTCAAGTACTGAGAAAGGAGGTAAAAGACTTAAAGAACACAGAGAAGTATAAGATTAAGCTTCAACTTCAAGAAAACGAAGAAATTTCCCGCCTCAAGCAAGTAATCCAAGATCGTCAAGCAGAAGTTGATAAGTTAAAAACAGAATTAGCATTTTATCAATCTGATCTATCAAAGAAACAGATACATGATAAGATGAATAAGTTAGCTCAATCTGCTGCTACCTACAAAAGAAGAGGTAATAGATTAGAAAAGGAAAACTCTATACTGATAGAAAAACTAGCTAAATTACAAACTAATCAATGAAAGAATACGAGAAGCGCAACCTAGAGGTTGAGTCAAACTCGGATTTTGAGTCTATAGATATGTCTATAGATCAAAAGAGTATGGGATTCGTATTTGACATTATGTTTAGTCAAATGTATCGTGATCCCATAGGTAGTATTATTCGTGAAATAACGAGTAACTGCTTTGACTCACATATTGAAGCTGGAGTGAATGATGCTGTAGTTATAACCATTGATGAAGATGATGGTGGAGGGTTCATTTCTTTCAAAGATGTTGGTATAGGTATCTCACCTGACCGTATGAGGTCAGTTTATGCTAAACCTGCTACATCTACCAAAAGAGATAGTAATGATTTTATTGGCTATTGGGGACTTGGAAGTAAATCACCATTAGCGTATGTTGAAGAAGGTTTTGAGGTCATTACCGTTTCAGAGGGTATGAAGTATGAGTATATGGTACATAAGGGTACCAGTGCTCCACAAATTACTTTAATCACATCAGAGGAAACAACAGAACATAACGGTACTATTGTAAAAATTTATTTTAAGAGAAATAGTGATAAAGCTGAATTTGATAAGAAGCTTGAATCACAGTTACGTTATTTTGATAATGTATATGTAATTGGAAGCAATCACTTTAATAATGAGTACAAACTATATGAGGGGAATACTTTCAAGTTTAGAAATGATTGTGCTAGAGTTGATCTTCATATTTGCATTGGTAAAGTAACTTATCCTATTGATTGGGAAAAACTAGGTGAACAAAGAATTACACTTCCATTTGCATTAAAGTTTAATATAGGTGATTTACCAGTAACACCTGAAAGAGAATCAATTAAGTATACCTCTATTAAAAGAGAAAATGATGAGTATGTTGATACTAGAGATGTAATCAAAGCAAAGATTCAGGAGTTTAAGGAAGAGATTCAAGATATGATAGGTCGAGAACCTATCTATCACAATAACATCTTTGATTTCATCGAAGCACAAGGTCATGCACCATATATTAAGTTACTGGATCGAGTAATAAACATTCCGGGACAGGTAGCAGATCCACCAGAGCAATTATATCAACCATTAGAAAGTGTAGGATTAAAGACCCCAGTTAATATATTCTTTAATCATTATATGATTAAGAGACATCTAGATACTTGGTCAGGTAGTAAGATGAGGAATTACGATAGCTTAGTTTATTTAAGCTGGCGTAATTTTAATGATTCATTAATAGTAAGAGAATTCAATGCGGTTGGTAAGTTTAAGCAAATGAAGCTTGACTACTTAAGAAAGATAGCTAGAGAAGAAAATAAGCAGAGGATTATGTTTATAACACATAACACCTCTAAGGGAGAAAGATTATATAAGTATCTTGATTTACCAAAAACAAAGAGGTTAGATTATACTGAGTGGAATAAGGTAAAACTCTATAAGTACTTTAAAGAGGTAGTAACTAAAGAGGTAATTCTTAACTCAATAGATTACGATACTCTTGAGATCCCAAAGGAGTTTGAAGAAGAATGGAAACTAACAAATTTAACTAAAAGAGGTACCGTAGAAGCTGCTGAAGGTGAAATTCTGGTAGATGATTTTGGTATAGATACCAAATCAAATAGACGAGTAACACTAGAGATTGAATCTCTAAACGAATATATGTTTGTCATATATGGTTTTGAGAAGGACGTTGAATTATTGGAGAAGTATCAGATTCTATTCTGGCATGGAAAATATGCAGATAACTGTAAGGTACTTAAAATCAGACAAAGAGATGAGAAAGACATCGTATTATTAAAAAATGTTATTAAAGTAACAGCATTTATGAGTAATAATCCTATATTTAAATCAATAGCTACTGCTGCATATATTCGTAGTAGTAAGATAGATGATTACAAATTTTATCCGGCTGAGACAAAAGAGTATTCAATAGATCGTACTGAGATTTATACTCTTTTATTTGCACCTATGGCTGAAAAGTGGAAAGAACTTATCTCTAAGTCAAGAGATACTGTTAATCTTGAAGATAGCACAGCTACAACAGAAGATTTAGTTAAGGAGATACTTGAACTAGCTAAGGCTAACAATTGGTTAGACGAAGACGTAGTTAAAGGAGTACAGAAAGTTGAGAATTACTTTAAAGGTTTGGAGTTACTTAATTATGTTGTACCTTCAACCAAGGCAATTCCACATATAGCTAACTTCGTTAAAGCTGTAGGAAAACCTGTAAATAGAGAGTGGGAAGTCTTAGAACCTTGGCAAAAGGAGCTTTTACAAGAGTTAAGTGATAAGTTTGAGTACAATTCAGAATTAAATGATGTTGTTAGTGCATCACCCCACCATTACAACACTCCAAGACGTATTACTACACGTAGAGAGGCACTTGCGAGATGGACAAATAGTTTAAGAGGACATTATAAACAAATAAGAATTTTTAATACCTACCATAATGAAAGATCAACAATTGAAACCAATTAAATTACAACAAGTAGGAAGAACCCTAGTTATTGTTGTTGATGGTAAGAAGTTACCCGCCTTAGTAGAATCGAACAAAGAAAAGAGAGAGAAGATTAAAAGTCAAATTGAGAGTTATAATAAACTCCCAAGCGATACTAAGAAGAATCTTATTGTAAAACTCTTCATGCCTAAAACAGAAGCTAAACTTCTGAAACAGAAAATTGAGAAAAAGAAAAAAGAACATGAAGTTAAACAACTTCAGCAGGCTACTAAACAATTAGCAGCAGAGATTAAGTCTGAAGATCAAGAAAGAGCAAAGAAAGTACTAGTTGCTAGTTCAGTTATCCAGGATAAACGCTTTGTAGTAATAGGGGCAGATATGTATCTTTCCCCATTCACTACGGTTCCTCTACCTATGACACTTATAGAAGAGTTACAATACTTCACTGTAACAGGTCAATCGTTGGAACCACTTGTTAACTTCTGGCAACTTGCACTTCTTAATCCTAATCCAATAGCACGAACAAAACTATTTGATTACTTATCACGTCATAAGCTGATCATCACAGAAAATGGATACTTTGTTACTTATCGTATGGTAAAGAAAACAGATGATCCAGATGTATTTACATCAGCTAGAACAGGTCAGGAGAAGTATCGTATGGGTGAAGCCTTTAAGATGGATAGATCTGAATGCGATGAGGATGGAAAAAATGACTGTTCAAGAGGTTTACATACAGGAACACCTGAATTCTTAGGTATTCATCTAGGTGATGGTTATAATGCAGGTACAAGGATAGTTAAAACTAAAGCTCAAGGAGGTGGATTTGGTACAGGATATGATGCCCCTACAGTAATAGATACTAAACAGAACTTTGACGATACGTTTGGTAATCAAGCTGTAATTGTACTTGTAAATCCTATGCACGTTGTATCCGTTCCTAATAGTGATACCCGTAAGCTTCGTGCTTGTGAGTTGTACTTCTGTAAGCTAACTACACCAGAAGAAGTTATTAAGCTACAAACCAGTGAGTATTCTATTTTTGATGCACAGTATAAAGAGTATGAAAAGGCGCAAATAGAAGCTATGCTCGCTGAGAGTAAACTTGAAAACTGGGTAGATGAAGAAAAGAAGGCTAAGAAACGTAAAATGACAGAAGAGCTTCTTGAAAAACTTAAACAGAAACAGGAAGAACTTCGTCAGAAAGTTAATATCACAGGTGATAGTCCTAATAAAGAACTTAGTCTGACTGATATTAATGCCATTATTCAATCAAGATTAAATTAATGATACATTATAAAAAAGGTGATCTACTGGAACTTGCCAAAGAAGGCAAGTTTCAGTATATTATACATGGTTGTAACTGCTTTAATACAATGGGAGCAGGTATTGCAGCACAAATAGCTAAGAAATTTCCCAGCGCAGAAAGAACCGATAGCGTAACAAGAAGTGGTAGTAATAGAAAACTAGGTGATTATACCATTGCTGTAGATTCAAATAATATGGGTAAACCACTTTATATTGTTAACGCTTATACTCAGTATAAACCCGGAGCAGATTTTAAATTATTTGCTTTGGAGATGTTTTTATGGAGATTTAAACAGGATTACCTATTACCATATGATGATGGATTAAATGATATAGCTATAAAGATAGGTGTACCTTGGATCGGTTGTGGTATTGGTGGAGGTAAGAAATCAGAAGTTAAAAGAGTTCTTTATCAGTTTGCAGCTAGTACACCACTAGTTGATCTTACAATAGTAGAATATAAACCATGAAACTTGATCCTAAAAAGACCAAAAGGCAGAAACTTTGTTTTCAACGATGGTTAGATAATCTTAAAGTGTCTATAGTTAAAGCTGGTATTATTATAGGAGCTACTGGATTTGGTAAGACATTTATTGCTATTATGACAATAATAGATATGAATAATCGTCATCCAGACCGTACCACCATTGTAGTAGTGCCAACGACTAAGCTTAAAGATGATTGGACCAGAACTAAACAAGTAGTTAATGATGAGGGAGAAGTAATTGCAGATTACGGGCATATAGTCAAGCATAATCTATTAAATGTGCAAGTATTTGTAGTTAATACTTATACTCAATTTGTTGATTGGAAATGTGATCTTCTTATTCTAGATGAGGCTCATCACTATGCTAGTATAGATAGTAAATTCTTCTCTAAAGTAATAGATATCACCAAATATCGATTTGGTATGGGGTTATCTGCAACTATCAGTGATAAACAAAGAGAATTTTTTGAATCTAATAATTGGAATATAGTTGATACAGTAGATGAAGAAGAATGTGAAAGAGAAGGCTTTACTTCCAGTTCAATTACCTATAATCTAGGTATACCTCTTAGTCCTAGAGATAAAGAATTTAATGAAGCAATTAACGATACCTTTAAGTACTATTTCAAGAAGTTTGATTATGAATTTGAATTAGTGAGAGCTTGTAATATAGGTGATAATGCTTATATGTACGTAAGGAGTAAAGCAGGTGTTAATTGGGGTAACAAAACAGGTAAGCAGTGGAGGGAATGGTGGGCTAATAGGAATAAGTGGAATGGGCAAGCAGATCATCCCTATTCACCGCAGAATATCTCAAAGTATGCAGCACAAGCTATGTTTACAATGAGAAAGAGAAAGGATATGTGGCAAAACATGCCATCAAAGTTAGATTATATTAGAGCATTAGTAGATAAGTTCTCCCATCTAAAGACAATAGTATTTTCAGAAACAAGTGAATTTGCTGATAAAGTTGCTGATTTATTTCCTGAAAAAGCCTTGCCGTATCACACAAATTTGGCTACCTTAGCCATCCGGGGTAAAGAGATTCTCAAAGAACCATCCGCTGATCAGAAAAAACAGCTACGAAAGGTTGGGTTCATCATTAAAGGGAAAACGGTTCGTCAAAGAGAAGCTATCGAAAAATTCCAAGACCCCAATAGCGAAATCAAGATTATATCTACTGTAAGAGCACTTGATGAAGGATTCGATGTTAAAAAGATCGAGTTCGTTCTACAAGCTGCTTATAATTCAACAGGAAGACAAGATACACAAAGAAATGGTAGAGGTAAGAGAATAGATTATGATAATCTTGATAAAAAGACCTTGATAGTTAATTTGTATATGATAGGAACTCAAGAGGAAAAGTGGCTACGAGCAAAACAGGCTGGAAAGAGAATGATTAGATGGGTAACGAGTATTGAAGAAATCACCATGAAAACTGTTAACTTATATGCCGGACCACCTATTGAAACTGAGATTATCAGCGATATTACTAGTTGAGGAAGATGTTCAAGGAGCTAGTCATTATCAACTTAGACTAGAGCAATTATACGATACGAAATATACAATAGAGGAAGTAACTAATGCATTAAAGGAGGTGCTAGAATTAAAAGAAGAAACAGCAATAAACATATTTCTAACGGAATCACAAGATGATATGCCCGTTTATCCAGATCAATTTTTTGAAGGTAACTAATCAGAACTATGATTACCCAAATAGATAAGAGAACACTTGATTTTTTAGTGAAAAAGAAACTGACCTTCAATCAGTTCTGTATGTGTCTAATGATTTACCATGAAGACGTAGCTGGTATTATAAAATATACTGACCAAGTTGGGTTCTTAACAGGAGGTACAATCATTAAACCAGATGGAAGTAAAGTTAATGAATTAAATGACCTTATTAAGAGAGGTTACCTTGCACACACTATTATTGATGAAAGGGAGCCTTATAATCTTGATAATTACACTGTCACAGATAAATTTATTAAAGGATTCTTAGACAGGTTTGATGAATATGCAAAGGAATTATGGGCAGAATATCCAAAGGAGGGGAAAATAGGAAATCATGATCCATTTCCAGCTAAGAGTGTAGATTTTGATGAATTTAAAGAGAAGTATATAAAGATACTTAAAGAGGATATTGATGAACATGAAGTAAATATAACAAGACTTCGTGAGTATAAGAAACAACATCAATACGCTGAAATGGGTATAATGAAGTATATTGGAAGTAGACATTGGCAGAACCTATCAACGGATGGAAAACCAAAAATTCGCCTCTATTGAGGGGTATTCACATATTTCTACAGTAGTTGGTAAGGCACAAGCTATGATGGATAAGGTCCGTAGTGGTGAGATTAAACCATTACAGACATCATTAAGAAAAGAACAAGAAAAGATTGGTGGATATTATCCATCTGATCAAGTAGTTATAGCCGGACGTACAGGAACAGGTAAATCAGCGAAAATGCTGTCAGATATACTGGACTTTTGTAACGTAGATATTAATCCAACCTACCAAGATGATATGATTATCCTATTGGATAGTTATGAAATGGCAGACTGGCGTAATGTGTTGAGGATGATAAGTAGACGAGGAGAAGTAGAAGCGAAAGCGTTGTTGGATTACGCAAAAAGGCTTACAGAGGAAAGGTATAAATTCCTACGAGACATTGGTGAACAATTTAGGCATTTACCTATTTATATAACCAATAAACCTCTAAAGCCATCCGCTTGGGAAGAGCAAAAGAAACAAATACAAGGAAAATTCCCTAAGAAAAAGATAGTCAACGTGTATGACCACTCACGTTTAGGACTTAAAGAGGACGATGTAAAGAAAGAGGAAGAGCATATTAGTGGTCTTATGTTTCGTGGTATTTATTTGAAGAATAACTTTGACATGCTTATGTTTTGGCTATCTCAGATGAACAGAAACATAGAAACAAATATAAGTAGAGATAAACTAGGAACCTACTTACCTGTAGCTTCGGATATTTTTGGTAGTGATGCAGTATTTCAATGTGCTGATGTTGTATATGCATTACATAGACCGGGAATGTATAAAGTAGCAGAGTTTGAAGGTATTCCAACTGGATATGATCCAGAACGACCAGAGAAAAATGATCACTTGCTTTTAGAAGTGGTGCTAAAGCAACGTGAAGGATGGACAGGAAACTTATTACTTGGGCATAATTTAGCTCATAATAAGGTTTATGATCTTGAACTAGTACCACCTAGTAGACAATTAACGACCGAAAGCGATTTTTAATATGATAGAATTACCAACAGGTCTGGTAGAACCAGAATTTATTGATCCGAGAGTAATGGTGATTTACTCAATACCTAAAAGTGGTAAGACTTCTATTGCTGCACAATTACCAAATAGTTTAATTCTTGATTTAGAGGGAGGAACTGATTTAATAAGAGCACCTAAAGTAAATATTATAGGTCTTAAACATGATCCGTTTTCTACTCCTGAAACAGAAGAACAAAAGGCAGCTAGACACGCTAGGAAGAAATATTATCTTAATGAGGTAATAATCCAACTTAAACAAGGGCATCCATATCAATATATTGTTATTGATACAGCTACTACCTTGGAAGATTGGTGTGAGTATGATGGGACTTGTATGTATATGCAGAGTCCAATGGGTAAAAGCTGGAATAGATGGGATGCTGATGATCAGATTAAATCAGGAGGTAAAAAGATTGAAGGGCAGCTTAAACCTAAAAATGAATGGCGATCAGTCATTACAATGGGTAAAGGATATGGATATCAATGGTTGAATAAATCCTACGAGAAGTGGATTAATGGAATACGTCCATTAGCTCCTACTTTAATTATTCATGCCCATATCAAGCTGAAACTCATCTTAAAGAAGGAAGGAAAAGAAGTAGAGGCAAAGGATTTAGACCTTACAGGACAAATTAAGCAGTTAACTGCTGGATTAATGGCTGATTCAATAGGTTACTTCCATCGTGAAGGGGACAAGGGATACATAAGTTTCCAAACGTCCGAGGAAGTGATCTGCGGAAGCCGAGCCAAGCACCTTGAGGGTAAGGATATCCTTGTTTCCGAGAAACAAGAGGACGGTACTATAAAAACTTATTGGCATAATATTTTTACCAAACTTGCCAAGTAGTGAAAAGAGTACTATATTTGAGTGTACATAATTAATTCAAAGTTTTAAAATTAACCAATTTAATAGTATGAATCAGATTGATTTCAGTCAGTTCAAAGTACCCGATGCGGTCAACAAGAAAAAGCCCGGAGGTCTACCTTCCAAAGTTCAGGAGTTTGACGACCTTAAGTACCGCAAGGCACAAATGAAAAAAGAGGGCGTTGTTGCTAAGTTCTATGTAAGTACTAGTCGTTTCGCAGGTCTTAACCTGAAAGAGAACGAACTGTTGGCAACCATTCATCCTACATCTAAGCAAGTTCTGTTGGGTGTAGTAGGAGAAGGAAAAGGTAATCTCCTTAAGAAAAGAGAAGGAAAAGAGAAAGGAACAGCGTTTAAGAGTGATATTGTAGAAGCTGCATTGCTTGCTTCTGGTGTAATTGCTGATCTTCCCGTAGGAACTAACCAGTTCATTAAATTGACACAGGTTGGAACTAATGTTACGCTGGAAGGAGAATTATGCTCTATCGTATTCCTTCTTGAAAAAGGTACAAGGAAAGCACAGGAGGCTGCTGCTAAAGTAGATGCTAACCTTGCAGACAAAGCTGAGACTCCTAAAGTAGTTGAAACTCCTAAAGCAGCAGAAGCTGCAAAAGCTGAACCTGCACCAACAGCATCCGCTGCTGTTGATGAGGAGTGGAACTAAGTTATAATCGTCAACTAGTAAATAAGGGGAACATAAGTTCTCCTTATTTCTTTCCCACAATCTAACTTTTAATCATTAAAGAAGCTTTATGTTTAATTTTAAAGATATTAAGGAAGTTAACCCTATTGCACCCGGTAAAAGAAAAGAGGAGTGCGCGTTAACTGCGGTTACAAGAGATAAGAATGATGATTCTATGCTGTTTACCTTTGTAGAAAAGGCAACACAAGCTACTCTTGTACATCGGGAATTTGCACCTAAGAGAGGTGAACAACAATCAGATGAGGATTACAAGAAGAGTGTAGGCTTAAGTGTAAGTAGACTTGCTCATATTTATAGAGCATTTGCAACACAAGAGCAATTTGAAGCTGTAAGAGTAGAAGGAGATCAGAACAATGCAGCTAATTTTAAGACCAACTGGGTAGCAGTTACCAAACAGATGGGTAAAGGTTTAGTAGATATGATTGCTGCTGGTAAAGATATGACTTGTGCGTTGAAGGTTGTACTTCGTGCAGTTAAGAAGGATGGTAAAACTAATTACTATTCCTCACTTCCTCAAGTGCCTCCATTTATTAGTACAGCAAGTCATCCTAAAGAATTCACAGTCAATCCGACTTACGATCTTTTTGAAGCACCTAGTATTACTCCTGATAGGGAAGCTCCCGCAGGACAAGGTGCTGCTAATGGTGCTGCAAGTGGACAATCAGCGCCTCAGTCTACCTTCGCAGGACAAGCTGATAGCGGTGGAGATTTCTAATCAACTATAAAGAAAGGAGGGAAACCTCCTTTCCTTTTTATGTCTAAAAAGATTTGCATAGAATGCGGAGCCGATACGAGGATATCTAAAACTTTTCCCGGTTCTATTAGAAAGAAAAAGTTAGTACGATATAGTTGTACTAATTCACTATGTAATTTTGAAGAAACAGTGGAAGCAGCTAATGATGAAGACGATAACCCCATAGAACGTTATGCAGATTACCGAAAATCAAAAGATCAAGCAAAGATTCTCCCTGATGAAGATAGCTATCAAAGAGAAGATATCTAAGTTAATAAGCTGGTTAACCAAATTTAGACGATTCCATCTCATAGATAGTCAGAAATTTTTCGTAGATTTATACCTCTTTCAGGATGGAAGATATGAGATAGGTATTACCTATGATCGTAATGGTAATCATCTTGTAGATATTAATCTTATCTTTATTCATTTAGAGATTGAGTGGGAAAAGCCAATAGTTGAAAGAGTAAATAAATTAGTTAATCGTTATCATGGTTTAAATTGATGTTTAACTTTACCTCACCGGTAACTAGGGATAACATATTAAAGAAGGTATCAGAGGAAGACATATTCGAGAAGTATTTAGGGATAAGACCTAATTACAGTAAGCAGTTCTGTAATCCTCTAAGAGAAGATAAAAATCCCAGTTGCTCATTTTACATTGATAGTCGAAATAGAATAAAGTTCGTTGATCCTGCACGAGGTTTCAACTGGGATTGTTTCAATGTTGTAGAATACCTAGAAAAGACTAGTTTCAAAGAAGCTATGAAGATCATAGCTACTGATTTCGGTCTTATTAATGGTACTAGAACAAATCCAATACAAACAAGATCAGTTGTCCAAAGAGAGAAAACCTATATCAGGATAAAGAGACGTGACTGGTGTAAGGAAGATAAAGAGTATTGGTATGATAGATACTACCAAACGAGAGTTGATCTACAAAAACTCTGCATCTTTCCTATAAGCCATGCATGGTACGAGAGAGTGGGCTGTCCTTTAGAGCAGTTCTATTATTACAAAACTGGTGATCCCTGTTACGCATATCATTTTGGAGGGTATGATTATAAACTATATTTTCCTAAACGTGAAAAAGGTAACCGGTTTAGACAAACTAGAGGGGACATATTTCAAGGCTATAATCAGCTTCCAGAGAAGATGCACATTTTGGTGATCATAAAGTCATTCAAAGATGTTGCTTGTTTCAATAAGATAGGTAAGGAGTTTGATGCATGGAGTGGAGCACCAATGAGTGAAACACAACTTATACCTGTAGGACTTATGAATGAGTTACAGGAACGTGCTGATTATATCTTTACATTTTTTGATTTTGATAGAGCCGGGATTAAGTTAATGAGAAAGTATGAAAGAGAGTATGGTATTCCTTGGTTAATGTTAGGAAAGAACTATAAGAATCAAGGGATAAAAGACTTTGCTGACTTACTTCATATAAAGAGATGGGATTATACAAGGCAATTATTTATTGAACAATACAATGAGCGAGTTGGATAAATATAAGAAACCAGTTAAGTTACACATTTATGATACCCCCGGAGGTGGTAAACCTTTTACTGTAACTTTTCAAGAAAAATGGTTTAATCAAAATGATGTATTGTTAATGGGGGATAAACCAACTAAGTTATTAGTAACTAAGGTACGTAAATATACTTGGTGGAGGAGAATATTATTATGGTTAGGTTTTAGTATTACATTTTATGAAGGTAAAGTAATTAACAATGAGTGATTTTAAAATATATAATATCAAGCGTAAAATAAGGAAAGGCATAGATGATCTAAAGAATATCTATGCTTTCTTAGGGAATTCTCAAGGAGATGAATCATACTCCAATGAGATTAAAGATTACGAAGCTTCTGAAGGCTGGATGAGTTTCGTTTTTGAAGGAGTTGATCCAACAGATCAACAAGCTATCTATGATGAGTCAGCGAGACGTAAGAAGGAAAATGATGATTATATAGCTGATCTAATAGTAAAGGGCGAATATGGAAAAGAATGGGAACATAGTATCACTATGCATTTGAAGCCAAATCCTTTATTTGATCATCCTGAACAACCTAAACCCTTTGGAGATAGTCATATATTCATACCTAATAACATTGATTAATATGGATGCAGACGGTAAACATATAATTAAAACAGATGGAGTTATACTTAAAAGTCCAACTAATGTTATAGAAATTGAATTTAAAAGATCATTAACATTACAGGAATTTGAACAATTTTTAAGAGACTTAGAATTAGACGAAGACCAAATACAAGAAGGAATAAAACAATGGAAAGAGAATTAATACATACCATAACAATTCCTATGTATCGTAGGGATTTTGTCCAATCTGAAGAAATGCGTCCTAAGTATTACGAGAAAGGTAATAAGAAGTTACCTTCACAATACTGTGATAAGAGAAGACTTAAAGCAGATGGAGTTCGTGATCCTGATGGAATTAACTATGGTTGGAGAGAATTTCCTGTTATACGTAAGAAGGTTAAACGTATGGTTGATTTTCTAATTGATCTTAAAACAGGAGAACGAGTAGTACTTAATCCAGATAAAGTAGGGAAACAAAGTACTAAGAACATAAATGGTCAAGATTTCTATAGTGGTAAACTTTTCCGAGGGCAAAAGGATAAGATGTTAGGTGCTATAAAGGATCAACTTAGACAATATGTTATGAGTTGCCCTAAAATAGAACGATTCCCCCTACAGATAGAAGTCGAACTTCATGACACAATAATTGATAATGACTTTTCAAATGGTCAGAGATGGGACATAGGTAATAGATGGTTTCCTTATGCCAAGTGTTTTGAAGATGTATTAAAGAAGGGTAGAGGAGGATGTGGTGTAATACCTGATGATGATAGACTATATATTACTAAACCACCATCTGTAATATTTGTTCCAGTAGAAACCACACAACAACGTAAATTGGTCTTTTATCTATATGTAGATAGAAGACCATGTATTCTTAATAATCCAATTTACCAGAAAGAACATGGAAACAAACTCGGTTAATTCTTTACAGAATATAATTAATGAGAAAGCACGAAGAAGGCTTAATGAGGATATTGATAGATTAGCTAAATCTCTCAAGGAAAGTTATCATATATTAGGTGACATTAGTGTAGAAGTAGTAATTCCAGAAAGTTATAGAAATATAAATGAGAAGCAAGTAGAAATACCAGTTAAAAAGATACTCCTCACTCATTTTCTAACATACTTTGATGAATATGTTCGTAATAACAGACTTGAACATTATATAAAAGCAGAAACTGAATTATTTATAAGAGAGGTAGAAGAACTTAGAGAACGTTTACATAACTTAGAAAATGGTATAATCGATGAATAACTATTATGAAGTAGGTACTAAGGAAGATCCAGTGATTTCCAATAGTGCATTAAGTTGTATTAATCCTGATGAAGGAGGAAGTATTGGTAAGTTTATGAACTTCTTTGGGGAAAAGGAAGAAAAGAAAAGTAGTTTATCTCTTGATAGAGGAAAGCTCGTTCATAAATATGTTGAAGACTCTAGTAAGTTTATTGTTGAGGAATTAAACAAGCCTACAGATATGATGAGTGGGTTTCTTGAAGAGTTTGTACTAGAAGCGGATAATATTAAAAAAGGAGTTAATTATGCTGACGTAAGCATAGAAATTATTAACAGCTTAAAGAATGAAAAGGCAAAAGAAGCTGATTTACGTCAAGCAAGAGCTGACTTTGAGAAACTTGGTAATACTTTAGGAATTAGTACAGACGATACTATACGAGCATTCAGACTAGCTAGAAATACCACAAGAGCATATAAATCTAAAGGAGATTCTGTACTAGTTGGAGATATTACAAATAACCAACAAGAAAGAGACTACCTTAAATTCTTGTTAGGATCAAGAGATAAAATAGTACTTAAAATTGATGAGAAGGAACGAATCGTAGGAGCTACTACAGCCTTATACACTCATCCTGTTGTATCAGCTTTACTAGGACTTGGTAATAGCGACTTCGATACTGTGGTAGGTGAGTCATTTGTTGAAGTACCTATTTATTGGCAAGAGAGCTTAACTGAACCTATAACTGGAAAGAAAGTAACTCTTAATTGTAAGGCTTTGCTTGATCGAATAACGGTTAATCATCATGCTAAAACAATTCATATAAAGGATCTAAAAACTACAAGGAGATCAATCTACCAGTACCAAATAAGCTTTGAAGAATACCATACCTATCGCCAGATGGGGATATATAACAGAGCAGTTAAGTTTTGGTTCACTTCAATGTTTCCTGATCGTAATTTTACTGAATATACTGTTATTACTGATCTTATTCCTGTAGAGACTATGGGATTATATCATACAACAGTGTATGGTGTTAATCATCCTTGGTTATTTAAAGGTAGGGATGAAGCTAAAGCTCTAATGACAAGATTCGCTTGGCATAAGATAACTGGTGAATATAAGTATTCTCCTGAAGAAGTAGAATCAAAACACAGATTACAATTTAAAAACCCACAATAATGACAAACAAGGACTTCTATGATTTAATGCAGAAAACTTTTGAGTCCTGTCAAAGGATAGCTAAAGCTAAAGGAGAAGATTATACTAAAGGAAGTGAAGATGCCCTTGCAAATTTTAAAGAGGGTGGTAAGGATATTAATATTGATCCTATAAAGGTTTGCTGGATATTCATGAATAAACATTATCAGGCAATTACTAATTACGTAAAGACTGGTGGACAATCAGAAAGCGAACCAATTGCAGAACGGTTAAAAGATTTGATTAATTATTCAGTATTAATGCAAGGATTAATTACTGAAGCAAATGAAAAAAGATTAATGTATGCAAAGGATTACCAGCATACAGATAGTACGAATATAACTGATCAAGAACGTTATGAATAATTATGTTGTAGGATTTATCTTCTCAAGAGATAAATCTAACATTCTGCTTATAAGAAAGGAGCGACCATCTTGGCAAGTAGGGAAATTTAATGGTGTAGGTGGTAAGATAGAACAAGGAGAAATGCCTGATACAGCTATTAAAAGAGAATGTACTGAAGAAACTGGTATGGTTATTACTAGTTGGGTATATAAAGGTATTATTAGTGGACCAAGCTATAGCGTTTGTGTCTTTACGGCTGAGGCTACTATAGACGCTATGCTGATTGCACAAAGTCATCCCACTGATGAACCTTGTAAAGTATTTCATATTAATGAATTAGATCATGTACATACCATCTCACAATTAAGATGGTTAGTTCCCCTATTACTAGATAAAGAAGTGATTGATATACAAATAATCCAAAAAGACAAATGAGTTTTTCTGCTGAAGTAATCGCCGATAGTAAATCAGAAATAGGAGGTCATAGACTTACCACTGTTAAAGCTACCTTCCCAAGGTATCTACTAGCTGAGTTTAATACTCATAAGATGATCAGTAAGAATAGTGCTAGTAGTAGGGCAATACCTGCTAAGAAACTAATAGAATCAGTTGAGAAGAATCCTTACATACCTGAGAAGTGGATGCGGGATCATAAAGGTATGCAAGGTAGTGATTATTTAAATAATGGAGAAGAGCATAAGGCTAAAACATTTTGGCTTCAATCACTATATGATGCTATTGGTCATTCTAAGCTAATTAATGGTCTAGGAGTAACAAAACAAACTAGTAATAGATTACTTGAACCTTTCATGTATCATACTGCTTTAATGTCAGCTACAGAATGGGAAAACTTCTTTGCATTAAGGGCAGAAGGCGCTGCTGAGATTAATTTTCAGAAGAGTGCTTTTCAGATACTTGATGTAATGAATGCATCAACACCTAAAGTACTTAAGCCGGGAGAATGGCATTTACCATTTACCAATCTATATACTGACATACTAATGGAAGTCAATCACTATTGGAGAAATATAAATAATATCAGTTATAACGATCCAACCTTTATAAGTAAAGAAGAGGCAGATGAAATAATACTTAAAATCGTTACAGCTAAATGTGCTGGTGTTTCTTATGTTGTAGTAGGAGAAGATGGTAAAGAAGAACCAATAGAAAAACTTATTGAACGTCATGATAAACGTTTAGTAGCACCCGGTCATTGGTCACCAATGGAGCATCCTGCAAAGGTAATGAATGAAGAAGAGTATTTTAATTTTACTAAATCCTTTATTCTATATGGTAAGCACTTTGATTGGTATATGTCTATTACTGATCCTAGTACATTTAGACACACATATAATTCTCATACAGGTGCCGGAGCCATAACTGAATATGGATGGTGTGGAAATTATCGTGGTTTTATTCAGTATCGTAAAATGTTTATTAATGAGAATCGTACAGACTCAAGATTAATAAAGAAATGAAAAACTTCATATTAGCACTGCTGGATATATTCTGGCAGATGCTACTTACTCCTTATGGTTGGGTAGCTTTAGTTATACTTATACTTTGCTTCTTAGCATCATGAATAGACATGAGGAGATATTCTTAATATTAAAGAGGATTCCTGAGCAGATAGAGTATATAAATGAGTTATTTGATAGATTGTATATAATAGGTAACATACCTAGTCCTTATGCAGCTAATTGGTACACTCAGACTCAAATAGAGAAAAAGAAAAGATTAGTTAATGAGGAAACTGGACTTATACCTTCTGCTGAAGGAGTTCTTTTTAATTTAGTTAACCGTTTAAACGAACTTGTAAATGGAGAGAATGATAATGATTCCAGAGTCGGAATACAAGCAATTGAAGAGAAAAGCTAATGCTAATAAGCATAATAATGAGGAGATTTTTAATTTAACTAAGTTATTAGCAGCTAAAGCTTTATCCACGATGGATCAGAAGACCTATATTAATTTAATTAACTGGGCTAGAGCACAAGGTTTAGAGTTTAAGGTAGTAATAGATCATAGTCTTTGTGATAAAGAACAATTGTATATAACTTATGACCGTACAAGAAAAACTTAACTTATTATTAAATAGTACTGATCGTAATGGAAAGAAGTTAATATATAAACCAGAAGATGAAAATAGAGTTTATATTGATATTGATGGGAGTAGTAAGTGCATTGGGAGGATTCTTATCGGTGAGAGTAGTATACTCTATCATAAATACGAAGATGAAAGAAACATTTTCAGGAAAACTAACGCATGGAGTATTAATTATAGTATACTCCCTCTTATCGATCTGGTACACTACGAATCTAATACGCACGATTACAGTATTACAAGAGAAAGAGCAATGGAGTTCGGGGAATTCTTGCACTTTCAAGATACGACAGAACTCAAAGTATATGTACCATTACAGTACTGGGAAAAACGACATAAAGGACTTGCATCAGTCTATCCTCAAGAGTTCCGACATAGGAACGCCATAGGGGATAGTTGGTATGAGAAGCTAAAGACTACAATGCAAAGTCCACTAATTACTAGTATATCAACGTATTTAAAGAAGAGAAGGACACAAGCTACCGTGTACCCAGCAGGTGAGAGAGTATTTAGAGCATTTAAGCTTTGTACTTTTGAGCATACGAAAGTTGTTATATTAGGACAGTCACCATATCATGATGGTACAGCTAGTGGATTAGCGTTTGGGTACTTAGATGGATCAAGGAAAAAGTACGATAAGTCATTAGAAATTATTTACAAGGAAATAGAAAGAGATGTATATGATGGTTTATTCTTAGATCATGATTATACACTAGAAACATGGGCTAAACAAGGAGTACTACTTTTAAATAGTAGTCTTACAGTTGAAAGGGGAAATCCTCTATCACATTCTGCTACTAAAGAGAATCCTAATGGTATAGGATGGGAGAGATTCACTAAGCAAGTCTTGCTAGAATTAGCACTTGATCCAACTCCGAGGGTTTTCATCCTTTGGGGAAATGTCGCTAAAGATCAATTTGCTGAGGTTAGGGCGGTCTGGGATAAAAAAGCTATCTTTACAACCTTCCCACATCTAGTTTTAACAGCGAGGCACCCTGCCTACGATGTGAGACTCAAAAATCAATTTGGTGACATAGCTCCTAATTATCCGGAAACCTTCAGTGGTTGCAAGCATTTTAGTCAGGCTAATACCTTTCTAAAACAACATGGAAGAAAAGAAATAAAGTGGTAACTAACTAAACACTACTAATATGTTTATTAAAGCAAAGGTCGCCTATGATGAGGGAGACAAAATATCACTAGTTAATATAAGAGAAGACCTGATATCTAGAATTGATTGGATAAAGGTAGATGGAAAAGATACTCTATGGGTAATAACAGGACTAGATGCTAAAGGGGTAGATTGTGGTTATTATATAACTGATATTCATATCAAAGATATGGCTGCATTCTTAGAAAAGCATAAACTATTAATACCTATCGAGAAGAATATAAAAATGGAGTGATGGGGTACAAACCACTTGAAGATAATGATCCTATACCTTTTGGTAAGTATAAAGGTACTAGGATGATAGATTTGCCCATTAATTATCTTATATGGGCATTGGATAAAGCAGAAGAAGGATCAGCATTAAATGTATATGCAAAGAAGAATGAGAATTGGATTAGAAAGGAGAATGCAACAGGTAAACATAATAGACCTGTAAGGATAACAGCTAGTAGCGAGGCTACAATTAAAGGGAATCCTCCTGCTAAACCAATGACAGCATTGGAATTCTTTCTGAATGAGTTTAATATACAGAACCAAGAAGGGGTTGAAGATATGCCTATTGATGGTATACCAATTGCTGATATAGCAAGATTTGCAGAACGTTATAAGAATTACTTCAACGGAACACCTAATCTAACTCCATTGAAAGAAGTACAGAAGAAAGGAGAGAAGATGCAAGGATGGGGAGATGAACCGGAACCAACAAAAGGATGGAAACATGGTGATCCAATTGATGAAATGCCATTTTAAACTAAAACCTATACTATATGAAAGGAAACATTGAATACATTGAAATTTTAAATCCTAGAACTAGCTACGAGATAGCTAAGGTTCAAGTAACCGACAAAGGTTATGAGATTGTAGGAGCAACTGTGATTGATCTAGCATCAGGTAACCCTTCTAAACCTGAGTTATCAAGAAAACAAGGCGTAAGAATTGATAGTCTTATTAGACTTCTTCTTGTTAATGGTGCTGAACGTACTATTGGTGATATATCAAAAATCACAACTGAAGATGTAAAAGCTGTTAAGGATTTTATAATGAAACAAGTAAGAAGCCATGAGCCAAAGCAAGATTGAAAGTCTTCTTAATGTACTCCAAAGAGGAACAAAGAAGATTCTTATTAAGCCTAAAGAAGATAACGAAAAGATCCAATATTCCTTTGTAGCCGAAGTAAGTATATTTAGTGAGGATGAAATAGAAGGAATTAAAAAGAAACTATTAGAAGCTATAGAAGAATTAAACAAACCGATATAATTATGAATTTACAAACCTATCAGGAACTAGCGATTAAAACTATCAAGTGGAGAGGAACTGAAGAACTTGACTGTGATCATATGATTGTAGGTATGTTCTCTGAGATCAATGAAATGATGGATGCTCTAATGGGTCCAATAGATCCAGTTCTTATAAAGGAAGAATTAGGAGATATGTCATGGTATGTTGTTAATTATGCTACGATTCGGAAGATATCCATCTCACAACAAACAGATGTAGGACACTTCGGACTTCAAAGCTATGTTTACTATGCCAGTAAGTTAACTGACATAATGAAGAAGTGGATGATTTATAATAAAGAATTTACCCCTCAAGGACGTAAAGAAGA
>Ga0196965_1000438_pt1 | contig 25224 bp, 18 predicted proteins | sample S1_20metaG_FD_148668 | JGI IMG/M metagenome (GOLD analysis project Ga0196965, IMG submission 148668) | Soil microbial communities from Anza Borrego desert, Southern California, United States - S1_20 | ecosystem: Environmental > Terrestrial > Soil > Desert | place: USA: California | collected... | reverse complement strand
ATTGTCACCTGATCCCCGTAGGTTTGTCTGATTCAACAGGCATTGGCGTGCTCAACTTTTTCAGTGATTCAACAACGGATAGTTCTGCCTCAATCATCTCAGACTTTAGGCCAAATCTGAAAATCGTGCGAAAGGAATACGTTTCACTTTTTCAGGTAGACCAAATCAAAGAGCAAATTGGATTTAATGAATTTTCGATCCTAAAAATTGATGTTGAGGGTGCTGAATTAGAAGTGATAAAAAGTTTTCTCTCTTTAATAGAACAAAACAAGCCCATCATTCTAATCGAAATTTTACCCGCCTATGATGAAACTAACACGGACAGGATTGAAAGGCAAAATGAGATCGTCCGAATTGTTACAGCTATTGATTATTCAATTTACCGGGTAATAAAGCAAAATGACAAATTCTTACATCTAAAAGAGATTTTCAACATTGAGCTTCACTCAGATATGAACCTATGCGAATATGTTATGATTCCAAGTGATAAGAAAGATAAAATAAAAAGCCATGACCCAATGATCATAACATAACTCGGTGATGATGCAATAACGACCTTTAGCCAGAGCAGTGATATTTGCACACTAAGTTTTCGGCAACGGGAAAATTTTTGTATATCCTTCAATGATGATGTTAAAATGGCGGTGATGCGCCGCAACAGGTGATATTTTTTTTTCGAGTAGCGTACGATCTTCTTTAATTATATCTTTTATTTTTAGCAAAGATGATTCTAGGTTATTATCAGCGAGATTTAGAATCGCGCCGGCATTATTTTCCACCAGTATTTGCTCATCATCACTAACACCACTGGTTAATAAAATTGGTAATCCATTAGCCCAGTATTCCCCGTTTTTTATTGGTGAGCAATATTTTCGGCTCGGTGAGGTGCGAATCAATGAGAAGGCAAAATCTGCAGCCGACAGGTAATCAGGAACGCGGGTATGATCTGCGTATTTAATATGTACAGATTCCAGATTAAAATTTACAGAAATTAATTGCTCCTTTATTTCTGCTATTGGCTGCGGTGTAAGAATTATTAAAAAAAATTTGTCACCAAAAACTTCGGCTGCTTTTTTAAACACTAAGAAAGACTCCTCCTTTAAATAAATATCGCCGAACTTTCCTACATAGATACCTACAATAACATCATCGGCAATCTCCAATTCCCTTCGTACCTTCCTTCTCTCCTCTTCTTTAAATCTAAATCGGTCAATATCGACACAACAGGGCATTACAAGTATCCTATCAGCAGATACACCCTGATCCTTTAGTGCATTTCGATAATTTTCCGTTACCGGAAGGAGATATCTTGCCTTGCCGATTGTTTGTGCTTCTATCCATTTTTGAAATCGATATTCAATTCCATGTTTTGTCCAAGTACCACCTTCTAACATATAATCCGCATGCGGTTCAAACGATTCGACAATAAAAGGTTTGGCTGAAACTTTATGCAGGAATACACCAAACGCGGCAGCCATTGCCCCCCGGCAAATTACCACGTCCACCCCTTTTGTTTTTGTCAACCAAAAGAGCTTCATGCTAAACAATAGAAAATCGGCTACCTTCTGTAAAAATCTTGGGAGCCATGTGACACTATAAAATGGAATGTACGTGATGTTGTCCGGAGGAGCCGGTTCAGGTATACGTGTGCGTTCAATCGTTGTAAAATAGATCTTTGTGAAATGCGGTCTAAGTATGTTTAAATTAGGAATAACTGTGGCTTTTGTCAACACATCATTGATCCCCCAATAACTTATGTATAGCAGTTTCACTTTATATATTTTTAAAAACCTGAGCTAACCTGGATGCCTGTTTGGGTGCAGAAAAATAAGTATCAATTTCCTTCATCGATAATTTTATTTTACCTTCTATGTACATTGACAACCAATCTGCTAAATCTTCAACAGCATCATGTGAAAACGAAGCACCACCCTGCCCGACAACAAACCCTTCGGTAACGCTTCCTTTATCTGTAATGGCTACAATCGGTTTTTGAAGTATCGCATAGTCCAATAGTTTAGACGGGAAAAAGACTGCCTTATTCGCATCCGGTATTTTGCTATCTATCACAACTAATATATCCGCTTCCTCTTGTAATTGTTTTGCTGTATCAGTTGAAACAAGACCGAAGTGTTCCAAGAAAGGAAATTTGTACCGCTTAAATAACTCGTTATTTCTTCTATCCATGTCTCCTGCAAACACTACGTGAAGAGCGGTTACAAGATGTGGAGATTTCTTTATCATCAAATCAAGAGCCGCTAAAAACGATTGTGCCGTTCTGGTGTTAGCAAGTCCCCCGGTATAAACAATTTTTACAACATCAGATGACCGTTTGACGGTAGCTCCGGCGGCCAGTTGAGGGTCATACACATTCGGAAAAACCGTCATTTTATTTTTCCAAGCCGGATATTTCTGCTGATACATTGAGGCCATTTTTTCAGATGTGAATGAAATCAGAGATGCTTGTTCAAAGCATGCCTTCTCCATCCTGGTGTGATATACTAATTCCGCATCCGAGTATACGTGCAAAGCATTTTCAGTCCAAGGATCACTCAAATGTAAAACCCACGGGATTTTGTAAAACCGCGATAATTTAAGGGCCATGATAGCGGAGCTTAACGGATACGACCTCGAGTAAATAATATCAGGTTTTACTTTCAAGCTCTTGATAACCTTTTTCCACTGCCAATGAAAAGTCATTTTACTATCAGGCTTGGATAAAAGACCCGGGAAAAATTTCCGTAACGCAAAATTGGTATACTTCGATTCGTACAAGGGAATTTCGATCACCTGACCAGATACATTAATATACTTTGCCAGTGCCGCATCGAGTGGCATGAACAGGGTAGGACTTTTTGATGTAACTACATCGACAACGAACTCTTGATGTAACGACAGATAGTATGAATATCGTGCTGTTTGAATACATTCAGGATCTCCTTTTGGAGGAAACGCTATAGAAACAAATAGTATTCTCCTTGTCATCCTATCGTAATGTTTTGTTGAGAACTTCTTCAACCGTTTGAATCCGGTTTTCATAACGCAATGAGAAAGCATACTTCCTCCTCGCTTCACATATTTCCTTCGTCATGTAGCGAGGCAAATTTCTTAAGGCATCGTCAAAAACCTGGGGTATCTCATCAAGATGTTTTGCTTGTAAAATCAAATGAGCAATTTTATCATTCTCGTGATTAGCGGGTGTAATGATTAATTTACCGGAGCTTAGGTATTCCAGCATTTTATGAGAATTTACTGTAAAACCACTTCTATCCGATTTGTAAAGGATTAATAGAACATCCATCTGAGCAAGATATGATGGAATTTTCTCTGATGACTGTTGGCCAAGCCAAAAGACATTAGGTAGCTTATCTATTTCTGTCCAATCGAATTGAGGTTTATTGGTTGACGCGAGGTTACTTGAGCCACGTGGCCCGATCATATAAAAACCAGTTTCGGAATGTGTTTTGACCAGTTTGGCAAAAAGCTCAAAATCGAACAATCTGTTATTGAGATTACCAACATATCCAACTTTAGTGCTGAACCGTCCAGGTAATTTCACAGTAGCGGCATGTTCGAAAAAGTGGGAAGCCACGCCATGACCAATCCGGTATTTGTTTTTATGTGAAAGCCTTGACAATGTGACTTCAGCGTTTGAAAAAATTATATCGGACTCATCAACAACGCGTTGTTCAAGTGCCGTGTAATGATTATCCACCGGATGATAAATTGTTATCCGTGCATCAAATAAGCGAAGAAACTGAAGGTGATGCGGATCAAAGCTCCAGACGACATCAAGCTGATGCTTTATTGTTCTTAACAATTTATACACTTCCAATCTCGTAGCAAATCGCGCCAGAGTCAAGGGTAGTCTGTTGATTCCCTTAACTGGTTTATAAGAAATTAAATTCAGGTTGGGATGCGGCGACTTAGTCCCGACGCTATTCGGAGAAACAAACCACACTTTATTGTCCAACTTCGCAAGCGTAAGGGCAATATGATGTTTGGAAAGTAAATTATCGCCCCAACCTTCAGGAGAAATGATGAGAATATTCTTGCCGGCCAATTGGAATGTTTCACTCGTCATTTATTCCAAGGTATAACTTTTCCAATAATTCCTTTTGAATATCCATATTCATATACTTACTGGCAGTCTGTTTTGCTTGCTTAGATAATGACTCCGAAAGCATATCATCCGACAAAATAAGTTTTATCGCGTTAGCAATAGCAGTGGAATCTCTATGGGCAACCGTTATTGCATTCTTTTGGTCCTCGATTATATCGTGTGCAATACCCGAAATGGTACAAACCACAGGTACGCCAGAAGCAAGAGCCTCGGGGTATATTCTTCCAAATGCTTCCGAATGATCATCGATGGGAACATGGACAAATACATCAAGTAACCTGTAAAATGCGATTATATTGCTTTCAAACTCAATCTCACGATATGATTCGGCAGGCACTTCTGCTAATAATGATAAAATTTGTGGCGTGTAAGTTCCCTGCCGTGCATTCGCAATCAATAAGACAGCATTAGGAAATTCCTTTAATATTTCTACGAAAGCTGGAATTATATATTGAACACCTTTCCATTCAATGTATCGGGATATAGCACCTATGACAGGGCCTTTATTCCGGATTGCATACTTCTCCCTCAAAGCCTCAACTTCTTCAGCACGTACACGTTCAAAATCAGGGATGCCGAACCCATGCGGTATAAGTCTTACCTTTTCTGAAGGGACATCTTCGTATTCAACCAACACTTTCTTTACCAGAGAACTAACGGCTACTATTTGTGTAGCCAGTGCGTTGGCGTAGTAATCATAATACCTTCCTTTTCGAAAATAAACATGATGAAAAGTACTATGATGGCGCGTATACACTCTGTTTTTTATACCAGTCACCCACGCCGCAGTGAGGCCAATCATATTCGCGTCAAGCAAATTACAGTTTACGAAATCTGGTTTTTCGTGCTTTAAAATTTTAACGGTTTTAAAAAGGCACCGTGGATAGGACTTCTTTCCATGAAATGGAATGTAATAGGTTCTGATTCCGTTGTCAATTAACCATTGTTGTAGTTCGCTCGATATCGGATTTAGCAAGATAAAAACCAGCTCAATTTTTGACCTGTTTAAATATCGAACGATCCACTCATACTCGAGTGATTTGAAAATTAAGGAAAGGATGTAAACTACTTTAACCATGTTCACTAATTTCTTTCTGGAAGACACAAAACATCAAAATGACATTTGGATAAATCTGATGTTTCATCAACCACCTTCATATTGCTCGCTCTAAAGATACTATACTTTCTCTCTCTTAGCCATTTGATAACATCTCCGGGTGTATCGCCATGATCTTTTAGGTTTTCATCTACTAACTCAAGAAATAAAATAGGGCGGTATTTCTTAATTGACTCTTCAGCTCCCTGCAACACTTTATGCTCAAATCCTTCAACATCAATCTTGATAATATCAATATGCGTCACTCCCAATATTTTTACTTCCTCATCGAGTACACTCACCTTAGTTTCTATCGAATCAATTCCGTCTGCAATCTTACCAGAAACGAACCGGTTCATTCCAGCATTATGGTGATTCACTTTAAACAACTCACGCACACATAAGGCGTTCCCCAATGCTTTTTTGAAGGTCTTTATATGTTGAAAATCATTTAACGCAATGTTGCACATTAGCTTTTCAAAGCTCCTTGGATCAGGCTCATAACTTATGATTTGGCCATCTCTGGCCGCGAAGGCAAAGTCTAAGGTAAATCTTCCCATGTTGGCACCAACATCTACGATTATTGAATCCTTTTTTACATGCGATTTAATGCTATCGAAAGCTTTATCGGAAAATCCAAAATAAATAAAATGATCGACCGTATCGGAAATATCAAGTTTGTACTTAACACCATTTATTATAGCAGACCGACAACTATTTTTTTCATACAGATATTCCGGTGGAACCAGCTTAGCCCAAAAAGAAGCCGGATCTTTGCCGTATGTTTTTGAAATTAAAAACTTTTCAAATGGGAGATTCTGAAATAAACTTCGAAACAGATTAAAAAATCGCGTTTTAAAAGTCAACTTTTCAAAATATTGGTATCCTCTTCCCATTCGTCAATATTAACGCTTCATTTTCTTAACCAAACACATAATTGCATGCCTTGCTTTGTCATTCGCATATATGGTTTGATGACAAAATCTAAGGCGCCAGGCAGAAAAGTATCACAGACATAAAACGTATGATCTGCAACACGATACTGATGCTGTTCGGCATGGTGTAAAAATGATTTCAGTCCAAATTCATATAAATGAAATGGCTCATGCATTGGGCTTAAGTTTCCTACATAATCCATCAATCTTGCGGAATAGGAAAAATTTATAAGTTTATTAATCAACCAATTCGAAGACGGGACTTCAATATGAATAATGCCATCTTTTTTCAGCCAGCGCAATGCTTTTACAATGGCTGATGATGGATCGTACAAATGTTCTAAAACGGCGCCAAAGGTAATAAAGTCAAAATAGTCGGCAGGATATTCTGCGGTTTCAATTGAAGCCAGCTTCAATTTTCCATTATCTATTCCCATCCTTCCGATTGCCTTTTCATAAAAGGGTTGAGATGGTTCAAAACCATATGAATCAAAGCCGGCATTGGATAAAGCCACCATACACTTACCGATACCAGCACCAATATCCAACGACTTTAATGAAGGTCTGTTTTCTAATAATCGTAAGGCAGCGTTTATCTCAGATTTAAAGTAATCCGCGGTTACATTAAAATATTCTTCTTTCCAGTATGACTCTGGCGGAACTCCATAATGGTCCTGAAGATTTACAGGTCGTGGTTGGGGGTTTGAATAAATCAAATCACATTGATCACATTTGTAAATTGATGTTGTTATGCCACCTTTTGTTTGTGGCTTGAACCCTTGGGATTGGTTAAGTCGTTTACCAAGGATCTTATGATTCGCAACGGGCGATTTACACATATTGCACTCGCCGACAGAAAAAAATGTATAACGTCTTTCACTTTTCATATGCTGAAGAACTCACTCACTATTTTTACAATTTGCAATGAAGAATCACCTTTACCGAACGGATTTTGTGCCCTGCTCATTTTGTTATAGCGGTTCTCGTCATTCACGATGTCAATAAAAGTTTCGATGATAAAATGGGTCTCGACCCCAGCCAATACACTACATCCCGCTTCAATACCTTCTGGACGCTCCGTTGTATCACGCAACACCAATACCGGTATATTTAATGAAGGGCATTCTTCCTGAATACCGCCGGAATCAGTCATTACCAAATAACTTTCCCGCATTAGAAAAACCATTTCATCATATGGCAACGGTTCAATTAAAAAAATATTCGAAGAACCGCTTAGGATCTTCTGCGCGGCATAGCGTACGGCCGGATTAACATGAAGCGGATAAACGAAAGCGAAATCAGGATAGATTTCTGCAAGTTGCTTTATGGCTGAATATATTTCCCCAAACTTGCTTCCAATATTTTCCCTTCTATGGCCAGTTATTAAAATAATTCTGGTGAATTTGTCAACGAGGTAACTATACTTTTGCTTGTATTTGCTATGTGATCGATTGATGCGGTCACTCGCTTCCAATAAACTATCGATAACTGTATTACCAACTACGTCAACCCTGCCTTCAACACCTTCCTTCTTGAGATTTAATTTTGCGTTTTCTGTTGGTGCAAAGTGAAGGTCAGTTAATAACGATGTTATTCTACGGTTGATTTCTTCAGGATAAGGAGATTGTCGGTTATACGTGCGGAGTCCCGCTTCAACGTGCGCGACTTTAATACCGCGATAAAATGCTGTTAGCGAACCTACCATACACGATGTTGTATCCCCTTGAACAATCACCAAATCCGGCTTATGTTTTTCAATTTCTTTATCAAGCGAAAGCATAAGCAATGACGCAAATTCGCTAATCGATTGATTGGGCACCATGGTATTTAAAGCAACGTCAACTTCAATTTCAAAAAAGTTAATAAGCGGTGCCATCATGCCCTCACCATGTTGTCCGCTGGTAAGAAGTAAAGTTTGAAATCTTTTATCCGCTTTGAATGCTTTTACAACAGGGAACAACTTTATTGCCTCTGGCCGTGTACCCACAATAATCAATATTCTTTTCATCCTGTTATTCACTATCTATAAAAGTAAAGCCTATGATTTCATTGTACTTCAATTTTTAGCAATTTTTTATAAAGCATATAAATCTTATCCATTTCCATTCTTCGATCAACACTTTTTAAAAATGATTTTATATCTCGTTTCCCTTCGGCCTTGAGGGCATCCTGAATTAAAGTTGTAAGTTCATTACTACTCCAGGTATTAAGTTGGAATACATAATCCTTATACAATTCAGCATCATACCTTAACGGACCTAAAATTACTTTCGCGCCGCAGGCAATTGCTTCCATTGCTGAAACAGGGCTTCCGTCAGATTTTGGTGTCATAATTACCAGCGAAGCTCTTTTGTATAATTCAATTATAGCTTCTTGTGATTGAAGTGGCAAAAATACGAATTGCACATCCCTCAACGAGTACATCCGACTTTCCAAATAGCTTTGATAGCCCGCGTCGCCACTGTCCTTTCCTACAAAAACCATCTTATAATTTTTCTTTACGTTCGAAGGCAGTTGTTCAATTGCATCCAGGCAAAATTCGTGATTGTACAAACGTCGTATGTATCGTGGAAACAGAAGAAATGGCCCTTCGACGCTGGAGAATGAAGAAGTATCTGATTCCACATAGCGTACTTCTATACCTGTTCGAACTACTGACATATTTTCTTTTCGCGTTGAAAAGCTTTCTATCGATTCCAATTGTCTCAAAGATGTTCCAGTGACCCAATCAGCGTTTAAAAAAGATTTCTTATAGAGGCGAGAAACCAAAAAATTAATACCCGTACTTTTTTCAAATGACTCCGGAATGGTCTTCAGTACGTCAGTGCCCCTCGTTGTGACAATCATTGGTATCCCAAAAAAAAATCTGAATAAACACCAGAGTGCATTTGGTTCTGCGTACAGGATGTGGATTAAGTCGATTTTATTCTTTTTTAAAATCCGCTTAATAAAAAGGGCTGTGCTAAGCGTACGATAAAAACGAAAAATTGAAAAATCCGCAATTGAACCAACCGGTATCACCTTATTAAGATGGACACTTTTTGCTGGATCATGATGATTCCGTTTTAGCATAAAAGCATTTAGATTCTTTTCGGAGAAAAAGGAAATCCATTTTATATCATGTATTGAATTTGGGTCTGCCAGGTAAAGTATGTTCATTGATTTGTTGCCCAAATATGAAAAACATAAAGCGACCAGATCTTATGTGTGTGATCAGCTTTGCCAGTTCGGTGTTCATTAATTAACTTTTCAATATAACCATAGTTAAGATCAATCATAGACTGCTTTCCGCCCAAAATGACCTCACTCAAATGTGACGAAAACTCATTTTTGAACCACTTATTTACGGGAATGCCGAAACCCATTTTCTTTCGATGTACAAATTCAGGACTGAAATATCTGCCGGCAATTTCTTTAAGTATGGACTTAGTTCCTGACTTATAAAAAATCTGGCTGGGTTTTAATGTAGCACCAAACTCGGCTAATTCCTTATCCAGAAAAGGCGTACGCATTTCCAGCGAAGCATACATAGTCGCCCGATCCACCTTAACCAAATAATCGTTCAACAGCCGCGTTTTAAAAGAGGCTGATAAAACATTCACAACGTCATTGGAGGATGCTGGTGCGTAGTGATTCCAAATATAATTGTGTTCACGGGCTAGTGATTTGTAAAACATGTCCTCATTTAACAGTTCTCTCAACTCACTTTCATCGAACCCTAAGCTCCTGTTTAATAAAGTATATCGCGGTAACTTTGCTTGTTGAAACAGCCTTACCAGGAAATCACTCCGATACGAAGGCAGCCACCTATTCGCGAGCTTTGCAAAAGGATAAGTCCAGGCAAGGCGTTTAACCGAATCAAACTTGCGTGCAAAGTGATAGGAATAATATCCACCAAAAACCTCGTCGCCACCATCGCCGCCTAATACAACCTTTTCATGTTGAGAAATCTGTTTTGATATGAGGTACGTAGGTATCATTGAAGAATCTGCAAACGGCTCTCCGTACTCCAATATTAAGCCGGTGAGATCTTGTAGGCTATTTGAATCAAGGATATATTCATTGTGCCGCGTATTAAACTTTTCCGCCACTTGCCGCGCATAAGGCAACTCATTAAAATCGTTTTCTTTAAAACCTACCGAATAGGTGTTGATTCTTTCACCGCTTTCCTGTGCCATTTTAGCGACCACAAGAGAAGAATCTATTCCTCCACTTAATAGCGCACTCACCTTAACATCAGCTACTAATCTTTTTTTTACTGCCTGGCCCAATAAATAGTCGGCTTTTTCAATGATATCGTTTCTACTTAATGAGCAGTTTTCCGAATACACCAACTCCCAATACGCGATATTTTTTGAGACCCCCGTATGATTAAATTGAAGGTAGGATGCAGGCTTAACTTTCTTGACTTCTTTCCAGATTGTACATTCATGCGGCGTTGCAAGTTCTGCGAAGTAATATCCCAGTGCATGAAGATCCAGGTTAAGTGAAATAGAGTTGATCGCCCGAAAGCTACGGATATCAGAACTGAAAATTAATCGATCGCCCTCGGCAAAATAATACAAAGGCTTTTTACCGAACCGATCTCTTGCCAGATACAGGCTTGTTGTTGCTTTATCAAACAGTGCAAAAGCAAACATCCCATCCAACCGAAGAAGGGTCTTTTCTATACCCCAACACTCGAAAGCATTTAAAATCACTTCAGTATCGGAATGTGATCGAAATTGAAATCCTTGTTTTGTGAGGTCGTCCCGAAGTGCTTTATAATTATAGATCTCGCCATTAAAAACAATAATCGAACGCCCTGAACAGCTCACCATTGGCTGATTGCCAGCATCCGTCAAATCTATTATACTCAATCTTCTGTGTGCCAGCCAAACGTAGCCCCATTCGTTTTCAAGCAAAGTTTGCTCCTCCTTATCCGGACCACGATGGTTTAGCGGCTTTACAAAGGCGGAGGTTTCGTCTTTAGTTGGTCTGTTGTTTTTAAAATCTAAAATGCCGCCAATTCCACACATAGCTACATTATTTGAATCCACGTAACAGGTAGGAGAATTTCTTGATCACTTTCCTGGAAAGGGGCATTTGAAAAAAAGTTGTACGGCTTGTATAATCCAAGGTCGCTGATTTCTTCCTTAAGAGAATGATCTGATAATCGGGACTTTTGCTATAAACAGAATACGACTTTAGATAATCAATATAAAAACCAGCAGGGTAGATCAGTGATGAAAGTTTGTTGGTATAGACAGGGTTATCAATAATTTGTAACTCCTTGCTTCCCTGTTTGATTAGCCATTCCAGATAATTGGGATGTGGAATATGAATAAAAATGAACCCGTCGTCCGACAGCATTTGATTTAAATTCTCAAAGAGCGGTGTATAAAGATCAAATGGAATATGTTCCAGGACATCCGGTAAAACAATAACATCAAAGGTTGTGTTAATCTTTTCTTTTGTTAAGTCCCTAACCTCAACAGTAGCATTCTTATACTTTGAGATTAACCGTTTTGCAATGTCAATACTTTTGGGGCTGATATCCACTGCATGAAGCGTTCCGTGAGGGGACAAGCTCTGCAGTATTAATTCAGATACAGTACCTATTCCGCAGCCTACTTCCAGAACATGGTGATCCTTTTTTAGCCCCAATTGTTCGAGATGAAACAGAATACTTATATGTCTGTTATTAATACCAGCACGAGCCTGACGGCTGGAAAAATTATCATAGAATTCAATTACGTCTGACATTTTGCAAGCTTAATCCTAAAAACAAAATTTTTGTTAATTCTTCCAGCGATACCACTACAGCATATACAATGACCATTGACTTTAAGTCCGGATATACCTGATGTTGAAATACCAACGCCATTAACAGTATGGCTAAAAAGATACCCTTTATTACAAAGTTTGCCTTTTGCTTTTTGAATACGATGAATGCTCCGCCTATACTGTTTCCCAACAATTGGAAGGCAAACGGTATACAAAGTATTTGAATAAATGGTATGCTGTTTAGCCACTTCTCACCCAGGTACAATTGAATAAAAGCAGGTGAGAATAAATAGAGCAGAAAATAAATCGCGAAACTGAGCAAAAAAATCTTTATGGAGATGCTGAAAAAGAATTGTGACGGAAAATTTTTGGACTCATCGATTAACTTCCTCATGACCAGAGGCTGGAACGAATTGGCGAAAAGTAACAAGGGAATATTTACCAGTCCCAGCGACATCGTAAAGTATCCAACCGATTGTCGGGAGAAAAAGAACGCAAGCATCCATAAGACTACTTGGTTTGAAAAGGTGTTGATTAAAGAAACCGGTAAATTGTAAATCGGATAATCTTTATTTTCAACAATGGTTGACCGGATGTTTGCGAAACTAAAAAGATTTTTTTTATCAAGGAGGGACCCATCAAATTTTTTAAAATAATACTGGGTTAATATGTTAACTACTTTTCCCGTTAATTCCGCATAGAATAATCCCAGTTTTGTAAAACCAATAAGCCCTAATGAAAGACTTGATAATCTGATGGAAATATTATCTGCCAAGTTTACGATTACGTTATTCCGAAAAGTTTTTTCCCGGATGTTTATATTAGCAAGCACCTGCGTTATTGTGACTAGTAACGAAGATAAGCAAACCATACAAACAATTTGAACGTCGATAATCAAACCATGAAGCAGCCCAAAATGCCTTCCGATTAAAACCGCGATGCATCCAAAGCCGGCAAGCAGAAAATTAGTAATGATAGCATATCCAACAATACCTGAAACGGTCTTAACCAGTTTTTCATCATCGATCGCCAACAAGCAAACCGGCAAAGAAAGATTTGAAAAAAGCGAAATGGTAAATACAGCCGAATTCATTAAGGCAAAAAGACCGTAATCTTCAGGATTATATATCCTGGCAAGAATCGGCGTTGTTAAGAACACTATTATAACCAGTAATACCTTCGACGAAAAAATATATAAGAAGCCGCTCTTGTACTCTGAAAAAGTATGTCGATTAAAAAATGATCTCAGTGTTACCAAGGCGTCTAAAGAGAGATTAAGTCAATACACATAAAAAAATAAGATCGATTAGCAAAGTACAGTTTCCTTGTATAAAATTACTTTAATTCGCATCATACGACCTTGTCACTGAAAAAAGTCATATTCCTTTGTCCTTATCCGCATGGCATAGCCCCCTCGCAACGTTTTCGCTATGAACAATACCTAGGCCAGCTTACGGTAAAAGGGATTCAATATGAATTAAACGCATTTCTTACGCAAGGTCAATATGCCACGATTTATCAGTCAGGGAATTATTTTTCAAAAATAAGCGCAATCTCCTATGGATATTTAAAGCGTTTATTCGTTTTATTACATGTATCGCAATATGACTTTGTTTTCATTCACCGCGAGGCTACGCCTGCCGGCCCACCGATTATTGAATGGTTGCTTGCAAAGGTCTTCAGAAAAAAAATCATTTACGACTTCGATGATGCCATCTGGCTAACCGATAAGTCCAATGAGTCTTTTTTCGAAAAAAAACTACGGTGGCGTGATAAGGTAGGATCAATTTGTAAATGGAGTTATAAGGTAAGCTGTGGAAATGACTACCTGGGTTCGTATGCCCGGCAGTTCAACAAAATGGTTGTAGTTAATCCAACTACCATCGATACCTTACATATTCACAATCCCGATTTATACGCTCGGCCGATAAACAATGCCCTCACTATTGGTTGGACCGGATCGCATTCAACTTTAAAGTACCTGGAGGGATTAGCATCCGTACTGCAAAACATTGAAAGAAAATATCCGCAAGTTCGGTTCGTTGCAATCGCAGACCGGCCTCCCAACCTGGAGCTAAAAAATCTCAGCTTTATCCCCTGGAACAAAGAAACTGAAATAAAGGACCTGCTGAACTTCGACATAGGGATAATGCCGTTACCAGATGACATCTGGGCAAAGGGGAAATGCGGTTTCAAAGCGCTTCAATATCTGGCCCTCGAGATTCCGGCTGTAGTTTCACCTGTTGGCGTGAATTCGGCTATCGTCGAGGATGGCGTTAACGGTTTTTGCTGTCGTTCAGAAACAGCATGGTTTGAAGCATTGGAGAAATTGATTCTGGATAGAAGTTTACGGAAAAGAATGGGCGTTGCCGGGAGGAAAACAGTGCTTGATCATTTCTCCGTTTCTTCCAATACATTCAACTTTTTATCTCTCTTTGAATAATAATAAATCAGCCCTATACCGATAAGGTAGAACGGGATCAATGGAATTTTGTACCTGGAGAGCGTTCCGAAATTATAGGTGGAGACACCTACAGCAAAAGCAAACACCAGGGAAAATAATAAGCAAAAGATCACATCGCCATTTTGAAGGTAGCGGAATATCCTTCGACCCGAGTGAATGAAAACAAAGATCGTAAGTACAAACAATACAATGCCTTCAAAAGCTGCTAGTAGCATAAGCGGATTGCTCACCTCCCACAGATAAGGCCTGAACAACGCCACGTTGATGGCACCCGGTGCCAGACTGATCATACTTCCAAAACTTCCATCCAACTCCCCAAGTGTGTACCCCGAACCTGCATCCTTTCCGGTCCAGTATCGGATGTCGTAGGCAGTTGTTCGCGCGGTCTCGGCTAGCTTGTTTAAGTTATACCGGGGATCATCGGCTGCTACCTGCTGTATGGTAAAGTATCCGAAGCTTCCCGAAATTAAAATCATAACCGGAACCAGGATGAGTTTAAGCATCAGCGATCGGATCTTATACATCTGCCGCGCCATAATCCACACAATAATCGCTGGCAGGAAACTTAACAGAATGTATTTTTTAATGGAGTAAATGATCCAAAAAGAAAGCAGTATTATAATTACTGCCATGATGGAATATTTCTTTTCAACCAATAGTTTGTGGATGAAAAAGGTGGCAATACCTAATGCGGCTAAGGTTAGCGTGTCTTTAAAAATACCTGAGCCCCAAAAGAAAACGGTCGGAATAAATAAACACGACAAAGCCAACCACCGATGAAAATTGGGTTCTATTTTATAAAATGTTAGGAACAAAAGCCATGCACCGGTAAATCCCACTACCGCGAATAGCACTGCCGTTGCTGAATACGACGAAAATGTGAAAAGATCAAATATCGCAGCTATGCGGATAACAAAATAAGATTGCGGATCACGGTAGTACCAGATCTTACTTGAATATTTATACAGATCGGGAATATACTCTCCATCTGAAAAAAGAAGTTGAACTCCCTTATACGGGTCATCGACAAAAGCATTCCAAATCAACCGGCTCCCGTATGTATGGAAAGCAAAAGTATCGCCCCCCTGGTAATAAAACTGGTAAATAAAGCCTACAGCAAGTGCCCCTACAATACGCACCGAAAGTCCTGGAATAAAATACTTCCGGTTCACCTGATCAGTAGCATAGGGCCTTACCAGGTATGCAATACCATATACGAGGATAAGCAAAAGCGGGGTAACTATGATATCGCGGATTTCCAATGCGTGGGGGCTAGATTTGAAGTTTGAGGTTTGAGGTTTTTATAAGTATTCTTTGGCCGCGGGCTTTGAGCTGCAAGAAATCGAATTTGTTGATTTATAATTTTATGTTTTATCTGCTGTTTGAGTTTACGATAAGCTGCAAGTCACATGCTGCAAGGTGCAAGTTGTTTTCGATAACTTCTCAAATTTCGATAAGCTACGCGTTGCGAGCTGCCTATGAATTTGTTTGGCTGTAACCGACGTGTTTACGATAGCTTTGAAACAACCGACAAAATCCATTGTGTTTCTTGATATTTTTTTCCTACCTCTCTCCAAAGGAGAAAGAACTATGGAATCAAGAAACACAACAGATTAAAACGATTTCCTATAAGCTCGATTCCGTCAACACCTAAACTTCCGAAAACCAACCTCAAACGTCAAACTTCAAACCTCATACCCCTGGCACAAGCACTTCGTTATCGCAACCCAACTTTGAACCATGAACTTTGAACGACAAGACCCAATGTGTTTCTTGATATTTTTTTCCCACGTCTCTCCAAAGGAGAAAGACCTATGGAATCAAGAAACACAACGGATTTAAACGATTTCCAATAAGCTCAATTCCGTCAACACCTAAACTTTCGAAAACCAACCTCAAACGTCAAACCTCAAACCTCAAACCCTTGGCACAAACCCTTCGTTATCGCAAACCAACCTTGAACCATGAACCATGAACTTTGAACCCTACTCCCCCCTTTCCATCCGCTTCAGCCTCCGTTTTGCGTCTTTGAAGGCTTCATCTTTACGGTTGGCTTTCTTCTTCGCTTCCTTGAAATAACGTCTGGCTTCAGCTTTGTTACCTTGCTGTTCAGCGATTTCTCCAAGCGCAATGATGGAATACAAGTAATATCCGGATTCGGTGGCTTCGATTTCTTCCGCAAATTTTATACACAATTTATAATACTGCTTTGCCTCTTCCCAATTCTGCCTGTGTTCATTTACCTGGCCAAGAAAGAAAGCAGCATACCGGCCACTGGTTCCCTCATAGCCGATCTGTTTTTCATTGATTCGCTTCAATATCTCCAGGCTTACTTTTTCTGTTTCGCGATGACGACCTAACGAATACAGCATGCGCGCATAGTATCGGTGGAAATAGGGGTTATCGGGGTAGGTTTCATGCAGGAACAAACTGATTTGAAAAGCGCGTGGCTGATCATTCTCATAACTGTTGAGAATGCGCATCAACCAGACCATAGCTTCAGTGCGTGTATAGAATGCGTTGTAAGAAACTTCTTTGAGCTGCTTTAATCCCAATGCTTTATCTCCTTTCGGAAAAAACCACAGAATAGGTTTAAGCGAAGGATAATTTTCGGGTACCCATTCTGAAAAATAATTGTACAATGCATCACCAAATAAAAGTTCGACACTAAGATTTTCCCTTTCCTTGCTTACTTCAAGGTAGTTTAGGGCACTTTTTCCCGTTGTTGCCGCTTTGCGCCATTGTTTACGCTCCTCATCTGAATAAAGCCGCGCCTTGAATCCATAAGCTGCTGCCAGAAAAAATGCTGCTTCCGTTTTATACGCAGGATGCTTTTTGTACAGATTTTCACCAACCAGGATGGTGGTATCCATGTATGCCATAAAACTCGCGTCATGCGATTGATCGCGCGTGTTCGGCATGATCTTCCACCACTCAATCAAACCCATCAAAAAATACGGTAGGGGATGCCAGCGATACCTGGCTTTTAAATACCGAAACTGCAGTTCAGCTTTATCAAACTTGAAATTGTACAAGTCGTTGAGTGCCTGCGTACATTCCAGCTGCACCTGCAGGTCATTAATTAAAATAATAGTAGTATCTTTTTTCGCGTCTTCCTGTGCTTTCGCGGTCGTAGCAGCGACCAATAAAAAAAGGAGCAGAAACAAGGCAGGATAAAAAGCCGTCAAAAATGGATTATGCTTAAACTGTATCGGAGAAGTACAACTATTTTTATTCATATGAACCTTAAACGCCTGCCGTAAGCTTTGTATTTTATCTTTTCTTCATGAACACCATAACTGACCACGAAACTACTTCATTCTTTTCAGCCGACAAAAGGCTGCTTTTTATTCTATTGTGTCTGATCACGGTACTATTACTTTACGTTAAGATCGCCTTCATAGAGAACGAAACTGCCGCTTTTGAGTTTCTTCAGGATCGCCCGGAAGGATATATCCTAAGGCTATTTAACGGCTTAAAGTTTCTTTCCATACCATTAATTTATTTGTGGAAGTTCACCCTCATTGCGCTGGTAATCTGGATCGGCTGTTTTATGTTTGGCTACCGGGTAACCTACAGCCAGTGCTGGGGTGTTGTGATTGCCGCCGAATTCGTATTCCTGATTCCTGAAGTCCTGAAGATTGCATGGTTCCTCTTCATCGAACGCGATCCAACTTACCACGAAATTCGCAGCTTCTATCCTTTCTCGTTGATCCATTTTGTTGATTATAATACGCTGGATAAACGCTTTGCCTATCCGTTGCGAGCCCTGAATGTTTTCGAAATTATCTATTGGTTTGTGCTCGTCCAGGCCATCCATCACCGTGCTAAAAAAGATAAAAAATACGTCTGGATCATTGTATCTTGTTCCTATATTTTATTATTTTTCCTTTGGCTGGTCTTTTATGTGATCGTTTATAAGTAGGACACGAAATCACAAAGAATGCAGGAAATTTGTTTGTATTTTCTGCATGTCTCCGTGTAGAAACGCCGGATTGATATGCTGTTTTTCAGTAAAGCGGACGCTAAAGGGCAATGGCGCCCAAGTGAGACACTTACGCGAGGTTAGGGCAACAAACTATTCAGGAAATAACTTTGTATTCTTCGTGACTTAGTGCCTTCGTGGCCTAAAACCTATTTGAAAAACTTATGAATGAGATCAATTACACGATACACCTGATCCATTTCCATACCGGGCCAGATTGGTAAGCTAAGGGCTGTTTCCGCAATACGTTCTGTCATTGGAAACGCTCCTTTCTTAAAGTCTAAATCTGAATAAGCAGGTTGCAGGTGCGGGGGGATCGGATAATGTATCATGGTTTCAACGCCATGGCTATGCAAAAAAGCCTGGAGTAAATCGCGTGAATCCGTTCGAATAACAAACTGGTGGTATACATGGTAAGCCTCTTTCGCCGACAGCGGTAAAATTAAATCGCCAGCACCATGCAGGCCTTTTAGGTAGGCATCCGCGAGCCTTCTTCGCGCTTCATTCCATGCGTCCAGATGACGTAATTTTATTCGCAAGACCGCGGCCTGAATCTCATCGAGCCTACTGTTCACACCTTTATCTGTTCCAAAGTTCTTCCTGGCGAATCCATAATTTCGGTTCCTTTTCAAGAACAATGCTATTTGTTCATCAAAAGTTGTAATTGCTCCACCGTCGCCTAAGGCCCCGAGATTTTTTGTAGGATAAAAACTTGTTGCATTTACCTCGCCGAAAGAGCCTGTCATTTTTTCCAGCCAGCGGGAGCCATGGGCCTGCGCATTATCTTCGACTACAGCAATTTTATGTTTTTGAGACAGGTCCATGATGGTTGTCATATCACACGCCTGACCGTAAAGATGCACGGGTAGTATCGCCTTTGTATTGGATGTAACAACCTCTTCAATGCGCGAAGCATCTACGTTGAGCGTACTAAGATCAGGCTCAACCGGCACGATGCGGGCGCCAGCTTTACTAATAGCATGCCACGTTGCAATGTAGGTATGCGCGGGAACGATCACTTCGTCGCCTTTACCTATTCCCAGGGATTGTATTGCCAGTGAAAGCGCATCCAGGCCATTCCCTACACCAATACAATACGAAGCCGACGAATAACGCGCGTATTCGCGCTCAAAGGTTTCAACTTCTTCTCCCAGAATAAAATGGTTTTGGGCATAAACCCGCAGGAGCGCATTATGGACTTCCGATTGAATTTCGTTATGCTGCCAGGTTAATGAAAAAAATGGTATGGTTTCCACAAATACAGCGTTAAAACAAAGCAGGATTCTATTGAGTCTAAACCAACAAAATAAAAGTACCCTTTAGTATAGTAAAATTTCCCTTATTTTCGGGCTTTATTTCAAGTTCGACAAAACTGAAACAGAACTTCAAACATCAAATATCAAACTCTTGCGATGAATTTTCAGAAAACCAATAACATCACAGGCTGGGTAGCCTTCGCCGTTGCTCTGATCACCTATTGGCTCACCATGGAGGAAACAGCGAGTTACTGGGACTGCGGTGAATTTATAGCGGTATCATATAAACTAGAGGTACCCCATCCACCAGGTGCTCCGTTATTCCTGCTGATCGGAAGGCTTTTCTCTTTCCTTGCATTGGGTGATGTTACAAAAGTGGCATATTGGATTAACTTCAGCAGTGTTTTGGCCAGTGCCTTTGCCGTACTTTTCCTCTTTTGGTCAATAACGCTTTTGGGCCGCAAGCTCATGAAAACAAAAACCGCTGACTTATCAGAAGGTCAAATGTGGATATTGATGGGTGCCGGCCTGGTGGGATCTCTCGCCTATACATTTAGTGAGTCTGCCTGGTTTTCTGCGGTCGAAGCCGAGGTATATGCCATGTCATCGTTCTTCACAGCTTTCGTCGTTTGGGCCATGTTAAAGTGGGATGTCATTGAAGATGAATCCAAGGCGAACCGGTGGTTGTTGTTGCTTTTTTATATGATGGGTCTTTCAATCGGAGTTCACTTGCTGAACCTTGTAACCATTCCTGCCCTCGCGTTGATCTATTATTTCAAAAAATACACCCCCACAAGAACCGGCATTATCGTTACGCTGGCGATTAGTTTGCTTATCATCGTATTTATAAATGATATCATCATTCCGGGACTGCCAAGTCTAGCGGGAAAGTTTGAATTGTTCTTTGTGAACAGCATGGGCTTCCCATTCGGATCTGGCGCAGTAGTGTTTGCCCTGATTATACTTGGTGCGCTGATTTACGGAATTATGTATTCGCAGCGAAACAACAAGGTAATGTTGAATACTTTGTTTAACTCCATTGCTTTTATACTTATCGGATATTCATCTTACGCACTGGTAGTGATCCGGTCTAACCATGATACGCCTATCAATGAAAATGATCCATCAGACGTAATGAGTTTTGTAAGCTATCTTAAGCGCGAACAATACGGTAGTCGCCCGCTGTTATACGGTCCTTATTTTAATGCTGAACCGGTTGATATGAAAGAAGGCGGAAATATCTACTATAAAGGAGAAGACAAGTACGAAATAAAAGATCGTCGTTTCGAATACGTGTATCCACCTGATCAGCAAACAATCTTGCCTCGTATCTACAGCAGTGATCCTTCGCATCAGGAAGTTTATAGGCAATCCCTTGGACTACGGCCGAATGAAAATCCGACTTTCGTCGATAACATAACATTTATGATCAATCACCAGATTGGCTGGATGTATGTACGTTATTTCTTCTTCAATTTTGCCGGCCGGGAAAGTGACAACCAAAATGCTGACTGGGTTGGTGTCTCCGACTGGTTTAAGAAACTACCTGCCCAGCTTGCTGAAAACAAAGCGCATAATAATTTCTTTCTCATTCCATTTGCGCTTGGGCTTATCGGTATGTTTTATCAGTCGATAAACAACACGCGCAACTTTGTCGTTGTTGCCTTGCTTTTCATCCTTACGGGTGTAGCGCTGGTTATTTATTTAAACTCTCCACCTACGGAACCTCGAGAGCGGGATTATATCTATGCCGGTTCGTACTATGCATTTTGTATCTGGATTGGGTTCTCAGTGATTGCCATAGCCCAGGGGTTGGTTAAATTTACCAGGTCGTTGAAAACGGCGGCCATCGCTGCCACGCTCATTGGCCTTACATCGCCGGCCATTATGGCGCAACAGGGATGGGATGATCACGATCGCTCCGATCGTTTCTTTTCCGTTGATTCAGCGATTAATTACCTGCAATCATGCGCCCAAAACGCCATTTTATTTACTGGTGGCGACAACGATACTTTCCCGTTGTGGTATGCACAGGAAGTTGAAGGTGTACGAACTGATATGCGCGTTGTTGTATTAAGTTACTACAACACCGATTGGTATATAGAACAATCAAAGCAAAAGCATTACGAATCAGAACCGTTCCCTTACACACTGACAGCAGATAACTATCGACAAGGTGGATTGAATGATTATCTGCCATACCTCGACAATGGTATTAAACAAATGGATCTGAAGAAGTTTCTTGAATTACTAAAGAACAATAACCGCGGATTGTTACATCCGTCTTACGGTGGTTCACGAAACATGCTTCCCGCCAAGGAAATTATACTTAAGGTAGACGTAGAAAAAGTACGTCGGCTCGGCATTGTTCCTAAAACACTGGACAGCCTGATCGTTCCGGAAATGCGCCTGCGAGTTCGTGGAAGCGGACTTGAGAAGAAAGATCTTGCCATGCTGGATCTGTTGGCCACCGCGGATTGGGAAAGGCCTCTTTATGTCAATGCTACTTCGCTATCACAGTTCAATGTAGATCTTAGCCGGTACGTTGTGTTGGAAGGAAACGCTTATCGCATCTTACCAATTTATAATCCGCGTCCTTTCAATCAGCTCGAGCTCGTGAATACAGAAGTGTGCTATGAAAATATGATGACGAAATTCCAATTCAGGAACCTGGATCGTGCTGATGTTTATTACAATCCGGATTATAAAAACTTTGTATTGAATCACCGGAGCAGCTTCAATACACTGGCCAAATTCCTTATCCTTGAGGGCAAACCGGAGAAAGCGCGTGAGGCCCTGATTCACAGTCTTACAAAAATGCCCGATGCCGGTGTTCCTTTTGACTATTCAAATGCGCAATCCGTTCCGTTGCTTTTTGAAGTTGGTGAAAAGGAAAAAGCAATTGAACTCGCGAATATTATGTGGCCGCGCGCCAATGAACTGGCGGAATATTATATTACCGAACGCGATTACGGACGTGAACTTCAACTCAGTATTGTGATCCTGGGCGAATTACAACGTGCCCTGTATCAATACGGTGAAGCGGAGCTGGCTAAAAAGATTGAAGACGCCTACAACAAACACGCAGATGTATTGCAGTTAGGCATGGATCCGGCGGATTATTAACATAAACCGCAGCGCTTTTTCGATTCGATGATGTAAAGCGCTGCGGTATTAGTTCATTTCATGTATGACTTCATTATTGTTGGCCAGGGCCTTGCTGGTTCGGCAGTGGCCATCCAATTATTAAAAAGGAAATACAGGATTTTGGTTATCGACCAACGTTCTGCGAACAATTCGTCACGTATTGCAGCGGGATTGTTCAATCCTGTAACGGGAAAAAAAATGGTCAAAACCTGGCTAGCCGACGTTTTGTTTCCATACCTGTTCGACTTTTACCGGGATGTGGAACAACGTACCGGAACCCCTTTTTTCCATCCTGAACCATTGTATCGTCCTTTCCTATCTGTCGGGGAACAAAACGAATGGATGGCAAAAAGCGTAGATCCGACCTATGAAAAATACATTCAGGAAGTAACTACGCAACCTTCGTGGCCGCAGATCAAGGATCCTTTCGGCGGCTTGATTTTAAAACAGTGTGGCTTTATAAATACGACTGCATATATCCACGCCGCCCGCATACTGATTGAGGCCGGTGGAACGTTATTAAATGAATTATTCCGGCCGCAGTTAGTTTCCTTTAAAAATGATTTTGTGTCTTACGGAAACTATCAGGCTCGTAAAATAATTGTATGTTCCGGGGTTCATTCCTCCATTTGGTTCAATTGGTTGCCTGTGCGGCCTTTGAAAGGAGAAACGCTAAAAATCAAAACGGGCTACCAGGAAAGTGTTATTATTAATCGTGGAATTTATCTCGTGCCAGTTACCAAAGGCGAATGGCGTGTTGGTTCAACGTATCAGTTTAACGATAAGAGCGAGTCAATCACCACAGAAGCCAGACAGGAACTGGAGATTAAAATGCAGGATTTGATTGCGTTTCCGTACGAAGTTTTAAGCCAGGAATGGGGAATGCGGCCGACCACGCCAGATCGAAGGCCTTTGCTGGGTGTCCATCCGGAGTTTGACAAGCTAATCGTTTTCAATGGTTTAGGAACGAAGGGCGTAAGTCTGGCACCTTATTTTTCAGAAATGTTAGTTCACTGGCTGGAAAATAAAGTAACGTTAATAAAAGAGGTGGACATAAAACGTTATAAATTATTATATTCGGGTTCCCCAACATAATATGATTTTTCGAAAAGGATTACTTGTTGCTTTCATACTGATTTCGTTGATTTTTCAACAGGGACTTGCACAGCAGGCCCGTGAAGTTTTCGGCAAGAACAGAATTCAATACCGGCAATTTAATTGGGTTTACCTCAGCGGTGAAAATTTCGATGTCTACTACTATGATGCACGGAAGAATGTTGCAACCGAAGCGCTTCAATTTCTCGAAGCAGAATTTGACCGCATCACCGACCTCATAGGTTATCCTCCGTATTTCAAAACCAAAGTTTTCATTTACAATTCACTCACCGATTTACGACAAAGTAACGTTGGTCTAAATCATACATTTTATAATGTAGGTGGTGAAACTGAATTTATTAAGCCTTACGTAGAAGTGGCGCATCTTGGTACAGCGCAGGAGTTCAAAGAAGAACTTTTGTTCCGCATTTCTGATCTGATGTTGAATGAAATGATGTTTGGCGGTAACCTGAAAGACATGTTTCAGAGTTCCATTCTGATGAATCTGCCAGATTGGTTTGTGGATGGCGCTTCCCTTTATGTATCGAAAGGATGGAACGCGGAAATGGACGATTATATCCGTCAGTTGATGGGCAGTAAAAAAGCAAAACGCGCTACCAAGTCATCAGGTCATGAAGCCGCACTGGTTGGCCAATCTATCTGGAATTATATTGCTGAAAGATATGGTAAAAGCAGTGTAGCGAATATTCTTAATTATACCCGTGTAACCCGCAACGAAGAAAAAAGTGTTCTGATCACATTGGGTATAAGCTTTAAACAACTCATGACCGAATGGCGAAAGTATTATAGTGATCAACAAAAAACGGTCATTCAATCTTATGCATATCCTGATGATAGTATTTCACTAACGGATCAGAGCAATAAAACCACCGTATTCACAACAGTGAAAATAAGTCCTGATGGGCAATCTATTGCGTATGCCGAAAATGATCGCGGCCGGTACATCATTAAGGTGAGGTCTTTGCAAAACAAAAGAGAAAACATTATTCTGAGCGGTGGAAGTAAAGTGATAAACCAACGTGTGGACTACCGGCTACCGTTGATTGCCTGGGCCGATGCCACAACACTGGGGGTCATTGGTGTTAAGAATGGCCAGTATGTGTTTTGGCTTTACGATTTGAAAACGAAAAGTAAGCTACCTCGCCCACTTGAAAGGTTCAGTAATATTCGCAGCATGGAGTTTTCGAGCAATGGCCGGCTCATTATTCTGAGCGCAGATTTCGAAGGGAAAAGCGACCTATTTTTATTGAGTGCCCGACGTGATCGCGTAAAGCGGCTTACCAATGATCTTTACGATGACCTTGATCCTGCCTTTATCCCAAATTCTAACCGCGTT
>Ga0196965_1000437_pt1 | contig 25261 bp, 19 predicted proteins | sample S1_20metaG_FD_148668 | JGI IMG/M metagenome (GOLD analysis project Ga0196965, IMG submission 148668) | Soil microbial communities from Anza Borrego desert, Southern California, United States - S1_20 | ecosystem: Environmental > Terrestrial > Soil > Desert | place: USA: California | collected... | reverse complement strand
CATCGCTTAATTTCATTTCACCTCCTATTTGGTCGCAAGAGAGTGAAATCGATTAGCGATGGACTTTCAAGTCCTTTATTTGCCCGCCTTGTAAATCAATCAGTTAGCTTTTTTGTCGTGTACAGAGATAACGAAGGCGTAGAAGGAACTAAAACACCATTGTCGAGCTTTAATCCTGCCAGCCCATTCTGACGAGATGCAAAAAAAGTAAGTTGGTACTTCTGATCGTCAATTTGAATACTGTCCCAGCCCTTTTTCAAACTGGCTACATGACTATTCCCAAGCACGCAAATTTTCATAATTGATTTTCCAAGTATTTTTCTATTTTGCAAAGGCATTCAGAAGCTCTTCCTCACAGATCACGTCCTCGTTGCGTTTTACGGCTTTTTCCCCTAAACCCAAGGTCATCTGTGCTACTTGTTTTTCTTTATCTTTAGAGGATATTTTGGATATTTCCCCGATAGGAAATTTGGCATCCAAGCATTTAAAAAAGCTATCCATTACATGGTCTACCCCGACATGATTAACACTTCGCATATTCGATTCGAAAAACGTTCCACGGAATGGCGTAGCATTAATGATTTCGTAAGACGGAAAATAGTCGACAAAGCCAAATCGCCGCTTCATCTGGCCTGCGACTGCACGCAGGATGGACTTCGATTCCATCGTTGCAACGAGCACATGATTACCGGATTTTGTTGCCGTAAGCGGCACAGGTGAAACAGTCAGCAAAAATTTAATGTTAGGATTCAATTCACGGATTAAGCTTATAGTCTCCTCAAGCCTAACCCGGATAAATGGAAAATCTTGATTAATGAATTGATGTTTATCCGCGTCGAAAACCCCGGCCACCGTCCCTGGGCACATAGGATATTCGTAGCCATATTCTTTATTAAACCAACTTTCAGTCAACCCCAGAGTGAAAACGAAAACATTTGCCTTCATTAAACATTCTTTGAAGGCTTCTATGGCAAGTTCTCTGGATAACCGAAGTTCACTTATAGACAGAAATCCATTTGGCTCGATATTGGGGCGAAAAGGATCATAGTACCGACCGTCCTTTTCCCAAACTTCCTCCGGAACATCTGTTTTCCCGATAGCCCAATGAACCCACTGCTGCAGTAATGAGACGGTATATATATTCCCGGTTCTCGCCGAAAAAACTCCATAGTTGTATATTTTTGCATTCTCAGGGCTAAGTCCCCGAGGAGGCAACTCACTTATCATCCAGTTAAAGTTCCTAGAAACAAGAGCTCGACCAATGTGCTGCGCAAAACAGGAACCAAATGTCGCTACTTTATGATGCTTTGTAATTCGAAACTTTGGATCCCATAATCCTTCTATGTCGAACATATTCCGCTTGGCAACGGCAGTTGACCAAAAGAATTTTTCGCTAAGCTCTTCATATGGATGCATACTTTCTCTCAAAAAAGTTAATGCCTATCATTAAAAATGATAGGCTGGACAGATCATCAGATAGGATTTATTGAGGATTTATAATTAAATGAGTTAAAAGCCTTTTATGATCCCGCGGGCTTTTAACAAATCGATAACTTGATCCACCGAATCTTGCAAGGACAACTCGCTGGTCTTAACGCGCAGTTCGGGATTGACAGGCGGTTCATAAGGTGAAGATATGCCGGTGAAGTTTTTGATTTCGCCCATTCTGGCGCGCCGGTAGAGGCCTTTAACATCGCGCTCTTCGCAAACTTCCAAAGAACAATCGCAATAAATTTCCAGGAAATCGGCCTCAGTAACCAATGAACGCACGCGAGCGCGATCAGCCTGAAATGGCGAAATAAAGGCGGTCAGTACAATGACGCCGGCCTCTAAAAACAGCTTTGCCATTTCACCGACACGGCGGATATTTTCAATGCGATCCTGATCGGAAAACCCTAAATCCGCACATAAGCCGTGACGCACATTGTCTCCATCCAGCACAAATGTCCGGCAACCCATTTGGTGTAGACGTTCTTCCGTTGCATGCGCCAAGGTCGATTTGCCGGCGCCAGACAACCCGGTAAACCAAAGCATAGCGCTCTGATGATTATTTAATGTTTCGCGGTGTTGTCTTGTAATGGTTGCCTGATGCCAGACAATGGCATTTGATGGCGGTTGTTTTGTCATATTTAATTCCAGTTCTGACTCATATTCTGAGCTTTTTGTACAGTAATTTTATTTAGGCATCACAGAAATTGATGCAATAACGGTTTTTTCCTTAGCATCACTTCCTGTATCTTCAAGTATCATTTTGATTGCTCTATCAGAGGGTTTCAGAATAAACCTGAACCTTGCATTTTCTGCATTTGGATTGTCCGGGAATGTCTTCTGCATATGTGGCGACTTGATTCCCCATTCAACCACATTACGTGTCCCGCTATCACTGACTGCAACCAATCTTTTAGCTTCCTGCTGGAGATTTTTGAGAACAACCACCCCTCCAATTTCTATATCGCTCTCCATATTGATAAAGCGGGGCAAATGATCGATGAAACATCTTTCCACATCAACAGATGGAAATATTTCGGATTTTAATTCAACCAACGACCATTCTTCTTCAAAAGACTTGACTTGAGAAATTTGTTCTTTCAGTTCTTCATAATTAACAAAGTTACTATATTGATCGCTTGTTTTTTGATCGCCCTTACCAATAATCAATTCCGCGAAAGCATCCTTGTTTCTTACGCGAGATAATAATTCAAGGTCCGATAGCAGATTAAATATTTTTTGCTTTGCGATAGATATATCTTCTTCCTTATAGATATCTTCAAAGACAACAGTAGAAAAATCCTGTTGTTTATTTTGTAGATGTTGGCGAATAGTTGCTAAGGTGTTATTACATGTATGTGCGTGTGCTATTATTTTTTTCACCGGGATTCTTTCCTGGTAGAGACTGTCATCAAGAGTTTTATCCTTAAGCATTTTGCCGCCCCATATACCTGTAACTTCCGCAAAGTGCAACGACATAAGCCGATCCAAAACATTTCTTCGGTATAAAAAGAGATGATTGTAACCATGGCGAATTGCTGCATCAACTAAAGCGAGATTGAATTCAATATCAAATAACTCTACACAATGCTTTATTAAAACTCCCTGTAAGAAAATTTGATCAAGAGCTGTATTTAATTCATTTATATTTCTGTTTTCCAACCAGTCTTTTTTTAAGTTTCCGTAAACTCTGTCAAGCTTAAAAGGCTCATGTTCAACTTTAGGATAATCCAGCAAATTAAAGACCGCGCTTGCTAAATTGGTGCCTCCAGTCCTACGGAACGTCCATATAATTAATGGTTTTGGTTTACTCATATCTATTAGTTTTTTTAAGCATTAATGAAAATAAGCACTTAATACACTAAAACAACATTCCATGATTCCAAATTATAGATATGCTTTAGGCATTCTCTGCTTATATATTTTTGGGATACGATCTTTTGCCAAAGCTCCTTTTCTTCCAACCGAATAGCTACCTGCATAACAGCGATATTTTAATGTATTATTAAAGTACTGATAGGAACCAATTTCGGTAAGGGCTTTATTGTATATACAACAAAGCAAACCTACCGTCTTCAAGTTCGCTCATAAGAGTTTTTTGAGGAATGAATACTGCCTGATATGCATTTTTTAATCAGTATTATCTAGTGGACAGTACTTGTGTTTGAACTTTCAGCAGTAAATTGAGAATAATACTTCCCTAATGGCGTTAACGTACCATCCTTTTCAAACAGTCTTGAAGTGCGCACCTGTTCATGAGTGAGTGAATGATTTCCCGCCCCAAACCAGGCGTAGCGTTCCACATATTGCCGCTTTTCAAGTTCGGGCAGCACGCTTTTCATGAAAGCCAGCACCTCTTCCTCCGAATAGCGATTGCTTCCCGGCTTACCTTTTGCCGACCAGTCCGCCACGGCAAACTCGGTGATCCAGATAGGAAGATGGTACTTCTCATACACGGCATCAATCTTCGCAAGAAACTTCTGTGGATCAGGGGGGGTGTAGAGATGCACCGCCATGAAGTCCATTTTCAACCCCTTTTCCTGAACCATGCGGTAGAAACGATCGAACCAGGGGCCAAGTACTCCTGCAGGCGCAGGTGATCCAAGACGGCTAGCGAAAGGCACCAACTGGGGCCAAGAGAGAATAGCTTTCTGCACCGACATATTTGCTTGATCTAAATTATTGGGCTCATTAAATCCCAGCAATACAGGAACCATGCCGCGCGCCTTTAAAATTGATAATTGCTCTTCAAGGTGATGCCCTCCCCAAATCATAGGCACGAATTTCTCTGACGCTACTCCTTCAATAGGATGTAGCTTCCAGGTGTAATACCAAGCTATGTTCAACGCCTTAATCCGATCGCCCCCGTGCAGGTTGAACAAACCAACCCCTTTCTTGTCGCTGGCAATAGCGATATGCCCTAGCACCAACCACAGCAATACAAGCCAAATAATCAGTTGCGAGTAGAAGAATCTATTTTTCATTATCAAAAATTTTATACGCTCTTTAAAAGGAGCTTCATTTCGGCAATTACAACGTTTCCGTAGATGTTATCTGGAGAACCTGAAAACGCTCGCCCACGGAATTTTGCAGATAAAGATCAACAGTTCCAACTTTATCTACAACAACATCTTCCGCTTTAAATCGCGCATTCTTAGCTTCGGGGCGATTCGGAAAAGCGCTGGCAAGCTTCGGCGAAGGTAAAAACCAATCGCATAACTTGTCGCTTTTATTGCCAACAGATACATACAATTGCCAGTCTGCCATATTAGTACCAATTGTCAGTAATAAAGCGCCTTGCAGAACAAACGGCACGCCGATTTTTACGCCAGATTCCGGCAAACTTAACCAAAACTCCGCCACAATTGGAGCATTGATTTTTTTTACTTCAATTCCGGCATTTATTTGTTTATTTTTCTTATCATTGACGATTACTTTAGCATTTGCCTTTTGCCGTTTCGCTTGCAGATATTCATTCTTTATCGCTTGCAGGTTTACGGTCGGAATGTTTTCATAATCTTTGCGATAATAATCCAATAATTTATCAAATGACTCATCGTTAAGTACCTCCAGGCCGAGCTTTGGCCCACCTGTTTGTGCACGACCTAAAACTGGTGCGGATTCAATCAACTCCTGCAAGCCATTACGCATCCAATGCAACTTAATCTCATTAATAACTTTACCCACGTCTGAAATATCGGCAATGCGGTTATAAATTGATAAATCATTCCCTAAAAAATCCAGTTGCGGACGCGCATGATGAAAAATACTTTTTTGAACCATCATATAGTCTTCAAGTACCGTTACTAACGTATTAATATCCGGATCTAGTTCCAAACCATCTTTTATTAACTGATTTGAGATGCTTGAATTAGCTGATAATTCACCATGATGCAATACTCTATTTGAATACATGGATATAAATCGCTTAATCGGGTCTCGTGTTATCGCAAAATGAAAAAATGTTTGATATTTCCCTATAGATTCTCCATCATTCTTGACTATCTGTACATCAGGACATTTACCAAATCTAAAATATGTATGAATGTACATATTGGATTTATTTACACGATCATTATAAGAGTGGCCATACATTGAATAATGCAACCATTGGAATAGCGACGTAGAAGCAATTTTAGGAGAATCCTGATAGCCGAGTTTAAGTTTTTCTATGATAATCATTTTTGTATACAAATTAGCTTGTAGATAGTGTAGCCAAACATTCTCTTTTGCCGTTTTCATCCAAAAGAAATAACTCAGCAACATCACCCTTACAAATAGAGATCACTTCACTCTTGAATCGGGAAACTCCGGCATGAGGAAATGGATATTTCTCCCCAACAACAGGTGAAGGCAATCCCCAAATTACCTGATATTCCTTGTCTTTAGTTATCACAATTAAGCGATATTCTCCTTTGCTATCAGGATTCAGTACAGCTACACCGCTCAATATAACCGGTTCGCTTTCGCAGATAGAATTATTAATGGGATCAGCAAAGAAATGTATCAGAGTTGCTGGCATTTTCTTTTCTATTAAATGCATTTGCAAAGCTTGATTCTTGACCGGCTTGGGAAAGTAGCTATGTTTAACAGCCAAAACCTGATCAATTCTCTCTTCTATATAGGGTGCTCCCAAAAACTCAAACAGTTCTTTAAGCCTAAAAGTTCGATTCGTTATATCCAGATAATCAAGCGTAAAGACAAATTTTTTTTCGTTAGCATAAGTAGAAACTGTCGCTTCAAATTGTTCAAGATTTCTTTTAACCCTAACTTCTTCTACATTTTTCCACCATCCACTTTTCACAACTTGGTCGTGATCCCGTGTAAGAAAAATGAATGCCGGATTTGGGAAAAGTTTGCTGAGAAAATCGAGATAAGCATGCAAAAGAGCAAATTCAATATTGGGAGGAGAATATCGAATTTCCTTAAAGCCTATGCATTGCGGAAAAGTCTCTCCATTTTCTGGTACTAACTGGTGATAAACCAATTTTCGAGCATCTTCTAAAAATCGTTGCTCATCCAGCCAAGCTGCACCGAACCACGGTTCGGTAACGGATAGAGAATATTCACCATTACCGAACTGCGCTTTGGTCTCTTGCAAAGCCCGATAAGCAAGAAACAGCCCATGACACATATTGTAATTTTCACCACGCACTACACAGCCATCGATAGAATTCAATAAGCCCTGCAGTAGAGTCGAACCGCTACGTCCGTAAGTAATAATTAAAACACTTTGAAAATTCATAAAAACTTCTTAACCTTGCCTTAAATACAGACAAATGGAAATCGGCTCTGATTTATCAACCGGAAACCCTTTTAAAGAAATATATGTGCCATTAATTTTATAATGCATTTAACTTAAAACCCTCTATTTGCTCAATGCCATTAAAAAGGAATGGCTCCCATCGTATTTGCATGACACACCCTCTTTAAAAAAGCCCCCTTTGCTTTCGGCTACCATTGCTGCATAACGACGGTATTCGGCACCATTATTAAAATGTTGTGCGCGCTGAATTTCCACTCTAATTTTCTCTTTAAAGCCGGCATGATACTTGAAGTGAGCGAACCAAATAGTGCGCGCTGATACATTAAGATTAGCTGCGTAATGTATCCCCTCATAAAGCCTTACCCATGGCTGATAGCGGATCAATGCAATTTTTTGTGATACGAACTCATGCGGAATGGCATCAGGAATGCATCGGTGCCTTAAGTGACTCACAGAACCAGTCATATTGCTAACCCAGCCGCTACCTAATAACCATGGCACAACGGCAGGGCTATCAAACCAAGGAGCCGCTTCAAAAGGCGACTGTTGCTTGAAATCCGCATCATCAAGATCCCCTTGAGGATACATATCAACCATATCCGTTCGAACAGCATCGGCACCTTCGGCTTCAATTTCAGCCACAAACTCTTCCAAAGAACGGTCTTCACATTCCGGAAATACGAGCAATTCATCCGCATCAGCTAGCAATACCCATTTTCCTACGCATAAATTGCCTAACACGGTTTGCTGCCAGGAAACACCGTAATGGGAATGCTTATATTCAGTATCAGCTGAATATAAAATGACATCCGGTTGCTCAAAGAGATACTCGCGACTGCCGTCATCGGAGCAATTATCGACAAAAACAAAGCCTTTCACACCCAGTTTACGATAGTGATCGAGAAAATGAGGCAACATAATCATTTCATTGCGGATAACTGACACTACCAATAAGTCATGACGTAGCAGATCTAATGTTTTTTCCAGTACCGTCAGCAATTCGAGTTGATTACTATTGAGAGAGATAACGGGTTTATCATAGGTTGGCCATAATTTTTTTGGCCATAAGGTTCTGCTGGAAGATTTCTCATGCGCCAGCGCAAAATGCCGCTCTGTATCCAAATGGACAACTTTAGTCGGCGTTATCTGGTTGGGGAAAAAGATATTCTCCCACATACCTACAGGCATCGCTTCGCCAAAAGTGCGGCGGCGTTGATAAGATTCATAATCCTCATTGGAAGGCAGAATATGACTCAAAGACAATAAGTCCCCAATCAGTTTGTCCTCCATAAAAGAACAAGATACCAAACGCTTACCCGCTTCAGTATTTTTCGCTTTTAGTAACTCCGCAATTGCCAAACGGGACAAGGTATATCCACCGCCGCCATCAGCCCAAATAGACGGCTCCGGTGATTTATCAATGGATTTCTGACCATGATAGGTATATGACTTAGGCTGGTGCCAAGCCCTATCCATACTGCCGACACCTTTCTGAAGCACTCGACCATAATAGAAATACTTACGATAACTCAATGTATCAAAAAAGCGATCCACATCCAGATAGCAATCGTCATCTATTTTTAATACATATTGAGCGTCTGTATGGGTATAAACCCATTCGAAGAGTTTAAGTGTCTTCTTAGGCAGGTCTTCGTACTTGTCGGAAACATTCAATGCAAGAACATCATCATCTAACGTATCGTTACCATCCCCAACCAATATCACATAAGGTATGCCCCGATTCTTTAAATCCTGCAACCAAGTTGACCTGATCGCCGCGACTCGGTTTTCCAGATATTGACGACAGGAATAGATCACAACCAGAGTATCATATGGCCAACCTTTACTCGCGACCGACAATATTGGTTTAGCAACCGGCATGAATAATTCATCATGACGATTACCAAACTTATGCCGCAAAACATTCTGTATTTCACGCAAAATGCCACGCGACATTGAATCAGAGGCAATATTATTCAGCCTTGATAAAGCCGAACATACCGGACTGGGCAAATACCAGGTCGCGGCAGAATTATCCTTTGCTTTATATATGAATTCCGCCAACCTCGGCAAGTAAGCGCCTTCATCCAATTCCGCCGCATCCAAAGCCAATTTATAAGCACTAGTTAAAAGATCTACACCCAAGAATTGGCCTTGCCAATCAGATAAAGCAATTGCTTTAGTATTCACTTGCATAAGCGCATCTCTTAGAGCCGCAATATCTTGTCTGCCCGCAGCAGATTGTGCTTCTAAAAGTGAGGCTGCGGCATTATTTTGCAAATCGTAGACACTACTTTTATCACATTCGCTCAATTTCCTTAATGTCTGAAAAATCCCATCGCTCGTGTTCACAAAATGAGCTTGCAATGTATTTTCTCCAGCCAAGGGAAACGCAGCAATACGTAGGGCTTCAGCAGAATCATTAGACAATAAATCTTGAAGCAAAACCTTACCAATAAAAGGTAACCCCTTTTTGAAATTTGGCAAAATGTTGGCTACTAGCTCCCGCAGAACAATCAATGCATCAGCATTACCCTGATGTTGAAAATAAGCAATGGCTTCACGCAATTCTTCAAGTCTTCCTGAAGCCGTAAAATCGCGATGCTCCAAAGCATTCCGCAACTTGGACCACATGGTTTGAGCCTTAGTAAGCTCATAATCCGGCAGCACGTCCATTTGTTCGGCAAGACACTGCCAAAAAGTTGGGCATAATCCATAGTGGCGAATAGCTGCAGCCACCATATCTCGTTTGTGATAATTAGTATATCGTTCGAGATCGGTCACTAATGCAACCATCGCTAGAATCAGTTCTCTATCATGCAGCCGAGAAAACCATTTATCTTTGAAACTATCTAAGAATGAAGCAAAGGCATAGCGGAATTTTTCGGCCGTGACTAACTCAATATCGCCGTCCGCTTCCAGTTTTTGGATATAAATTATTGCAAAATGAATACATTCAGTATTAAGCCACCCATTATCTAGCTGTTTCGCCAACCTATACAGCAAATCACTCGCCCGTCCAACATGCTTATCTGCAGCCAAAGGGGCGAGAGACAGTGACATCTCCCAAATATTGTTGCTATGATCCAAATGATACAATGATGCGAAATCTACCAGCATCCGCAACTGAAGAAATTCATTATGCCTGCACAGTAATGGAATGACACTTAAAACAAAGTTACGGTTGTATTCCCCTCGCAACTCATCATGTACTTTCTTTACTTGCTCAAAAACAGCCTCTTCATTTCTATCGATTAATCGATTATTAAGTCGCTTTAATGCTTTCCAGAAAATTAATGCGTGTGGGTCTTCTGTTATGGTTTCTTTTATTTCCTCTTGCTCCGGCACACTGCCAACGAAAACAAAATCTTCTAACCGCATTTGTCTGGCAGCATTTTGCACAAACAGCCCAGCCTCTTCATCAAGTAACGAAAAAAACTGACCATAACGCATATGCTCCAGAGCCAATAAAGTCAAATACTGCTTATCATGACTTTCGCCCATGCGTGCAATTTCGCTGACCCAATCGGCCGCTTTTTCCCGGGAAAGTTCTATGGGATTTGAAACGAGGTTAAAAAAGCGGTCATAGATTTGTAACCGACATGCTTCATCTTCTGGAACGTCCTCCCAGATATAGCCGGGGATTTCCAGTTCAAAGCCGAACTGAATTGATTCGGACTCATCTACGCCCAACGCTTCCGCCACATCCCACCTCTCCTTGCGGATCACCGAGCATTCAACCGGCTTTCCGTTGCAGAGCAATGCTATTGAATTTTCGATCTCTTCATTGACCAACCCCCACCCGGTGATGATGAATTGATCGCACTTCTCGATTACACCTTGGCTTTCGATAGCCCGAACTTCTTTTCCAGATAGCCGGGCTGCTTTTTTAAGCGATTTTTCAACATCTTCGGTATTGTCCAGCAGCACGCCGTTAGCCATAACGGAGATACTGCCGCCATTGTCTTGATTAATCAAACCGGCAATTTCATCGGTTATTGAGATGATAAAACCTGATTCGATAAAATCTTCGCCCAAGCTTGCCGCCACATCCGCTCTCTCGGACCATAAAGGAGCTACCGGATAAACCTTGTCGTCAATAAGCAAGCTCAAAGCGATCTGCCCATTTTCCCGGTCAACAACCCAACCGCGGATTTCCCTTGCGCCTATTTGTTCAACGTAACCTTCAATATTAACGTTAATTTCCTTTGACTCTTCTTCTAAAAAATAATCTACTGTTGACAATGGTTTATACCCTTTATAACTAACCTATTCAGAGAACGCATAAGATGACAAATAGCATTCTCTGAATTATTCAAATCATTAATTTTAATTGATACCGCTAATAGTATCGGCCAAAAGACAAAACTATAAGTCTAGCATAGCAATATATTTTCGCCAATCGCTTGACAACGTAAAGAGTTATACGAAACATAAAAACCATATATTACAAATCTCTAATATATTGAATTTAGACTTTCTATTAAGTTATAACTCCTGATTTCACATCGTCTTTTCTGTATATCAATTTTTGATTTTTTTCACGTTTATAGACCTTTATCTCAATTTTGCACTCTCCATGAATCAAATCTTTATTCCTGAAAGAGATATGTATTTTGAATAATAAGTAATTTTACGTAATTTTTGTCCTACATACTGTCAACTCGTGCTATACTTATTAGCGAAATTAAACATGCTATAGCGGAATCATATCTGATTTCTCGCTCGCCAAATTCCCAATTTATTGATTTTTAAATTGATATTTAGGCTATTGGATTTTAGCCAGGTATATTTGTGCTTTTTTATTTGCACAGAAGGAATGAGATATATATGTAGTTTCACCTAATTCGCTAACGATCAGCCAACATAAAACACCTATAAATACTAAGGTTAATAATACCGATCCAGTTAGCGCAGTGAAATTACAGCGCCAGCTAAGCTGGGTAATTTCAACATAAACTGAACACGCATTTGTATTTAGCGGACAAATTTTTAGGATTTTTATGGCATCTATTAACAATCTCAACGAAGTAGCGCAAAATTTCCTGCAAAAAGCAATAATAAATGAAACTTTGCAGGATACATCTAAGACTGGTATTCAGGAATTTCCAGTCGATGATTTTAAAGTTTTTACATCCTCTGTTAGAGATATCAATTTGAATATTGGTAATTCCAACCATGCTCTCTTAACCGGTGACTCAGACCTCGATATCGTAGGCAACGACAATGATAACTACATTGCCGGCAACAGCGGCAGCAACTGGATCGACGCCGGCAATGGCAATGATCAGGTAGCCACTGGCGGGGGCGACGATTTCATCAAATTGGGAGCTGGCGATGACGTGGTTGAAATTGATGGCCCCGGTACTAAAACAGTCAATGGAGGCGAAGGCAATGATCTTTTCGTTATCGCGCCGGGCGCTTCGGGCGAAAATACCAATGTCACATTTACCGGTCTTAACCGTGGAGATACCTTACGTGTTTATGCCGATGCGAATCAAGACGGCAAAATCACCTGGGACGATGTTGAAAGCGTTGTCGAAGATAACGGCAATACCACATTCACATTGAAAGATGGCACGACGTTCACCTTGCAAGGCGTTACTGGTGCCCAGGATGGCGAGATCACCTATACTATCGGTGAGGATGGAGACGGTAACCTGTACGTAGAATTGTCTTAAGTTTTAATTCTGTAAAAAAACCCTGCCCAGTTTGTATCGCCGGCAGGGTTTTTTATTTGAGGCATACATGGATAACGCGCAAAACCTTAACATCCTGTTTATCCACTACGATTTACCCGCCCAGTTTGATCATCTTATCCATTACTTCAGCACTCAAACATCGCATAAGATTTACGCCATTTGCCAGTCCAGTGCGCCACTGGCCCGGCACAAGAACAACCGAGTCACGCTGTATACTTATCAGCCCAGACCGGCCAATTCAGGCACTCACCGTTATGTCCTTGACCTGGAGCGTTGTGCGATTAAAGGGCAGGCTATCGTCAATATATTGCAAACCTGTAAACGGCAAGGTATTCATTTTGATCTTGCTGTCGCACACACTGGCTGGGGTGAAACGCTTTACTTTAAAGATATTTATCCTGATACGCCATTACTGGGCTATGTGGAGTTCTATTACCATGCCCAAGGTGCCGATGCCGGTTTTGAACCGGGGGATATTATTTCAACTGATGAAGCGTTGCGTATTAGAACCCTCAATGCCCAGCTACTGCTCGGCATGAGCAGCTGCGATGCCTTGGTCACGCCGACAGCCTGGCAGAAAAGCCTGTTTCCGGCCATTTGGCAACCGCATATCAACGTTATTCATGAAGGCGTTGATATTGACAAGGTTAAGCCTGATCCGGCTATTCGTTTCACCTTGCCGACGGGCGTGACCTTAACCCGCGATGATGAGGTAGTGACTTACTGCGCGCGCAATTTAGAGCCTTATCGTGGCTTTCCTACTCTGCTAAAAGCTGTTGAGCTGATTTGCCAGCGCCGGCCGCATTGCCATGTGATTATCACCGGTGGCGATGATGTCAGTTACAGCAAGCGTTTGCCGGAAGGACAAAGTTATCGTCAGCTATTGCTCAAGACTGTAGATTTACCGCATGATCGCGTGCACTTTCTCGGCAGCGTGCCTTATTCGACACATTTGCAGATACTGCAATTGTCTTCCGCGCATATTTATCTGACTTATCCGTTTGTGCTGTCCTGGTCCTTTATGGAAGCATTCGCCAGCGGCTGTGTTGTAATCGCTTCTGATACACCGCCCGTAATGGATGTATTGCAGCCCGATATCAACGGACTGACGGTTAATTTTTTTGATTATCAAGACATTGCTGACCGTGTCGATCAGATTTTCGCTCATCCTCAGCGTATGCGGCATTTAGGCGAAACCGCGCGCCAGACTATTGTTCAATACTATCAGCATCGTTTTTCCATTCGCCGCTACACCCGTCTCTTTCAACAGTTGTTAGCGCCAGCCGCCGAGTCACACTATGCGTGAATTGTTATTAAAATGCCGGGCTTTTGTGTTTTACACAGGCATTTTTAGTTTTGTAATCAATATTTTATTATTGACGCCGGTTATTTTTTTAATCAATGCGCTAGACCGCGTGCTCTCCAGCCGCAGCCTGGAGACCTTGTTTATGCTCGCCATTATGGCCGTGTCCGCGCTAATGATAGAGGCGTTTTTGGAAAACGTGCGCACCAGACTGCTCAGCCGTTTTAGCTTAACCCTGCACCGCCTACTGGGCCTATCGACCTTAAAAAAGATACTGGAGATTAAACAAAAGGACAATCAGACCCGTTATGGCATGGAAGATGTCGATACTTTACAGAATTTTATTACCACCACGGGCGTTAAAGCTTTGTTTGATTTACCGTGGCTGCCGTTTTATTTAATTATTCTGTATTTTTTCCATCCTTTTCTTTGTTTATATGCGGTTATTGTCGTATTGATACTGCTCGCATTGGCCTACTGGGAGCATAAAGCGACCCATCACAATCAGTCGCAAGTGAGCGCTTATTCACGCGGCGCACGCAATTTTCTCGATTTGGCGTTCAGCAATAGCGAAGTGGTCAATGCGCTCGGCATGCAGGATCGCATTGCCAAACGCTGGTGGTTAATTAATGAAGACTATTTGGACCGTAAAAACCGGGTCGAGAATAAAATAGCCACGATACAAGCGATAACACAGTTTGTACGCACCAATATAACCATTTTCAGCTTGAGCATCGGCGCCTATCTGGTTATTCACGAAAACCTATCGCCCGGCATCATGATCGGCGCGAATATCCTAATGGGCCGCGCCATTGCGCCTATCAGTTCGCTGATTGCGGCCGGCAAATCTTTTATCGACGCCAAGGCGGCTTACAATCGCCTGGACACATTGCTGAAAGACTCGGCTGCGGCCGGCAAAGCGTTAACATTGCCCGCACCGTCAGGCAATTTATCTGTTGAGCGCGTCTTCTTTTTCCTCAACAGGGATCGCAATATCCTGAACGGCGTCAGCTTTAATCTGAACGCGGGCGAATGCCTGGCGGTAATAGGCTCCAGCGCCTCGGGCAAAACGACGCTGGCGCGCTTATTGACCGGTTTCTACAAGCCGAACGATGGCTTTGTGCGTCTGGACGGCGCGGATGTCAGTCAATGGTCGAAAAATGGCCTGGGGGCGATGATCGGCTATCTGCCGCAGGATGTGCAGTTATTCAGCGGCACGGTCGCTGAAAATATCGCTCGCCTGGAGTCGGTCAAAGAGCACGAACATGACATCATTCATGCCGCCAAACGCGTCGGCATTCACGACATGATCTTGAAATTGCCGCAAGGCTACGACACTGATATCGGCGAGAAAGGCAGCAAGCTATCGGGCGGACAGCGTCAGCGGATAGGCTTGGCGCGGGCGATATACGGCGATCCTAAATTCCTGGTGCTGGACGAGCCGAACTCCAATCTCGACGGCGAAGCCGAGCTCGAGCTCTTGCGGCTGTTGAACACTTTGAAACGACACGGTACGACTATCGTAGTAGTAACGCATAAACCGAATCTGGTTGAAGTCGCTGATAAAATTTTGGTTTTACATGAAGGCAACATCATTAAGTTTGGGCCGAAAGCCGATGTTTTATCGCCAAAAGCCGGGACTTTATCGCAACTTGAACTGGCATAAGGCTACCTGACATGCTTGCAAAAATACTAACACACAGCCTGCCGCAAGTGCATATCGATGAATCTGGCGAGTCAACCCGTATCGTACGTGCCGGACTATTTTTTGGCGTTTTGCTTGTCGCCATTTTTTTAGTGTGGGGATTTCTTGCCCCCATACATGGGGCGGTGGTCGCTAACGGCATCGTCAAGATTGATTCCAACCGCAAAAGCATTCAGCACCTTGAAGGCGGCATCATTAAGGAAATTTTAGTGCGTGAAGGCAGTCGTGTTGAAAAAGACCAGCCTTTGCTGATTTTAGAAGATATTACCACCAGTTCCCAACTTAATATCCTGAAAGATCGTTATCAGGCAAGCAAAGCCAAGGAAGCACGCTTATTGGCACAAAAGAAACATGCGGCAAGCGTTTCATTTCCACAGGAATTGACAGAAGACAATAGCGATAAGACCAAGAAACTCCTGGCCAGCGAAATTGAGCTGTTTAATTCCAGGCGCAAAAACTTTGTTGATCAGGTCAATTTGCTGAACTTTGAAATTACTCAGGCGCAATCCCAGATCAATGGCTTTCGTAATGAAATGGAAGCGATTAAGTCGGGAATGGGTTCTATCAAAAAGCAACTCGACGCCAGCACCATTTTGCAGCGCAAAGGCTATGTTGAAGAATCCAAAATTTGGGAACAGGAACGTCTGCTGTCGGAAAAAAATGAACGGCTAGGCTCAATACAAGCCGAAATTGCCGCAGCTCAAGCCAATATCACAAATACCCGGATAACAATTATCAATCTGGAAAATACTTATACACAAGAAGCGGATGATCAGCTTAAAGAAACGCAAAAAGAGCTGCTGGAAGTCCAGGAACTGTTAAGGCCGGCTAAAAATGCCCATGAACGATCAGCCGTTACTGCACCGCTCGCAGGTCAAGTGATTAATCTTAAAGTCAGCACGATTGGCGGTGTTATCCGCCCTGGTGAAAGCCTGTTGGAAATCGTGCCCCGTCAAAATGAGCTGATCGTAGAAGCGAAAATCAACACCGGCGATATTGATAACGTGCATATTGATCAATTAGCGCATATTCAATTAACCGCTTATAACAGACGCACAACGCCCATGCTGGCAGGCAAAGTGACTTATATTTCAGGCGACGTTCTGGAAGACACGGTTAATCGTGGCACCTATTATTATCTTTGCCATATTAAAGTTGATGAGGCCGCCTTATCGCAACTGGCCGATAACATCATTCTGTTCCCGGGCATGCCGATTGCGGCATTTATCCAGACTCGCGCCAGAACATTTATCGATTTTCTGCTGGAGCCTATTATCGATAATGTGCGCCGCGCTTTTCGTGAAGAATAATAGTTAGTGATAAACGAGATGGAAAAAACAGTAACAGTACCGAGCAAAGCCGATAAAGAATTAAATGTTGGCTCCGATTATCAAGGCCGTGTCGAGAAAATGCTCAACCATGTTATCGTCGGTTGGGCGCACGATCAAAACCAGTTGACACGCCCGGTGCAGATTGATGTGCTATGTGGCGCGGAAAAAATTACTACCTTGACGGCCAATCAGGATGCCAAATTGATTGGCCTGGACGATATCGGCGCCTGCGCTTTCAGCTTACCGCTTAATGCTCCCTGGCTAGCTGATGCAAAACAGGAGCTGACTTTTGTCTACGCAGATACCCAACAAGCTTTAGCGGGCAGTCCATTTAAAATCGGGCCGGGACGTTTTGATTTCAAGTTCACGGTAGAGCATGGGATGCGTTTACTCGGCTGGGTGCAGCAACGCACACTGGGTGAACATGCCTATAGCCTGACGCTCATGCTGGATAACCAATTGTTGTGGCGCGATGACTACCACAGTGGCGCTCGTTTCGATCTGTGCATTGATTTGCCGCGCCTGGTATTCGATCACAAGCCACACACGCTGCAAATTATCCTGGCCGATGCCGATAATAAACCCTGCATGATCACCACCCGCAAGATTCATCATCAATACCGGGGCTATATTGATCACGTAAGTTTTGACAAGCTGACAGGCTGGCTGATTGATACCGCCTACCCCGAAATTCCTGCAGCGATTGATGTCGTGATTAACGGCGTCAAGCATGCGACTGTGGCTTGCCATGTCAGCCGACCTGATGTTTCTGCCAAAATAGCTTCCATTACTGACCGCATTGGTTTTGACGTCACTTTACCAAAAGATCTGATCTTGGATGCGGTAAACAGTATCGAGATTTTTATCGCGGACACAAACACGCGGGTGATTGCCAAAAAATATATTTTAACGCCTAAGGACATCATCATACGTTCGCTGATTTATGCCGCCGAACAATTAAAAGGCGTACCCACTGATAATAATGAGGATGAGCACTCACTATCGGCCGGCTTGACAGCGCCCGTTGAAGCACATGCCTGGGTTCGCCAGCATATTATTACGCCGATTATTCAGCAACTACGCCAAAGTCCGGGATTACCGAGTTCACTGCAAATCAATCCGGCGCATTTTGTCGCTGAGCCTTGTTTGGATAAAGCGCCGATTGTTGACATTATCGTACCGGTTTATCAAGGTTTTGATCAAACCATAGACTGCATTAACAGTGTGCTGACGGCGCAAATTGATACCACATTTGAACTGATCGTGATTAATGATCATTCACCGGATGGACAGTTGACTTACAAGCTAAGAGCCATGGCCAAGGAATTGGGTTTTACGCTTATTGAAAACCCTAAAAATCTCGGTTTTGTTGCAACGGCTAATATCGGTCTGGGACGACATAAAGACCGCGATGTCGTATTGCTTAATTCGGATACGCTGGTTTTCGATCATTGGCTGGACCGTCTGGTCGCCGCCAGCTATCAAAACAGCAATATCGCAACCGTAACGCCTTTTTCCAATAACGCGACGATTTGCAGTTTCCCCAAATTTAATGCCGATAATTCAATTCCGGACAATATCGATCCACGGCAACTGGATCAATGGTTCGCTGAATGCAACAGTGGACAGATAGTCGACTTGCCGACAGCGATCGGCTTTTGCATGTGGATCAAACGTGAAGCGCTGGAGGAAACCGGCTATTTAGACGTTCAGCAATGGCAACAAGGCTATGGCGAAGAAAACGACTTTTGTCTGCGCGCTGCAACGCTGGGATGGCGGCATGTATTGGCTGCGGATGTTTTTGTCCTGCATCACGGATCTGTCTCCTTTGCCGAAAGCAAGCAGCAGTTACTTGCCGAAAATCTACCCAAATTAAACAAGCGCTATCCGGATTATCCGTTAACTGTCGGGCGCTTTATTCAGCAGGATCCGATTGCGGTACTGCGCAATCCGGTCATTAAAAAACTGCTGCAGCAACGGTCTGATCATTATTGGTTATTCGTAATGCACAGTTTAGGCGGGGGCGCAAAAACACATGGCGATCATTTGGCCGAATTATTGGCGCAACAAGGCCAGCCGGTACTGGAATTAAGCGCTTTAACCAGCACGCGATGGGAATTGCGCGATCAACAAGGCGAGCTGCGCTTAAGCTATCATTACCCCCAAGACTACCCGCAATTAATAAACGATTTACGGGAGCTTGGCATAAGGCGTATTCATTTTCATCAGGTTCTCGGATTTCCCAAGGACATCTGGCAATTGCCGGAACTGTTAACCTGCCCTTTTGATTTCACCGCACATGATTTCCTGCCCCTTTGCCCGCGCATCAATATGATTGACGAAAGTGGACGTTATTGTGAGAAATCGCAATATGATGTGGCAAAATGCCAGCGTTGCATTCAACTCAACGGTTTGCCAAAAGTGGTTGGTCTTGACGATTTATGGCAACAACACGAGCAATCAATGAGCAACTGGCGAGAATACGCGGCACAGGTTTTAGCGCACGCCGAAAATATATTTTGCCCATCATTCAGCACGGCCGGGCTATATCAAAAACATTTCGATTTGCATAATGTCGTCATACGCCCTCACCCCATGCCGCCCTTTGTCATCGAGCCAAGAATGCCGGTTGACAGGCAAAAAGCGGTTAATGTAGCGATCATCGGCGCGATTGGCCCTCATAAAGGCTATTCGCTCTTATTGGACTGCGCCCGACATGCACTCAAAGAAGGTCTGCCTTTGCATTATGTCGTCATCGGCTTTACTTGTGATGACGCTTCTTTACAGCAATTAGGCAATGTCACCATTACCGGCGCTTATCAGGATGCGGCACAGCTTAGTCAGCTGATTGAGCAGCATCAATGCCAATTAGCGGCTTTTCTCAGCGTATGGCCGGAAACATTTTGCTATACCTTGAGCGAAGGCTGGCAAAATCATTTATATCCGGTGGCGTTAAATTATGGCGCACTGGCAGAGCGTATCAATGACTTAAATTACGGTATGGTTATACCCGCCAATGCAACCGCTAAAACCATCAATCAAAAGCTATTGCTTGCGGCCCAAAAAATAAAATCAACACCGCTATCGTCACTCAACCATCCAGGCGTTGATTATCCCAATTTATTTAAAGATTATTACCAGATCAATGAAGTGGATTAAAAAACTTTTCACAAAAAATAAGCGCAACCGTCATGAAAGCGATAATAGCGAAACGCAGGATACCCCGTCGTTCGACGGCATATCATCAGGCTCGGCTGCTGTTAATGAGCCGATTGCTGAAACAGCGGCGCCGCTGAAAAATAAAACCGATATTTTAGTATTTGATCCCAAACGACGTATTTTTATCGTAAAAAAACGCCTGCAAACCATTGCCTTATATGATCCGACAGTAAATTTGATACGCATCAAAAGGCATGATGGTACAGAGCAGCGCATACCTTTTGAAGCCGCCCTAAGCGATCGCAGTTTACCTTTAGCCGGTTATTGGTATCAGCCTGAACACTGCGATGTCGGTGTCTATTGCTCAGCGCGGGGAGCATTTTTTCTTAATCATAGCCAAACCGGCAAACGGCAAACCATTGAAAGCCGAATTTTTAACACTGATAGAATCATGATGCCTGTTGTAGGCGACTGGTATGGCAATGGTATGCACTCTATTGGACTTTATGATACTGAAACCGCGACGTTTTTAATTAAATCCCAAGTCAGTGAAGACAAAAACGACATCGTGTTTAGCTTTGGTTCGAACCAACACCCAAGCATACCGCTGACGGGAGATTGGAATGGCGATGGCAAAGACTCGGTCGGTTTGTACTTGCCGGAAGCCGGTGTATTTTTCTTACATAATAAACTGGAAGAGTGCTTATCGGCAGACATGAATTTCCACTTCGGCCCGCTGAATTCAGACATGCTGCCACTAGTTGGCGATTGGGACGGCGACGGCCTCGACAGTATAGGCTTATACAGTCCCGAACAAGGTTTGTTTTATCTGCATAACAAGAATGAAGGCGGCAATAAAATCGACCATTGCTTTTATTTCGGCCCGGCTCACCCTGGCTTAAAGCCTTTGATCGGCGACTGGAACGGCATGAAAAAGACCAGCATAGGTGTTTTTGACCCCGTATCAGCGACATGTTACTTAGCTAACGCCTTATCTGGCGGCCATGCTGATTTAGTGCTGAGATTTGGTAAAGCATCGCCCTTATCCATACCTTTTGTCGTATCGTATCTGGTGTAACCGTCTTTCAAGCTTATATTCATCTTGTCAAACTTCGGCCCATCTTCCCTCTACTAGTCTATATGAAATAATCAGAGCAATACGGGACAGTGACTGAAAGGGCTAGCATGAAACGACTTATAAACCGGACCTTGATCCAAACATTATAATTACATGATTCACATTACACCGGAAAAACTAACCATTCTAAAAAATCATGGATTGGACTTTTATGTTCCGAATCGGCCAATTGCAAGTGATTTCACCTTTGAACCACCTTGCTCAATTAAATTTACCACAATTGAACAGGCTTGCAGCATGGGCGCATTCAGTTATATCGTCAGTGGCTTTTTATGTGGCGTAAGTATAGGCCGGTATTGCTCAATCGGAGAAAGTGTGCAGATTGGACGCCAAAATCATCCACTAAACTGGCTATCAACAAGTCCATTCTTGTATATGGGAAATAAAAATATTTTAGAGGTAAATGCCCATTTTGACTTTTGTCTAATGCATAATCCGGCAAATTTATCTGCTCCTGCCACTTCCCTAAGGACCACAAAAATTAAAAATGACGTCTGGATTGGTCATGGCGCGATCATTAATGCAGGCGTGACAATTAACAATGGCGCTGTAGTAGGCGCGGGCTCTGTGGTTACGCGCGATGTACCGGCCTATGCCATTGTTGGCGGCAATCCCGCGCGAATTATCCGTTATCGCTTCCCTGATCAAACTATAGCCGCCTTGGAACGAATACAGTGGTGGCGCTTCAGCCCCAGACAGATTGCCGGTCACCCAAACAGGCTGCCGGTCAATGATATTGAACAATTAATCACTAGACTGGAAACATTAAAAGATAATCTAAAGATTTATAGGCCTGCCAAGCATCAGCTCAAGAATTTATTACCTTCTTAACCTGCTCACGCTCTTCCTAACTGGTACACAACCAGCCAACCAGATTTATTGCTCGAAAAATGATAAACGAGCTCTGAGCTTATTTTTTAAAGTTACATGCACAATGCATAAAAAATACCACATACCATTCTATGGCTTACTGTTATGGCTCTTGAGCATGCCGGTTGCTGCTCAGGATCTACTGCAAGTTTATGAACTGGCATTACAACGCGATCCCATACTTAAACAAGCGGACGCCAATCGTTTAGCTGCGGGGGAAAGCGATAATCAAAGCATCGCCAGATTATTGCCTACGTTGAGCCTGTCTGCCGATCATTCCCGGAATTATTTGAACAACACTAAGCGACGCCCGACATATCAAGGCTCAGGCGCGCAAACTTACTGGAATTCAGAATTTAGACTGAATTTAACTCAACCGGTATTTCACTGGGATTATTGGATACAACTTGATCAGGCAGATAATCAAATAGCACAGGCTGAAGCCCTATATCAGGCGGAATTGCAAAATCTTATGATGCGTGTTGCTGAAGCCTATTTCAATATATTGGCTGAACAGGATAACTTGACGTTCACCCAAGCGGAAAAAAATGCTTTTGCCAGCCAATTAGAAAAAGCCGAAGAAAGTTTTAAAGTGGGCATGATGTCGATGACCGATGTCTATGAGGCACGCGCAGCCCATGACAGGGCTAAAGCGAATGAGATTGGAGCGAAAAATGAGGTAAATAACAGCAAGGAACGTTTGCGCGAGATTGTCGGACCGATTGAAATTGAACTCGTTCCTCTGGAGCAGCAATTACCGTTAAAACAGCCCGAGCCTGATGATATTGATGCATGGAGCCAAATTGCCGAAAATCAAAACTTGAACATATTGGCAGTATTAAATGAAGCCGAGGTAGCCCGCAAAACCATCGATTTGCAACAGAGTGCTCATTATCCTGTAGTAGATATTGTCGGGTCTTATTCGGTGACCGACAATGACAGTTCATTCGGTCTGCGCGGAGATCAGCAACTGATTGGCTTGCAATTGAATATGCCGTTATTCACCGGTGGCGCCATCAACTCACGGACCCGCCAGGCTCAGCATGAATATGAACAAGCCCGCGAAAGATTGACTGAAACTCGCCGCTCAATTGACCGCCAGGTCAAGGATGCTTATCGGGGAGTAATTACCAGTATCAGTCAAGTAGAAGCGTTAAAGGTAACCGAGATTTCCATGCAAAATGCATTTGAGGCGACGCAGGCTGGTTTTGCAGCCGGCACCCGGACAATGGTTGATGTTGTAAGAAGCCAACAGGATTTATATCAAGCCAAGCGTGACTATGCTCGTTCCCGTTATGATTATTTAATTAACGGACTCAAACTAAAGCAAGCAGCAAGTATCATTACTTTTCAAGATTTGGAATTAATCAATCAATTACTTGGCAAGTAAAATTAGTCTTAAAAATTACCGAATGCAAGTTTGAGGTGGCTCAATAGAATTGATCAGTCCAGTTAAGAAGCTGTTTGGAAATTTTCGTATTTCAGATTTAATCAGCGATAATGTTAAACTATTGAGGAAGACACCACTCACCCTCAATACATCTAAAGTAAGGCATGAACTGGCAAGACCGATTAATAACGATTTATATGCCAGTCTGAAGCAGGCCAGAGATAAACGAGAAGCGGCCAAAAAACAGATTCATCATTCGGATCATGGCGCTCAATATGCGAGAAGAACATTCCGATACTTACTGAAGACTCACAGCTTCCAAGACAGCATGAATCGGAAAGGTGATTGCTGGGAGCGTCAAGGCCGTGGCTTCAAGCTTCTTTGGCAGCTTGAAGCAGGAGCGCGTGCAATGGCGGAATTATCAACCCCGGTATGAAGCGCAGCAGGATATCTTGAATTATATCGCGACGTTTTATACCCCTCACCGGCTGCATTCGTACCTGGGGTACAAAAGCCCCAATCAGCATGAAGCTGAGATGAGTCAAGTACAGGAAGTGGCTTAACTGGATTGGTCGATTTTTCTTGACCGCCTCAGTTCCGGCTGGAATTTTATTTGTCCAGATTCAGCGTCAATTCTGCTCGCCGACTATCTAATCGGCGAGCATCATGCTCATATCTTCAGCGTCTGGCGGTATACGATCGATATTGACCAACAGCCAATTATTTAACCGCCTTTCTCTTTGCGAAGCATATCTATTTTTTCACGATGCTGAGCGCGAAACTTATCCCTTTCCGCTTTTGTTTTCATGCCATCCAGCTTCAGTAAATAATTGCACCGTTCCTGCTCAGTCATGAAATCGGCCCCATAAATGTGGGAATAAACAGGCACATCCCCTACTCTACCGGTCAACTCATTAGGATTTTCGCTAAAAGATTCTTCTTGCTGCTCTGACTCGGACTGGGCAAGGGAGTTGAAAGACATCAAAGTCATGAATAAAGAGGCAAGGAATGACATGAATAGTTTATTTTTCGACATGAAATACCTCCTAATACTTTAGATAAATAGCACCTTCTGCGTTAAGCAATAATAAAATATTCGGGAAGGTACTGAATCAACATAAGCAGGAGTTGAAATCTCTCCAAGGTCAATTCCACAGAAATAAAAAATACGTCTTCAGCTCTTTCCAGATGCTGAAAAGGACATTTTCCCTGGCTGTTGTTATACCAAAATGTGACCTGGCGCCTCTTTATTAGTTCATGCCGGTTCTTAATCACTGGCTCTATGCACGACAAAACATTCTCTGCGACGAAACAAGCGGCCTAGATCTCATTAAGCAACAGGCTGGGGACGATTTTAAAGAGCCATTTAGATTGGGCAAGCGCTGGCTGGATTGTTTTATCGGGACGCCCTTGGCCTTAAACTGCAACACATTAATCTGATCAGGACTTACGCAGTTTGCCTGTTCAACCGTTGAAACAAGCGGTTCTAAAACCTGTGGGGGCGACTTTAGTCGCCCATTTCAGGTCCAAGTGGCGACTGAAGTCGCCCCCACAGGTTTTGCGTAAGTCCTGATCTGATGCAACTGGGGTCGGCCTTTGCGGCCAGACTGGTCCAAAATCACACTATCGGCGCCTACAACGGTTTTCTCAGGAAGTCGTCTTTGATTAGATTATGATGCGATTGCGCGCCTGATCATGCAGCGATTTGCCTTGCCTGCCTTTCCTATGACGAAAATTCTTAGAAGCTGTTTGGAAATTTCGTATTTCAAATTTAGACTGTTGAATTTTATTATCAGTTAGGTTCTTCATGAATCAAAAAAGCGGAAGAAGCGTTATCCGAGCAACCTGAGCGATGGCGCATGGCGTTACCTGAAGCCCCTTCTGCCGGTATCGGCAGTGGGGCGGCCTC
>Ga0196965_1000436_pt1 | contig 25277 bp, 19 predicted proteins | sample S1_20metaG_FD_148668 | JGI IMG/M metagenome (GOLD analysis project Ga0196965, IMG submission 148668) | Soil microbial communities from Anza Borrego desert, Southern California, United States - S1_20 | ecosystem: Environmental > Terrestrial > Soil > Desert | place: USA: California | collected... | reverse complement strand
TTTTGGTATAAGCAAATTCTCCAAATTTACATTTTATCATTAGATTTGACATTAAATTTGTTAAATATCATATACCATTATATATATTAAGTTTTAGTCTCTTTTCAATAAATATAAATGGTATTATTGAATTTCTAATTTTTAATTTTATATTTGACTGTAAAAATCTTTTTTGAAACAATATTATATTTATATATGGTAATTTTCAATTGGATCTCATATTTTTAATTAATTTTTTTTATTTTAATTAATTTTTTCTTGTATTTTTTTTTTATAGTAGGTGTACCTTTTGTTAATCAACCTCAAGGACTTTTTTGAGCTTTGGGAGGACTTTTTCTACCTTCACCACCTCCATGAGGATGATCACATGGGTTCATAGCTACACCTCTAACTGAAGGTCTTTTACCCAAATTTCATAAATTTCCTGCTTTTAAAATATTATTAAATTTATGCATAATATTAGAAACTTGTCCATAACTTGCTAAATTTTTTATAGGTAATCTTAAATTATATCCTGATTTTAATTTTATTGTAACTATTTGTTTATTTTTATTTGTTAAAAGTGCATAAGTACCTGCTGATCTAGATATACTAAATCCTTGATTAGTATACGATTCAACATTATTTATTATTGAAAATAAATTTATATTATTTAATATATTTGTATAACCTATTTTACTTTTAGTATTTAATATTCCAGAATATATTTTATCTCCTATATTAATTTTATTAGTTAAAATAATATTAGAAAATAATCCATTTTCATAGATTATACTACCTATAAAAGCTGTTCTAGAAGAGCTTGATATTATTTTATAAACATAACCATATAACTCAATTCTTCTATACCAATCAATATTATAATTTTTAGATTTAATACCTCCACTTTTATGTTGAACACATATATTACCTGTAAAATTACGTCCTGCTTTTAAATTTTTCCCTATTTTCGTTTTTTTATTTATTTTATAAAAAAAAAATTTCAAATATTTCATTAAATATAATAGAATTTTTTAATATCTTTTTGAAACAATTCATAATTTTTAAAACATATATGTTTTAAATGTAAATTAAATCCTAAAAATTTTTTATGTAAATTCATCAAATTAAAATTTATATATTTTAAATTAATATCTAAATTATTTATTTTTATAAATTCAAAATTAGTAACATCTAAATTACTTTTATTTAAATTTAGAATTTTTTTATTTAAATTATAATTTATAAATCTATTTGTTTGTATTATAAATTTTTTAAAATTTATAATTATTGAATATAAATTCTTATTTATTATTTAAAAAAAAAAAAAATATTTTTTCGTAAAAAAAAAAATATTTTTTTGTAAATAAGAATACCAAAATTTTTTATAATTATATAGAATTTTAATATTTATATATATATTTTTCATAAATATAATTCTTTTTTTATTTACAAAAGAATTATCTACATTATCAAATAATAATTTATTAATTTTATTATTTAATAATTTATTATTTTCTTGTATATAGGTTAAAAACGTAACAAACATTATATTAATTATATAAGACTTATATATATATATATTATATATTATTCAATAAAAATATAAATTATATAAAATTATATAAAAACTATTATTTTTATTAATTAAATAATCTTTGATTTTATATAATTTTTTTTTAAAATTCTTAAAATTCATTTTTTTTTTTAATAACTTATAAACTAAAATATTTTTAAACTTTTCTAAAAATACTTTTTTAGGTAAACTAAATAATTTATATTTTTTTATAATATTTAATTTTAAATTATTTATTAACAAAAACTGATAATTTAATGATATATTTTTATTTCAAGAATTAAACAAAAAATTATTTTTATATCTTCATAGTCAATTCTTATTATATCAAAATAAATATTTTATTTTTTTATTAAATAAATATTTAAATTTTCTTTTATTTATTTTTTTTATTAGTAATTTTTTATAAAAAAAATTAAAAATTTCAAAATATTCTTTTTTGAAATTTTTTTTATATTTTTTATATTTTTTAATAACTTTTAATATAATTAAATCTTTTTTTTTTTTATTTTTTCATTCAAATAACAATAATATATTTTGAAAAAAAAAAGATTTAATTATAACAATATATGGTTTTACTATAATTGAATATGGAAATTTTAATATTGTTCTATAAATAACATTATATATATTTTCATATGGATGTTTTCTTGTAATATTAGAAAATACATATTTAATATAATTTGGATTCATATTTCACAAATCATAAATTCTAATATCATTATTTTTTTCTATAATAAAATCATAATTAATTTTTTTATTTTTTTTCAAATAATCCAATATACCATATTTTAATTTATTATTATAATAATATGATATATTTTTATTAATATATTTAAATTTAATATATTTATTAAATTTAAATTTTAAATTTAAATATTTCTTAATATATAAATTTATAAATTTTTTTTTTATATTTAAATACTTAAAAAACTTTATATATTTTCTTTTTTTTTTATGATACATTTGCATTTCTAATTTTAAAATATTATTTTATTATATTTTATTATATATTAAAACTGATATAATGTTAAGAAAAATTTATAAAAAATTTTTATAAATTTTTCTTATAAAAATTTTTTTTTAGATTCTTTTTGATAAATAAATATAAATAAATATAAAAAAATATTATTAATAATATTTTTTAAAAAAGAATTTAAAATTAAAAATTTAAATTTTAATTTTAAAAAATTCATATTATTTATATTTTTTATATATAAAAAAATTAAAAAAATAGATAAATTATTATAAACAATTTTATTAATATTATTTATAAATTTATTATTTATATATCAAATATTTAAACTATGTTTTAAAAATTGTAAATATATTTTATTCTCTAAATAAATATAATAATTATATTTATTATAAAAAAATATTATATTATATTTAAAATAAACATATATATTATTTTTATATATATATATATTTATTAATTTAAAAACTAAATAATGTATAGTTTCAGAAATTAAAATTATAACATATAAAAAATTATTAAATTTTTTAAATATAAAAAAATACTTATTTAATTTATTATATATAAATTTAATATAATTATATTCTCATTTTTTTAAATATAAATTTAAATTTTCTAATTTATTATAATTTATTAATAAATATTTTTCATTTAAATAAGTAATACCTATTAATCTATTACTAATAACATTATATAATAATAAAAAAAAAAAAAATAAACCTATAACAGTTATTAATGAACCTATAGAGCTATAATAATTTCAAGTTCAATAAATATCAGGATAATCAGGTATACGTCTTGGCATACCTGCTAATCCTAAAAAATGCATTGGAAAAAAAGTTATATTAACTCCTATAAATGTTAATATAAAATGTATCTTACCTAAATGAGTAGAATATTTAAAACCTAATAAATACTCAATTCAAAAATAAAATCCTGCAAATAATCCAAAAACCACTCCCATAGATAATACATAATGAAAATGAGCTACTACATAATATGTATCATGTAATGCAACATCTAAACCAGCATTTGCTAATATTACACCTGTTACTCCACCCATTGTAAATAAAAATAAAAAACCTATAGCAAATAACATAGGTATTGATAAACTAATTATACCACCAGCCATAGTAGTTAATCAAGAAAATATTTTAATACCTGTTGGCACAGCTATTATCATTGTAGCTGCAGTAAAATAAGATCTTGTATCTATATCCATACCTATAACATACATATGATGAGCTCATACTATAAAACCTAAAAACCCTATAGCAACCATAGCATATACCATACCTAAATATCCAAAAATTGGACGATTTGAGTAATCAGCTATTACATGACTTATAATTCCAAATGCAGGTAATATAAGTATATATACTTCAGGATGACCAAAAAATCAAAATAAATGTTGAAATAATATAGGATCTCCTCCTCCAGAAGGGTTAAAAAAAGCACTATTAAAATTTCTATCTGTAAGTAACATTGTTATCCCTGCTGCTAAAACTGGAAGTGATATTAATAATAAGAAAGCTGTTATTAATACTGCTCATGTAAATAAAGGTATTAAATTCATTTTCATTCCAGGAACTCTCATATTAAAAATAGTAACTATAAAATTTATAGCTCCTAAAATAGAAGAAATACCTGCTAAATGTAAACTAAAAATAGCAAAATCCACTGAAGCATCAGAAGCTATAGCACTTAATGGAGGATAAACTGTTCATCCAGTACCAGCTCCAGCTCCTATAAAACTTGAAGATAATAATAATAATAATGATGGTGGTAATAATCAAAAACTTAAATTATTTAATCTAGGAAATGCCATATCCGGTGCACCTAGCATTAAAGGTACAAATCAATTTCCAAAACCCCCTATCATAGCTGGCATAACCATAAAAAAAATCATAATAAATGCATGAGCAGTTACTACCACATTATAAAATTGATAATTACCTTGAAATATTTGATCACCAGGAAATGCTAATTCTATTCTAATTAATATTGAAAATAATGTTCCTATTAATCCTGAAATAAAAGCAAATCATAAATACAAAGTACCTATATCTTTATGATTAGTTGAAAATAATCATCTTGTCATTTATTTTTAAATATTTTTTAATTTAATAATATCAATTAAAAGTTAAAAAGAAACTAAAATTTTAATTATTTAATAAAATAATTTTTTTTTTAAAAAAAATTATTTAATGTTCTGATCCAAATATATCTTTTAAATATATACATATTAATATAGTCATAACATAAGCTTGTAAACAAGCAACACCTAATTCTAATAATAATATTGCAAATATACCTAAAAAACCTAAAAAAGAAAATAATATATTTATTGTTAAAGTATTAACAATAAAAACACTAATTATATTTACTAAAGTATGACCAGCTAAAATATTAGCTGTTAATCTAATAGATAAACTAAATGCTCTTATTATATATGAAAAAATTTCAATTAATATTAATATTGGTAATAATGCCAAAGGACATTTAGGTATAAATATTTTTAAAAATTTAATATTATTATATAATAATCCTAATAAAAAAATAGCACTACAAGTAGATAATGATAATCACATTGTAACAATTAAATGACTAGTTAAAGCTATACCAAATGGTATTACACTTAATAAATTTGCAATTAATACAAAAATAAAAATAGTAAAAATAAAAGGTAAAAATAAAAATCCTTCTTTTCCTATTTGATTTTTTATAATTCCAAATATAAACTCAATTATACTTTCAAATATATATTGTATATTTGTTGGTATTAATTTATAATTTAAATAAAAGCTTTCTATTAAAAAAAATATTATTATTATTAATATTAAAGGTAAAAATATATTAAATAAAGTTATATCATAATTACCTATTGAAAAAAAAATTAAAGGTATAACATCAAATTGTTCTAACGGAGAAAACATTATTAAATAAATTTAATTTTTTAAATTTATTAATTTATTTATAAATAAATTAATTGAATTTATTCAAATATTTATATAATTATTTTTAAAATATATTAAATTCAATAAATTAATATATTTTAATACACATTGATTTTTTATTTCTTTATAAAAAATTATACGTATTTTTAAAATAGTTAAAAAAATTGAGAAAAAATAACTAAAAATAAAAAAATATAATAATATTAATAATATTATAAATCAAAATAATAAAGGTAAATATATTATTTTATCAATTTGTGACATAATTTAATAAAATATATAAATATTTATTTTTATTTATTAAAACATTATAAAACAATAAAAATATACACATATATTATAAATAGAAGATTATTATAATTAAACCTAATATAAATAAATTATTTAATAATATATAAATATTTATATAATTAATAAATATAATTAAAAATAAAATTAAGCTTAAATTTAAAAAAAATATATATATATAAAAAAATATATATGGTTTAACACTATTCATAATAATATTATTAATTTTTTTAGTTATTATATATACTCCAAACGGACCTAAAATTTCTAATAATCCTTTATCTATATATTTAATAAATATAACATAACTACTTTTAATAATTATATTATACATCTTATTATAAATTTTATTAAAAAATAATGCATAATAAAAAAAAGGAGCTATATTATAATAAATTTTTAAAAATTTATTATAAAAATTTTTATTATTAAAAAAAAAAAAAAAAATATTATTTAAACTATAATACAAAATTAACATTATACTTAATGATAATATTATAGGTAAATTTTTAATTAATGGATTTATATACTCTATATCTATAAAATATATATTATTTATCCCTATATATATAGAATTATTTCAAAAAATAGAACCATATCCAATAAACATATCACTAAATAAATATCCACTTATTATAGATAATATAATTAAACTATATATAGAAAATATCATTTTATCTGTATGTTCACTAAGATTTACATTTCAAAATTTATAAATAATATAATTAAAATTACTATTAGCGAAAAATATATAAAAAATTACTTTTAAAGAATAACTAGCTGTAAACATTGCAGCTAATATAGCTAATATATATATATATATAGTATTAATACAGTATCTACTATATGCTAATTCGATAATTAAATCTTTAGAATAAAATCCACTTAAAAAAGGAAATCCTAAAATAGCTAAAGAACCTATACTAATTGCTGCATATATTATTGGTAATCCTCATAATAATTTACCCATTTTTCTAATATCTTGTTCATCAAATAAACTATGTATTAGGGCTCCTGCACTTAAAAATAATAATGCTTTAAAAAATGCATGATTAAATAAATGAAAAAATGCCACACTATAATTACTTAGTCCACACGAAAAAAACATATACCCTAATTGACTACATGTAGAATAAGCTATTATACGTTTAACATCATATTGGAAAGTAGCTACTATACCACTAAAAATTGCTGTAGTACTACCAATTAAACTTAATAAGATTAAAACTTTATTACTATATTCTATAAATATACTAGATCTTATTATTAAAAAAACTCCAGCTGTAACCATTGTAGCAGCATGTAATAAAGCTGATACAGGCGTAGGCCCTTCCATAGCTAATGCTAATCACACATGAAAAAAAATTTGTGCACTTTTTCCAATAGCTCCTATAAATAAAAAAAAAGATATTAAATCTATTTTATTTATTAAAATATTAACAAAATAAATACTTTCATTATTAATTAAGTTTATTAAATTAAACACAGTATTATAATCTGTAGTTTTAAATATTAAAAATATAATAATAATACCTAAAGTAAAAAAAACATCACTTATTCTATTAACTAACATAGCATTTATAGCTGCTTTATTTGCTAAAATTCTAGTAAACCAAAAATTAATTAATAAATATGAGCATAAACCTACACCCTCTCATCCTAAAAATAATTGAAAATAGTTATCACTAGTTACTAATATTAACATAAAAAATGTAAAAAGTGATAATCATGTCATAAATCTTGAAATAAATGGATCATGACTCATATAAGTAATTGAATATAAATGTACAAAAAAAGATATACTAGTTATTACTATAGCCATAGTTATTGTTATTGTATCAAATAATAAACCTATTTGAATACTATATATATCTAATAAAATTCAATTATATATTTTTATTGATATTATAGTATTACAAATAGCTATTTCATAAAAACCAAATATTGAAATCATAAAAGTAATAAAAATTCCTAAAGTACTTAATAAAGCACTACCTTCACGTCCAAAATATCTACCAAACAATCCACTTAATATACAACCAATTAAAGGTATTATAATTATTAAAATATACATATTTAATTTTAATTAATTATTTTTCTTTTTATAAAAATATTTTTGTTAATTAATACCATTTGAAAATTCATCATGCATTTTTTAATTTTTAATTTTTATACTTATATTTAAATTTCTTCAATAAAAATTTATTAGATAACCCTTCTATATAAGCTTTTTTTTTAAATTGTATACTTAACCCTTTATTATAATTTAAATTAATAATTTCATTAATTAAACTATTTAATTTAATTTTTTTAAATTTACCAATAATAGCTTTTTTAATTCATTTTATCGCAAAAGTAATTTTTTTTTTTCAACTTATAGCTAAAGGTACCCCTTGTTTATTTCCACCTATTTTTAAATAAGATAATAAAATATTTGGAGTTATATTTAATAAACTAAATAAAAAAACTATATGAAATTCATTATTTTCTATAAGTTTAATTTTTTGTTTTATATTTAACATAATATTATAAGTTATTAATTTTTTCCCTTTTCAAATTAAAGAAGCAAAAAATACTCTTTGATATTTATAAAATAAAAAAGTTAAAAATTTATTAAAATTTTTATAATTTATTTTTTTGTAATTTTTATACATCTTTTAAATATTTTATTTAATTTTTAATTTTTTTAACTCCAAATTTTGATCTTCTATTTTTACGACCAAAATTTTCAACTTTATTAAAATCATATTTTCCTCTAATTAAATTATAATTAATTCCAGGAGAATCTTTAGGTCCATGTCCACGTAATAAAACTTCTGAATGATTTTGTAAAAAATGTTCTCCTATTCCTGGAATTTTAGCAAAAACTTTTTTATTATTTAAACGAACTCTAACTTTAGCAAAAGTCCTTTTTGCTGAATTAGGTTTTCTAGGGCTCATTGTAGAAACTTTATAAACAATAGCTACTCTTTGAGGACCCCCTTCAAAAGGTTTTACTTTACATCTTCTTATTTTTTTAAGTCTTTTATTTTTAGTTAATTGTCCATTAGTTGGTAACATAAATAAATAATTAAATTAATTATTTACTTTTATAAACTAATTCTAAATAATTTATAAAATTACTAGGTGTTATTGCTTGTATTACTATAGGCATAAATGCATGACTAGTGCCACATAATTCAGAACATTGTCCATAATATATACCAGGTCTACTAATATAAGTTAATATTTGATTTAAACGTCCTGGATTAGCATCTATTTTAAATCCTAATTCTGGCATAGCGAAAGAATGTAAAACATCACTTGAACTTACTAAAAATCTTATTGTTGTATTTGTAGGTAACACTAATTTATTATCGACTTCTAATAATCTTTTTTGTCCTATTTTTAAATTATCTATATCGCAAATTACACTATTAAATGCATAATTAATATACACATTTTTATTTATTATATTATTATTGTCATTATATTTAAAATTTATTCAATTATTAAATTCATAACTTCAATATCATTGATTACCTATAACTTTAATTGATAATTTAGGATTTAAAATATCTTCAAAAGAATATAATAAAATTAAAGACGGTATTAATATAGAAATAATAATTATAGTAGGAAAAGCTGCTCAAATAGCTTCAAAGATACCTGAATGTTTAAATTGATTTAAATTAAATATATTTCTATAAATAGACTTAATAGAACTAATATTATAATTATATGTAATTTTTTTATTTTTATTATATATTATATTATTATCTGCTGAAAAATAAAAAGATTTTGGTTTATTATAAAATAAATAATAATTTATTTTTTTATAAATATTATAATTATTAAATTTATAAAATCTTAATAATAATATTATAGATTCTTTAATTAACGATAATGTTATATTAAATTTATAAATACCTAAATTTAAATTAATTAAAGATCTACCAAAGATATCATAATGTTTTAAATTATTACTCATTATATTTAAATTGTTTATTCTATTTAAATATTTTTTTTTAAAATGAAATGGAAATAAACTAAAAAATTTTTTAGGTATACTTGAATCTCTACTAAAATTAATATGACTGAAATTTAAAAATAATAAATATTCTTTTTCTTTAAGAATACATAAATTTTTTAAAATAAATAAATATATATGTATATTTATTTGATTTAATTTCTTATATATAAAATTAGGCATTTTGTTAATTTTATATTTTAATTTATAACTATAATTAGTTGGATTTCAACAAACAAAATCAACAATAAATATGTATAAACATCAATATACCATAATAATTATTATTATTAAATAATAAGTTACAAATAAATGTTCTAAACATATTAATAAAGACATTAATGTACCTGTATCATAAAATGGTGCTTCATAACTAAAAAATTTTTGATAATTAATAGTATTATTTGATATAAGTTTAATTATTAATAATACTAATAATATTATAATTTCATAAATAGTAATACTATTTATAGTAAAAATTGTAGGTAAATATTTAAATTTTTTTTCATTCATATTATTATAATTTAAATTTTATAATTATTTTATTAATTTTTATTTAATATACTATTATTTAATAATTTTAATATAAATTTTTCTTTATATTAATACCTTTATCCTTTTAAAAGGGACAATAAATCTATAGAAATACCACCTCTTAATCTATAATATATTATTATTATAGCTAATCCAATAGAGCTTTCAGCAGCAGCCACTGTAAGAATAAATAAAGTATATATTTGTCCTATTAAATCATCTAAATAACAAGAAAATACAATAAAATTATAATTTATAGATAAAATAATTAATTCAAAAGAAATTAATATATTTATTATATGCTTTCTAAATAAAAACATACCACAAGTTCCTATTATAAATAATATTAAAGATAAAATTATATGATATATCATTAAATTCAAATTCTATTTTTATATTTATTGCTACGTTTAATATATGTATTATATATAGATTTTTCAAAATAATTAATATATGGAAATATTATAATTATTATAAAAAAATATAAAAATGTAACTAATTGACCTATTTCTAAAAAAGGTGAAATCACAGGTAAACTACCTATTCAACCTAATAAAAAACAAACAAAAAAAAAAATTCAAACTACAAATCCATAAATAGGTCTAAAAATTGCACTTCTAATGATTATATTTTTATTTATAAATGGCATTAAAATTACACATATTATAAAACATGCTATTAAAAAAAGTCCTAATAATTTATTAGGTACACTTCTTAATACAGCATATAATGGTAAAAAATATCATTCAGGAACTATATGTGCTGGAGTAACTAATGAGTTAGCTGCTATATAATTATCTGAATGACCTAATTTATCTGGCATATAAAAAATAAAAACAAAAAATATTAATAAAAATATAATAATACTATAAGCATCTTTTATACCATAGTACGGAATAAAAGGTATATTATCTAATTCAACCGAAATACCTATTGGATTATTAGACCCAAATTCGTGTAATAGAGCAAAATGTATTATAGTTATCATTAGTATTAAAAAAGGTAATAAATAATGTAATGAATAAAATCTATGTAATGTAACATTATCTATTGAATAACTTCCTCATAATAAAAATAAAATATCTCCACCTATTAATGGAATAGCCCCTAATAAGCTTGTAATAACCATAGCTCCTCAAAAAGACATTTGCCCTCAAGGTAAAATATAACCAAAAAAAGCTGTTGCTATCATTAATATTCAAATGATTGATCCAGATATTCATAAATATTGTCTTGGATATATAAATGATCCATAATATACACCTCTAAACATATGTAAATATACACAAAAAAAGAAAAATGAAGCTCCATTTGCATGAATATATCTAATTCATCAACCATAATATATTTCATTTGATATATCTAATATAAGACCAAATGCAAAAATAGCATTAGCATTATAAAACATAGCTACTATAATACCTGTAATTAATTGACTTATTAAAAAATATAATGACAAAAATCCAAAATTAAATCAATAATTAAAATTAACTGGACTAGAGTAATATATTCCTGATTTTTTTATTAAAAATAATAATAAACTTTTTGATCAAATACGCATTTTTTTTTTATTTCTTTTATAACTTATTAAATTTTTTTTTTAAATATTTTAAAACTAATATATTCTATATATTTAAATTAAATTTATTCGCTAAATATTAAATAATATTTATTATTTACAATAAATAAATAAATATTATTTATTTATAAAAATTTATTTATATTAATTTCATATAATCCAAAATTTAAATTAAATATTAAATATGGCATTAAACCAAATATAATTACTAAAATACTAAATATTATTATACAAAAAAATTCTAATCTATTTATTTCAGAATAATATCTAATAAATTTAATATTTATATTTCCAAAAAAAATTTTTCCATATAAACTTAAAGAATATATTAATGTAAGAATCATACCAAATGCTGATAAAAATACTACTACATTAGAATATTCAAATGCTCCTACTAAAATTAAAAACTCTCCTACAAAATTAATAGTCCCTGGAAATCCAAAATTTGATAAAATTAGAATAAACATTAATATACTAAAAACAGGCATAAATAAAACTAAATTACTATAATAAAAAATTAATCTTGTTTTATAACGATCATATAATATACCTATACTTAAAAATAAAGCCCCAGAAGTTATAGCATGTCCAAACATTAAAAAAAATACTCCTGATAAACCTATTAGATTATTACTAAATAAACCTAATAATGAAAAATTCATATGAGCTACTGAACTATAAGCTATAATTTTTTTAATATCTATTTGACTAAGAGCAGTCATTGAGGCATAACTAAAACTAAATAAAGATAATATTAAAATAAAAAAAACTAAGTCTGAAGAAATATTAAAAAATAAAATAATTAGTAATCTTATTAAAGCATAAGAACCTAATTTTAATAAAATACTAGCTAATATTATTGACCCAGGTGTCGGAGCTTCTACATGAGCTTCAGGTAATCATACATGTAAAGGCATTATTGGTATTTTAACCCCAAAACCTATAAATAATAAAAATAATAATATTAATTGTCTATTACTAAATATATATATATTAGAAACATAATCAAAAGAAGAACTTCCTTTATTAAAATATATACTCATAATAACAATTAAAACAAAAATAGATCCTAATAAAGTATATATGAAAAATTGATATCCTGCATAAATTTTTCTTTTTCTACTACCTCAAATACCTATAAGTAAAAACATAGGTATAACTATACCTTCGAAAAATATATAAAAGAAAAATAAATCTAAAGAAGCAAAAATATTTATTAAAATTCATAATGAAAAAAATAATAAAAAAAAATATAAATTATATTGATAATTTAAAAATCAATATAATAAAAAACAATATAAAATTATAAATGCACATAATAAAATAAAAGAAATAGATATTCCATCAATACCTATAATATAAGATATATATATATAATTTATAGTATATATTTTATAAATTATTTGATATCAAATAATTGATTTATTTAAAATTAACATTAAAAATAAACATAATATAAAATAGCTCATTAAAAAAAAATAACCACTAATTCTTAAATAGTTATAATTATTATATAACATAAAACCTAAAATTCAAATATAAAAAAAACAAAAAATATATATCATAATATTAAATATTTATTAAGATTATACTTAAATAAAAAAATAATAATCCTAAAGATATAGGTAACATAACTTTTCAACCTAAAGTCATTAATTGATCATATCTATATCTAGGTAAAGTAGCTCTTACTCATATAAAACTAAATAATATAAATATTAATTTTATGAAAAATCATATTCAATTAGGTATAAAGGTAATATTTATTATAGGTAATCAACCGCCTAAAAATAATATTACTAATAAACTAGACATTAAAATCATATAACTATATTCCGCTAAAAAAAATAATGCAAATGTTAAAGCTGAGTATTCAACATTATATCCAGAAACTAATTCAGATTCAGCTTCTGGTAAATCAAAAGGTAATCTATTTGTTTCCGCTAATATACAAATAAAAAATAAAATACAAGAACACATAAAAGGTCAACAATTAAATAATTCTTTTTGTGTTAATACTATAGCTGTTAGATTTAATGAACTAGATAAAGCTAATACTGGCATAATTAATAATCCTAAACTAACTTCATAACTTATCATTTGTGCTGATGATCTTAAAGCTCCTAATAAAGCATATTTTGAATTAGAAGATCAACCTGACATTATAACTCCATATACACTTAATGAAGATATAGCTAATAAAATTAATAAACCTAACTCTAAGTCTGAAATTACTATATTTTTACTAAAAGGTATGATTGCTCAACCAAATAAACTTAAACTAAAAATTAATATAGGTGATAATAAAAATATAATGTAATTACTAGAACTAGGTATTATAGTTTCTTTTAAAATAAGTTTTATACCATCTGCAAATGCTTGTAAAAATCCATAAATACCCACAACATTAGGTCCACGTCTTTTTTGCATAGCTGCTAAAACTTTTCTTTCTAATAAAGTTAAAAAAGCTATTGACAAAATTAAAGGTAATATTATAGGCAAAAATTTAAAAAAATCATTATTTAAACTTAATAAAATTAATAAAATAAAAATTTTGATAATTAATAGATTTATTTTAAAATATTTTATAAACATATTATTCATTAACTTTTTTTATATATTTCTCAATATGATTTTGAAGTAAAATTTTAACATATAAAAATTTAAAAATTTTTAAATTTTTGTTGCTTGATTTTTTTTATAACTTAAAAAATATAATTTAGATGATTTATATTTATATTTTTTACGTTTATAGTCTGACATTAAAGTATTATTAAATAATCTATAATTATAATAAGATATAATTATTTCTACACTTATATTATTTATTATATTTTTTAATAACAACATTGTTTTATTTGTTTTAAATTTTGTTTTTTTTAAAAAAATACAAATTCCTTCAAAATTATAATTAAATGTTTTATTTCAAAAATTTATAGTTATAATATCACCTCTATTAAAAAATTCACCATTTAAGGGATTATTAAAAATAAATTTTCTTTTTTTTTTTAAACTATTTTTCAAATTATTTGTTAATCTTTTAATAAAATATATCATTTAATTTATAATAAATTTTACTAAATATTTTTTTAATGAAAAATTTATATGTACTCCTTGTAATAATCAAAAACTTAATCTATAATTATTAATATTAATAGATTTATTTTTTTTTTGAGGATTATAAAATCCTATTTTTTCAATAGATTTACCTTTATTTCTAGAATTATTAAATGCTACTATAATTTCATATAAAGGATAATTTATTATTCCTTTTTTTTTGAATCTAATGATTTTATGTTTATATTTATTAGAAATTGTTAGAAATTTAATCATTTATTTAACTAAATAATCTTATTATAAATAACAATAATGTTTCTTGACCAAATAAAAATATTATATTTATAAAAAATAAAATATTTATAAAAATATATAAATATACAGATTTCTTTCTTTGAAAAGCTATATACTCTTCACTTTTATCATTAAAAAATAAAAATCTAATTAAACGTATATAATAAACACAGCTTATTATACTTAAAATTAAAATAATTAAACAAATTATATAATTTCCAACATTAATTAAAACATTAAAAACTAATAATTTACCATAAAATCCCATAAAAGGAGGTATCCCTGCTAAAGATAATAACGAAGTTATAGCTATTAATGCTAAAAATTTATTACTATTTTTTAAATAAGATAAATCTGTAATATTACCTGATACTAATATTTGAGTATTTTTTATTAATAAATATATACTAAATAAATTTATAGTAGAAAATAAATATATTAAATAATAATAAAAAGCTACAGCTATACTAATATTAATATTTAAACTAAGAGCTACCAACATATATCCCATATGAACTATAGAACTATAAGCTAATAATTTCTTTATTTTTACTGTATATATTGCTAAAATTGTTCCTATTACTATAGATAAAACACCACAAACCATTAATATATAAGAATAAAAAATAAAACATACATAAAAAGAAGTGTAAAATACATATAAAATATAAAACATTGGTAATTTAGGTATTATAGCTAAAAAAAAAGTTATAAAATCTGGAGATCCTTCAAAAACATCACTTAATCATCAATGAAAAGGAGCTATTGCTAATTTAAAAAATAACCCAATAAGTAAATTTATTAAAGCAAAGTGTACTAATAAATTATCTTTAAAATCGGAACTATTAAAAATTGTATTTAAATCATTATAATTTAAAGTTCCTAAAGTTAAAAATAAAAATGAAATACCTAATAATAATGTTAATGATGCATAAGACCCAAAAATAAAATATTTTAATCCTGCTTCTACAGATTTAACAGAATAACGATTTAGGCAACATAATATATATACAGATAAACTTTGAAGTTCTACACCTACATATAAAACAAACATATGATTACTATTTAATATAACTAATAAACCTATAACAGATAACAACATTAAAATATATGTTTCAAAATTTAAAAAAATCTCACTATATTTATCTTCTAAAAAATACATTAAAATTAATATAATTAATAAACTAAATAATAAAATTATTTTTATATAAATTGTAATTTCATTTACAGTTATTAATTCTAAATCTATATAACGCCCTACTCTCAATAATTTAATATATTCTTTTATTGTCATATATAACATCAAACAATATGTTAATATACATTCATAATTTGTCATTTTTCTGCAAAGTCCATATATAAGAATTCCTACAAAACCATAAAAGAATATAAATTCAGGAGCAAAAAATCTAAAATATTTAATATCTGAGCAGAATGTTGTATATAAATTTAAAAATATAATACCATAAATTATTAGAAAGATAAAATCTCTTGTATCGTTGGAATTAATATTATTAATTAATTTTTTCATTTAAGATATAATATTACTACCTCAACAATAAACTGTTATAAATAAAAATAATCAAACTACATCAACAAAATGTCAATATCATATTGCAAAAATTAACCCATTATGATGTTTAGTTGTGAAATGATTAAAAATTAATCTTAAAAAAGATAAAAATAAACATATAATACCAACAAAAACATGAAAACCATGTAAACCAGTTAACATAAAAAAAACACATCCATATACACTATTATTAAAACTAAAAGGTGATTCATAATATTCAAACATTTGTAATACAAAAAAACATAAACCTAAAAAAATAGTTAAAAAAAAAGAATCAATAGATTCTTTATAACTACCTAAAATAATAGCTTTATGTAATCAAGTAACTGTAACACCTGATAATAATAATAAACAAGTATTATATAACGGAAACATATATACTGGAATTACAGTAATACCTATAGGTGGAAATTCTGCTCCTATTAATATAGAAGGACTTAAAGAACTATGAAAAAAAGCTCAAAAAAAGCCAAAAAATAACATAATTTCAGACACTATAAATAATATAAACCCTGAAGTAATACCCATTTGTACTGCTATTGAATGATCACCACTATAAGTAGCTTCATCTATAACATCAAAAACTCAACTAATTGCTGTTCAACTTATAACTATAATACCTACTAATGATATAATAGCTCCATTTTTTATATTATGCATATAAAATGTTAAACCTGATACTAAAAATAATACACCCATTGATGAAAATAAAGGTCATGGGCTAACTTTTAATATATGAAATAAATGTTTTCTTGTTGTAGACATATAAATTTAATGAAAATATTTTTTTTTTATTTTTTTTCTAAATTGTAAAATAAATTAGATTTATTTTTTGATTATATTTTAGTTTATTTAATCTCTTTAATTTTTTTATATTAATTAAAATTTCAAAAATTAAGTGTTATATATTAATATATTATAAAGTATTTTAAGAAAATTTCTTATGTTCAACTTTAAATCTATATTTTTTTGAGTTTTAGTAAGTATTTAATAAAAAAAATATTAAACTAATACCTTTTCAGAATAACAAGATTTGAACTTGCACATCTTCCAATCCCAAATTGGATGCTTTAACCATTTAAGCTACATTCTGATTACACTCATAGGGAATTGAACCCTAATACACATTATGAAAAAATGCGGTCCTACCTTTAGACGATAAGTTACCATGTAAAAGATTTGAACTTTTAACCACTTGATTAAAAGTCAAGTGCTCTACCAATTGAGCTAACATGGTTTGTCGATAAAAAGAATTGAACTTTTATTCCTTGATTTTCAGTCAAGTGCTCTACCATTGAGCTATATCATATTAAATAATTTTATCCTTTATTTTAAATAAAAATTAAATAAAAGTTAACTTTTATTTAAGAATATAATATTAAAAAAGCCATCATTATTGCTAATAAACCCATAGCTTCTGTTAATGCAAAACCTAATAATACTATTTGCATTAATCTTGCTTCTTTTGCTGGATTTCTACTTATTGCTAATAATAAACCTGAAAACACAATACCAATACCTGCTCCTGCTCCTACAACACCTATTGTTGCTAAACCTGCACCTATATATTTACTACTTGCTGTTAAACTTAAAAAAAAAATATGATCCATATATTTTAATTTTTATTTATATAATAATAATTTTTTTTTTCTTTAAAGGATGGTAAGGGATTTGAACCCTTGTGTAAACTAATACAGATGTTTAGCAAACAACCACAATAACCACTCTGTCAACCATCATTACTCAGAATAGGATTCGAACCTATGCATAATACATTCAAAGTATATTGCCTTACCACTTGGCTATCTGAATTATTATGTAATTATTATTTATTTAATTTTTATTTTAAAATAATTTATTTATATCTAAAATTATTTAAGATTTACTAATATAAAATTTATTAAGTTTTTTGTTAATCTTATAATATTAATTTAATAATTTAGCTTTTTTAAACTAAAACATTAAAAGGGCAAGATGGGACTTGAACCCATAGTGCATAGCACACCAGTTTTCAAAACTGGCGCATTCACCATTCTGCCACTTACCTATATCTCTGGTAGGATTTGAACCTACAACAATTATATTCTAAATATAACTCGTATACCTTTTCGACACAGAGATAGGTCCTGGAGAGACTTGAACTCATCACTTCATATTTTGCAAATATTTGCACTACCATTATGCTACAGAACTATAATGTAATTGATAGGATTTGAACCTACAAAGCCGAAGCATGAATTTACAATCCACTGCAATAACCATTCTGCCACAATTTATACAGTAAAAGATTTGACTTTTAGCCTTTGGCTTAGAAGGCCATTGCTCTACCAATTGAGCTAACTGTATTTTAATATCTGAGAAGGGACTTGCACCCTCATGCCAAAGCATTCAATTTTAAGTCGAACGTGTCTACTATTTCACCACCCAGATAAGGTAAACAAAGGGAATTGACCCTTAATATTATATTCACAATATAATGTTATACCTTTTAACTATGTTTACAACCTTGAAAAGATTTGACTTTTATTAATATATTCGCAATATATGATTTTACCTATTAAACTACAAGGTTATTCTAGATAGTAAGACTTGCACTCACATCAATAATTTTGAAGATTATTGTTTTACTATTAAACTATATCTTTGATCAGTAAAAGATTTGAACTTTTAACCACTTATTTATCAAATAAGGGCTCTACCAATTGAGCTAACTGTATTAAATGGACCCAACGCGACTCGAACGCGTAACATCTGCTTTGCAAAAACAGTGTTCTACCTGTTTAGAACTATAGGCCTTTTCTGCATTAAAAGATTTGAACTTTTATCTGAATTGTTAACAGCAACCTATTTTACCATTAAACTAAATGCATATACTCCGGAAAAGATTTGAACTTTTAACCGTCTATGTGTAAGATAGTTGCTCTACCAATTGAGCTACCGAAGTTTTAAGCCTCTTATAAGATTTGAACTTATAATCAACATATTACAAATATGATGCTTTACCAATTAAGCTAAAGAGTTTCTTCTGATTAAGATTTGAACTTAAAATCAACTTGTTATGAGCAAGCTGCTTTACCAATTAAGCTATCAGACACCTGCTAAAAGATTTGAACTTTTATCACACAACTCGACAAGTTGGTATTTTTACCATTAAACTAAGCAAGTTAATAAGAACTATTTAATTCAAATTTTATTTATCTTATCCAAGCACTCCTTCCGGCACGCTTACCTTGTTACGACTTAACACTCATTAATGAATATGAAATCTATATCAATTTTTTTTAGATAAAATATTATTAAATAATATTCTTTTAACTTATAAAAAAATCCAGATATATTCCTCCATAACCTTCTTTAAGCGTTTGACGGGCAGTGTGTACACGGATCAGTACTTATTCACCGCTTTATCATTAAAAGCGATTACTAGCTATTCCATCTTCACAGATTCAAGTTACAGAAACTGATTAGAACTAAGATAATTTTTATGATTAGTCAAAATTTAAATTTAAACAACATTTTGTAATTATCATTGTATCATATGGATAGCCCAAATTATTAAGGGCATAACGACTTGACATATTCCTTACCTTCAGCAAAATATTTCATCTGTGGTAATTACTTATAGATTTAATTATTTTAAAAAAAATTTTTAAATACTATTAAAAATAATTTAAGGGTTACATTCGTTCATGGACCTAACCTAACGCATCAAAACACGAATTGACGACAGCCATGCACCACTTGGGACTTGTTTTTAAAAAATTATTGCAACTTTTTCACTTACTAAGATGTTTTAATTAATATCAATAAATTTTATATTAAGAATCTAAACTTAAATAAACATAGTCTCTAATAAAGGTAAGATTTAGCGCGTTATATCGGATTAAATCATATGATCCACAGCTGGGATAATCCGCCGCCAATTTCTTTAAGTTTCATACTTGCGTATGTAGTTCCTAGGTGTTGTATTTACGCGTTAACTTCAATTAATACCACCACATAACACCATGTCAGTTAGCTTAGTGAGCAGCAGCAAATAATTTAATACAAATAGGTCACTGAATAAACTACTGGGCTAACAACCCCCATTTGATACTTATTCTTTTGCTCTTTAGTGTCAATTTAATTTTTATATAACGTCTCCACCTCATAGGTCATCTTTTCAATTTCTACAAATTCCACCTTTACATTGAAAATATCTTATATATCAAAATAATTCTAGTTGTTAAGTTTTAATTATAGCCAAAAAATTAAGTTCCAGCTTTTTATAAAAAACACTACCCAACCACCTTAAAGCCCTTTACACCTAGTTAATGTGAATAACACTTGTTCCATCCGTGTTACCGCGGCTGCTGGCACGAATTTAGCCGGAACTTTCCTATTAATTACAATTATTTCATTATATTCATTAACAATTCAGAGCTTACGGAAAAACTTTAACTCGCCAACCTTCATACTCTACGGAAACTCGCCAGATCACACTTTTTATGCATTGTCTAGTATTCTTTACTGCAGCCTTTTAGTTCAGGCACTTTTCAAGCCCGTTGTGACTGATCATTCGTTAAAATCAGTTAAGCATCATTGACTTGGTTAGCTTTTATCATAACCAACTATCTAATACTATTTAAGCCTATTTTATAGCGTTTATAACTTTTTATATTAGGTTTACCTAAACTTTAATTATAGTTCTTAAATCTTACTCACCTTTTTGCCTTTAATTTTTTTAAATTAATAAAGCTAGCATGTATAAAACGGTTTCCAAGCATTCATTCAGAGCCAGAATCAAACTTTAGTTTTTTGTATCAAAATTATTTTAATAATTTAGCTTTTTTTATTCTCTACAAAATAATTTAATTTCTTAATAGAAAAGATTTTTAATCTATATTCATTTCAAAATTTATAAACTATCTATTATATTATACTTTTTTACATACTTTTAATATTTTTTTTTTTTACATAAATAAATATTAATTATTATTTTTTATTTTCTTTATTATTATTTAAATTTCATATAAATTACAATTACACATAAAAAAAGACTATATTTATATTATATTTAATAAATAAAATATAATATAATAATGAAAAAAATAATAAGAAATAATTAATAAATAATTATTATTAAATATTTCTTATTATTTCTTATTTATTACTATAATTGAATATATTCAAATTATATATTATAATAAATTATATAAACATTATTATAATTATAAAAAATATAGTAAATATACAAAATAACTATATAATATGGCAGATCTCGGAGTCGAACCGAGCTGTACAGCTTATGAGACTGGCTAGCACCATGCTTCATCTGCCTTAATAAATTATTAACTTTAAATAATTTAATAAAATCTAACTAAATTTATTACTAAATTTATATAAATTTCTTAACAAAATTATTATCTATAATCATTTTTAAAAATATATATTAAAATAATATTCCTACTTATATGTTTTCAGTAGTTATATTTTATGAGTGTGGCTTACAGACAATACTTTTTAAAATAATCTGATAACTATTGACTCACCGTAAATTATTTATTTTAACAAACTCTAAAGTTTATATTAATTTTATTTGATTAATGCAGTCTTCTCATACTAGCACACGATTTTTTTAATTTTTATACCCCCATAATAGATAGGGACCAAACTGTCTCACGACGTTCTAAACCCAACTCATGTACCTTTTTAAACGTCGAACAGACGTACCCTTGGACCCACCTACTTGTCCAGGATAAGATAAGTCGACATCGAGGTGCCAAACAATCCCGGCAATGAGAACTCTTAAGAATTATTAGCCTGTTATCCCTAGCGTAACTTTTATCCGTTAAGCAATGACCTATCCATTTAGCGCCATTGGATCACTATGTTTGACTTACGTCCCTGATTAATATGTCTATTTCTCAGTCAAGCAAATTTTAGCCATTACACTTTAAATTAATTTATTAATTTATATTTACCTTTAAACTTCTCCGTTACTCTTTAGGAGAACACCGCCCCAGTGAAACTACCCATTATACACTGTTTCATAAATTAGTTTAGAAAAAATAAAAAAATATTATCTCATTTTAGCCTACCTTAATTAACTAGCATTAAAAGATTATAAGCTCATATTTATACTGCATATTTAAATTTTACTAAACAATATATAACTATAGTAAAGCTGCATAGGGTCTTTCCGTCCCATTATAGGTCTTCCGTATCTTCACGGAAATTACATTTTCATTAAGTCAAAACTAGAGACAGTAAAACAGTCGTTATACCATTCATGCACGTCAACAATTAATTGACAAGGGATTTTGCTACCTTTGGACCGTCAAGGTTACAGCCGCCGTTTACACCGAGCTTATATTAAAAGCATTATACTTTCAATTTTAACTTTCGGGCACCGGGCAGGTCTCAGACAATATACATCATATTACTATTTAGCATTGTCTTGTGTTTTTAATAAACAGTCGCCGCTTTCATTTTTGTGCCACTATATATTTATTTATTACTTAAAAAATATATATATATTTTTTTACATAAAAATATAGTACCCTTTATTCCGAAGTTACAGGGTTATTTTGCCGAGTTCCTTTAATTTTGTTATCTTTATCGCTTTAATATATTCTATCTAACTACGTGAATTCGTTTTAAGTACGGTTATTTTTTTTTAGTTTTTTCTAGTTATATAAATAATATAGATTTTTTAAAAAATTTATATTATTTTATATAAGTCACTTTAAAAATTTAATAAAATATTAATTATTTATTCATCTATTATGGTTTAACCTTAATATTAGAATCCGAATTAATCATTAAGGTTAAACCTTATAATGAAACCCTTAGTTTTACAGCGTTAATGTTTATTAACATTAATAATTACTACTCATTCCAACATTAATACTTTTAATATTTACATAATATTTCTCAATAATACTCCTTTAATATATAAAACATTCTGCTACCATATAATTCATAGCTTTAGTAAATAATTTATAGTCCCTTTTAATTTTTGGTTAATTTTTTTTTTATTGATGAGCTGTTACGCTTTCTTTAAAAAATGGCTGCCTCTAAGCCAACTTTTCAATAAAATTTATAAAAATTTTTAAATATTTATAATAAATATTTAAATAAATTAATCCTTTTTCACTTAATTATAATTTTAGGACTTTAGCTAATGATCTGGGCTGTTTCCCTTTTGATTTAAAACCTTCTCGCTTTAAATCTGTCTATAATTATATATAATATATACTATTATAAGTTTCACTAATTTCAAAAAAGCTTATTAAGCATTTCCCTAGATTAATAAGTGCTTTACCCGTATAATTTTAATAAAAATGTACTACCTAAATAGTTTTCGCAGAAAACCAGCTATCACCAAAAACGTATAGTCTTTCACTCCCAGCCACAGGTTATTTCAATTTTATGCAACAAATATGAATTCAATCCTCCAATATTTTTTAAAATATTTTCAATCTACCCATGGCTAAATCCTTTGGTTTCGGGTCTAATTTGTATAACTAATGTACTTTAATACTTACTTTTATTACGCCTACATTAAATAACTTAAGCTTGCTATACACATTAACTTGTTGGACCCTTATTCAAAAGGTACATTATTATTAATTAAATTTAATTTTAATTGACTATAAATTTTTAATTTCAATACTATTTCAACTCTATTATTTTAGATACTTTTTCACCTTTCCTTTACAGTACTATTTTACTATAGATTATTAATAAATATTTAAGCTTAGTAAATGGTTTTACTATTTTCAAATAATTTAACTATTATTTTACTCAATCTAATATATTCTTTTTTTATACAGGACTATCACCTTTTTCTGAAAAAAATAATTATAATATTTTTAAAAAATTTGATATATTAGAATGGCCTTATATTTTTTATAATTATTTCGCGTTCCCTCACCAGTACTTACAAAATACTTATTAGTATTTTTTTCCACTAATTACTAAGATGTTTCAATTCATTAGGTTTTATTTATAAATAAAATTTATAAATTATAATAATATATAGTTTTCTTTTTAGAAATTAGTATATTATCATAAACATTTTTATTACATACTACTTATCGTTAATTATATAACGTCTATTTTATTAATATCAAGGTATCCATTAAAAACTTTTATTTTAATTATAAAAAAATTTACATACTTTTATTTTTTTTTAATCATAACTATAAATAAAATAAAAATAACAATAATAAACAAGTTATTTTTATTTTATTTATTATTTATAAACATAACAATTTACTTTATCAATTTACTTAAAATTCTTATAATTTATTTTTATAGCCATAAGACTAATTGTAACTGATAATTTACTAAATATATCTGTATTATAATAATTATATATTATTTTAGAAAATATAGAATTAATTAATTTACCATTATAATAAATTAAATTATATATATAATTTAATTTAACTAATTTATCAAAATCAAT
>Ga0196965_1000435_pt1 | contig 25320 bp, 20 predicted proteins | sample S1_20metaG_FD_148668 | JGI IMG/M metagenome (GOLD analysis project Ga0196965, IMG submission 148668) | Soil microbial communities from Anza Borrego desert, Southern California, United States - S1_20 | ecosystem: Environmental > Terrestrial > Soil > Desert | place: USA: California | collected... | reverse complement strand
AGTTACAAACCTGGCATTGGGAGGTTTTAGTTCAGAGGATGTGATGCCGAATGGAAGCTCTCCATCACCCGATGTTACCAGAAATATAACCTATGCACTTTCGCTTAATCCACATGTTATCATTGTTAATCTTCCGACCAATGATGTAGCCGAAGGTATTCCGCTGACAACAACCATGGCTAACTTCAGTGCGATTAAAGCGCTTGCAGATGAACGTGGTATTCCAATGTTCTTTACAACTTCGCAGCCAAGAAATTTTGGTCAGGAAGCGGACCAAACACGTCGCGATTTGTTAGAGACCACAGCGAATGAGATACGCGCAGCCTTCGGAAATTATGTGATTGATATTTACGATGAGCTTACCAATTTTGCGGATAGAAAATTAATTAAATCCGAATACAATGCTGATGGAACACACGTGAATAACGCAGGGCATCAGTATATCTTTGAAAGAGCGCAGGCGAAGTTAATGACTTACCTTACAAACTTTGAAGTGCAACGTGGACTTAGCGTAAGCGGTCCCTTCAGTTTAGTGGGGCGCACAACATCTACAACCTTCAACGATACAGGTTTAACACCACAAACACCATACTACTACAGGGTGAGAACGGTTAATATGAATGGTACATCTCCTTACACAGCTGTTGCCACTGCAACCACTGGTACGGATACCGAAGATCCGACCCAGCCACTTAATTTAACCTACACTGGTGTAACCCTATCTAACGTATCCTTAAAATGGGATGTGTCGACTGACAACGTTGGTGTAACGGGTTACCAGGTCTGGGCAAACGGTTCACAAATCGGAACTTCAACAATACCTGCATATCAGGCATCCAATCTGACTCCAGGAACGCTTTATAGTTTTTACGTTGTCGCTTATGATGCCGTTGGAAATAATTCAGTTCCTTCAGCAGCTTTAGAGGTATCAACCTCAGGAAGCGCAACCTACTATTCAAATGCTTCAGGTTCTTTATCTGAATTAACAACTTGGGGATCTAACCCAAGCGGAACCGGGTCAAATCCATCGAGCTTTAGTACCAACGGAATTCAGCTTGTGGTAAGTAACCGAAGTTCAACTAACCTTGGGGGAAGTCTCGCCCTACCAGGTGCGGTGTCGCGACTCGTTGTTCCGTCTGGAATTACACTTAATGTTGACAACGTTTTAAATGCCAAGGTAGAGGTTCAGGCAAATGGTATTTTAAATCTTAATTATGCACAGCAACAGCCTGAGCTGGTTGTGTTGGCGCAAACCAGTACAGTAAATTATAACTATGCCAGTGACGCCGTCTTCATTAAACAAACTACCTATGGTAACCTGGGTTTATCAGGTGTGGGTCCTAAAACATTCACATCGGGAACTACCACTATCCTGGGCAATTTAACAGCGGCACCAGGTGTAGACTTGAAAGGTTCGATCGGGAACCAAACCATAATCAACGTTGGTGGTAATGTTACTTTCACCGGAACTCCGGGAACGACGCCAAGAGATTTTGGCGTTACCCTCGATATGACTGCAAATGGTACACAAACCATTACTGCGGGCGGAACACTCGATCTTTTCCAGATAACCAAAACTGGAACTGGTACAGTCAACCTGGCTAATTCAGGATCACCAATTACTTTAAGCCTTGGTTCCAATGTGGGTGGTGGTCTTTCCATTCCTGCTGGAAGGGAATTCAATATTGGAAATAACACACTCGCATTGGGGGGAGCAGCAAGAATCAATGGCGCAGGCGAACAAGGTGTACTTGGCGTGAACGGCGGATCTATCAATCTAACTTCAAGCAGTAACAGTGGTTCTAATCTACGCTTCAATCCAGCTGCAAATACGATCAGCAGACTTACAGTTAATCTATCTGGTTCCGGCTCGGCTAACTTGTATTCAGCAGCTAAGATCACAGATGCGATAAAGGTGACGCGTGGTACGCTTAACCCGAATGGTCATCTAACACTGATCTCAACAGAAACTCAAACGGCTAATATCGAACGCATTGAAAATAACGGCGTAATTTCCTCGAACGTGAAAGTTCAACGGTTCATCGATCCTAAAGGAAGAAACTATAGATATATTTCGTCGTCTGTAGCAGGAGTTACTGTGGCCAACTGGCAAACCTATTTCCCAATCACGGGTGCATTCCCCGAGACAAGTACAGGGCCTGGGTTAAGTGCTAACCCATCACTCTTCACTTATAATGGTACGGATTATGTCGCTTATCCTGCTGCCTCAAATACAGAACCTATTGAACGTGGTGTGGGCTACGCTTTATTTAACCGCAACGGCACGAATCCAACACTAATGGAAACTACAGGTGTCCCGTACCAGGGAACCGTTCCTTTCACTGTTGTTCCAAACGCTGGTGGAAGCTCAGAAGCAGGATGGAATCTATTGGGTAATCCGTATGCTTCTACCATCGTCTGGAGCATGGACAATACAGCATGGCCAAGAACCGGAATGAATAACACGGTAACGGTACGCGAAAACGATGGTGCCGTAACACAGGTTTATGTTTATGATGCCTCTACCGGGTCAGGAAATTTACCAGGTGGAAGAATTGCTCCGGGACAAGCGTTCTGGGTGCAATCTATGGCAGCGAGCCCATCTTTGTCGATCACTGAATTAGCGAAAAGCACAGGACAGCAAACACACTACCGTGAAGGCACAGACCTGATTAGTAAATTGAGGATCAATGTTTCTCAAGGAACGAAATCAGATCCCACGTTCATTGCATTTACTGCCGTAGGAACCGATAAGTTCGATCCTGAATTCGATGCTGTAAAACAACCTAACGTTGGCATCTTGAATTTCTCTACGTTCTCAGGCGATGACAATGTAGCGCTGGCTATCAACAACAGCAGCGATGCATTTTGTTCGAAAACGATTAAATTAAATCTGCGTGATGTCAAGCCCGGTAACTATACCCTTTCAACAGAAAACCCGGAAACGCTTTTTGGTGTAGGTACAATCATGCTAGTCGATCATTTCACAAACACAACAGTTGACCTACGCAACGCCACAAGCTATTCATTCGACGTAACATCGGATATTAGCTCCTTTGGAAAGGATCGTTTCGAACTCGTGATGCACAGACCGGAACTTGATTTGTCACTCCAGCATACTTCTGCTCAGGTGTGCGGTGAAGCAGCTCCTGTTACACTGGAAACGACCCAGGCAGGTGCATTATATAGTATTGTGAACGATAAAGGCGAAGCCCTCAGCGAAGTTGTCACGGCAACAGGCGATGCGTTAACGCTTACTGTTCCGAAAGACATGCTCCGTGATGGTAAGAATACATTCAAAGTGCAAGCTCAATTCAAAGGATGTACTGCCGCAATGCTTCAATCTCCAGTTGTGGTTGAATATACAGCACCTCCGGTCGCTAATGTAGCAGAATTTGTTTCTGTTTGTGCCGGCGCTCCTGCAGTGATCAATGTTCAACATCCCGACGCAGGTGTCTCTTACAAATGGTATAATGCATACCAACAGCCCATCGCCGGTGTTTCTTCAAATACATTTACAACAGGTGCTATTACTATGGATACGATCTACTATGTATCCGCCGTATTGGGCAAGGGTTGTGAAGGACCAAAACAAATGGTGATCGTTACACCTGAGTTACTCGAGACACCTGCCGTTATTCCCGCTGGCGATACTTTGTATGCGTCGGCATCACAGGGCATTCAGTGGTTTAAAAACGGCGAAGCAATATTCAATGCAACACAACCACATTACGTGCCATCCACCACAGGATCATATAGTGTGCAAGTAACCAAAGGCGGTTGTATTGCCAATTCCGATGAATATGTCGTGAACATCGAAAGCATGGTATTCCCAAATCCAACATCGTCCGCGAATATCAACTTCAAGTTTATTTCTGATAGCGATGGTAACGTAAAGGTAAGTATCATAGACCTGGTGGGTAAGAAAGTGCATGAAGATGTATTCAGCGCTTACGACCTGGCAGGTGGCGTAAAAATCTCTCCAGCAACAAAATTAAATTCAGGTGTGTACTTCCTCGTCGTTGAGCGAAACGGATTTATCCGAAAAGTGAAATTTGTGCTGAATGAATAAAATAGGTATTCGGTGTTAGGCATTAGAAAAATGGATATCAACGCCAAATTCCTAATACCTAGTACCCAATTCCCTAGTACCTATACCAAATCCCTAATATTTAATTTCCATATATTGTGCATGATTTCATGCTTCATTTAACAGACTTATTGTGAAAATAATTGGTTTTCTAAAGGTTGTCGTCATCAACCTGATCAGTTTTATTGTGCTTCTTTTTGTGGTCAATTGGGGTTGTAAATTCCTGCTCAAACCTTCGGCGCAAAACACACGTCATCTGTTACCGAATTATGCGGAAGATCATGAATATGCAAAAACAATTTTCAAGGATTATAACAGTGTTCAACACCAATACGAACCTTTTGTCGGGTGGAAGACCGTTCCCTACAATGGTAAAACCACACAGATCAACGCCGACGGAATGCGCGTGCATACACCGCCAATAAAGGTCAATGCCGGGCAAAAATCGATTCATTTTTTTGGAGGCTCCACGATGTGGGGTGAAGGATCCGATGACCAGCATACGATCCCCGCTTTAGTTAACGCGGCATTGCCTCAGTACAACGTCTATAATCACGGGCAACTTGCCTACAATACACGACAGGAACTTGATGCGCTGATATCCACATATTCAAAAAATATAAACCCAGATATCGTAATCTTTTATGATGGCGTAAATGATGCAGCATTTTTATGTCCGAAGGAAATTGACGACTTACCGGCACATCGCTTGGTTCCCATGTTCAGGGATAAGATCTATGTAAAAAGATCGGCGATGGTAAAAGAGGCGTTGTATAAATTATTTCTCGAAAACATCATGCGGGTCTTAAATCAATATTCAAATAAGGAAAGAGAAGAATCGCCGTATAATTGTATTGGCGATGAGCATAAAGCCGAAGAGATTGCAGAAATATTTATGCGCAACTGGGAAATGGCCCATGAGATTGTTACCAACCGCGGCGGTGAGTTCATCGCAATTCTTCAACCTGCTGCATTTATCGGTAATCCGAAAACCGATCATCTTAAATTAGATGAAGATCTCGGAAAGAATTTTAAAGAAGTCTATCGCAGAATTAAGGCTAAAATTGCCGAACGGAACCATCCCTGGGTCTACGACCTCAGTGATCGTTTTGATGGTGATCAACTCATCTATATTGATTTTTGCCACGTGTCGCCTAATGGCAATCAAATCATGGCGAAATCAATTGGAGAAATCATCAGCACAAAACAGTTGTAATTAATTTGAGTTTCCTCAATTGGGCTAAAGCCCCCACCATGGGTTATCATTCAATCCCGCCGAGTTAAAACTCGGGGCAATTGAAATAAAATTCAGAAATGATTTATCAATTGCCGTGAGCTTGAGCTAAAATAAATTTCAATTGTCCTGATCTTTAATTAAAATAGAACTCATCAATCGCCCTGACCTCCAGCTAAATAGAATCCATCAATTGCCGTGAGCTTCAGCTCACGGCAAAATCGAAACCAGTATTTGGGCTTTAGCCCACCACTTGCTAACTTCGAACAGAAGCTTAGCTAAAAAAAATGTTACATGCAATTGCAGTCAGGCGCCAGCTAAAATGAGTTACATCAATTACAATAAATAACTAAAATAAATCCATTAATTGCCGTGAGCTTCAGCTCACAGCAATTAGATACCAGTTCTCAGGGCTTTAGCCACCCGTTGTTAACGCAGAAAAAAGTTGATTTAAAACCTGCATTTATGTCATACACTAAAGTCTACATCCATTTCGTATGGTCAACCAAAAACCGGGAACCCTTTCTTGATTCACCGGAACTAAGAAAAAGAATTTGGGTCCATATCAAAGAAAACGCCAGAGAGAAAGAGATTTTCATTGATACCATAAATGGTTATCAAGATCATTGTCATGCCTTGATTTCTCTGGGACCAGATCAAAACATGCACAAAATTATGCAGCTACTAAAAGGAGAATCCTCCTATTGGATCAATAGAAATAAATTGAGTAAGAAAAAATTCGCATGGCAGGATGGTTATTTTGCAGTTTCTGTCTCGGAGTCAATGATTGACAAAGTTCGAGAGTACATCAAAAGTCAGGAAGAGCATCATAAAGAAATTCCATTTCAACAGGAGTACAATCAGTTCATTGAAAAATTTGGGTTTCAAAAGGGAAGGAATGATTGAAGCGGGACTATGTTGCGCTAAAGCCCTCATTTTATTTTACTTTGAAATCCATGAGCTAAAAGCTCATGGCAATTGAATTGAAATCCTAAGCTAAAGCTCAAGACATTTTACTTTGAAATCTTAAGCTAAGAACTCAAGATACTTGAATCTTAATCTGAGCTTGAAATCAATTCACCTTGGCCCTGCTAGTTCATAGATCAAAACATTGAAAGCATGCAAATTGATCCTGACAATTTGAAATCATCATAATAAATCACTTTGCAAAATAGCCGGAGCCAAAAAATCTATGATGGGTCAATTAAATGAGAGATCTTTAGTGGGCTAAAGCCCTCATTTTATTTTACTTTGAAATCCGTGAGCTAAAGCTCACGGCAATTGAATTGAAATCCTAAACTAAAGCTCAAGACATTTTACTTTGAAATCTTAAGCTAAGAACTCAAGATACTTGAATCTAAATCTGAGCTTGAAATCAATTCACCTTGGCCCTGCTAACTCACAGACCAAGACATTGAAAGCCTGTAAACTGATCTGAAAATTTGAAATCATCATAATCAAATCACTTTACAAAAATAGTCTGAGGCGCCAATTAAATGAGAGATCTTTAATGGGCTAAAGCCCTCATTATATTTTACCTTGAAATCCGTGAGCTAAAGCTCACGGCAATTGAATTGGAAATCCATGAGCTAAAACTTAAGGCAATTGAATTTGAAAATCTTAAGCTAAAAGCTCAAGACATTTGAATCTTAATCTGAGCTTGAAATCAATTTACCTTCGCCCTGCTGGTTCATAGATCAAAACATTGAAGGCATGCAAATTGATTCTGACAATTTGAAATCATCATATCAAATCTTTGCAAAAATAGTCTGAGGCGAAAAATCCATGATCGCCAATTAAGTGAGAGATCTTTAGTTGGGCTAAAGCCCTTCATTATATTTTGCTTTGAAATCCATGAGCTAAAGCTCACGGCAATTGAATTGAAATCCTAAGCTAAAGCTCAAGACATTTGAATTGGAATCTTAAGCTAAAAACTCAAGGCAAAATGAATTGAAAATCTTAAGCTAAAGCTCACGGCAATTGAATTAACAATTCAATCTTCCCTCAAAAACACATGGTCATTTTCGTCTATTGCCATGAGTTTTAACTCATGGTAAACTGGATAAAAATCAATTTGGGCTTTAGCCCTCCATGGCCAAACACTGACAGAAAAATCATCTCTGCTCAGTTGATGCGTACTCTGTGGGAAAATTCCTGATTAAAGCTTAAGCTTTTTAAAAATTCCTTCGGGAATCTGGCGGATCACAAACATAACCAGCTGCCAAATGGGCAATACATAGATTACATTTTTTCTGGACTTTACAGCCTTGTAAATTTTATTTGCTACTATTTCGGGCGAAGCTGTTAATGGCCCTGGCGTTTTCATGCCTTCGATCATGCGCGTTTTAATAAAGCCCGGCTTAACTGTGAGTACGTGTACACCGCTTTTGTAAAGGCGATTACGCAAACCGGAAAGATAAGCTGTAAAGCCAGCCTTCGCACTTCCGTAAAAGTAATTACTTTGCCTTCCACGTTCTCCAGCTACAGAACTAATTCCGACGATGGTTCCATCCTGTAGTTTTTCAAAGTCATGGGCAATTACATTAAGGATAGAAGCGGCGCCGGTATAGTTACTATCAATGATTAGAGCGGCATGGTCCCAGTCGTTCTGTGCCGCTGGCTGATCGCCAAGCAATCCAAAAACACAAATTACAACGGTTGGCTTATGCGCCATGGAATGATAGAATGCGTAGTGCGATTTAAAATCAAGCGCATCGAATCGCGCTGTGTACACCGGCACATTATAGCGGATATGCAGGTCAGCAGCCATAACAGCAAGTTTATCTTCATCACGGGCACCCAACGTCAAAGCGAAATTTTCGGAAGCAAATTTAGCCGCCAGTGCGCGTGCAACATCCGATGTAGCGCCAAGAATTAGTACGTGTTGTAGTGTTTTAGTCATGCTCCATTACTGTTTGGTGTACACCTCAATGTAGCAGATTTCCGGTACACGCGGCGCGAGGAATTTAAACTTAAGCTTATAATGTTGTTTGATACACGACTGCACTTCATACGGATAAAACTGGTTTACATTCGGTATATCTTCGAACAGGATAAGGTCGTATTCTTTATTGCTGATCTTGTCACAAAAATAATCAACTTCACGGTCGAAGAAAGAAACGCCTTTATGAAACCACAATGGATATGATGGTCCTTTTTCGAGTTCGTAACCCATGTCGTAGGCCAACGGTGTAAGCTCAGACATATTGAGCATCTTCATATTTTTGTTTTTACTTTCCGGAAGCTCCATAATCTTTTGAATACCCTCTGCCGTACTTTCCGGAACCCGTACATTTTTGAATGAAGCCACATCAGGCACGATCCATTTCGAACGGTTCGATCGTAACGTGGTATCGCCAGATAACAGATACGTGCGTTTCGAAATTACATGTTCACGCTCGTCACGATTATCGACCAGAATTTTTTGTACACGTTCCTTCAGGAACCTGTTCCAGAACACACCCGACCACCACAAACAAACAAGAAGGGCATACATACTCAATTGCCAAACCCTTCCGGTATCAACATAGCGGCTGAAGAAACACATCAGAAAAGCAAATGCAAAACTATGGAAATAAATATTTCCATCAAGCGGTGTATAGCTTGTTACCTGAATGATGGTAGCCTGACCAAGTATACAAATCACCAGGAAAGCAAAAATAAAAAATGTTTTATCGGCCTTGAATGATCCGGCCTCCCGATATTTCAAAACAACAATAACAATGATAAATAACAGATAAAATTTGATCGCATCAGAACCACCCAGAAATTCGCTGATGATATCGAATTTATCAACCCGCGCATAGTGCGGAAATTGTCCCATGTTGAACCAGTAGCTGAATTCATACTGCAAAAATGGAACGATCAGTATGGCCATGAATACCAGGTATGACGCGATAAAGATCAATGCTGTCTTGAAATTCCGTTCGAGTATAAAGTCAAAGATAAGCAAGGCGATAGCAATGCAGAATCCAAGCGCACCGGTATCCTGCTTGGTCATAAAACTCAATGCGATAAAAAAAGCACTCAGTACAACGTTAAAATTCTTACGGAACAGGATGGGTTTGAGAATGGCTGTACACAGGAAATATAAACCGGCGATTTCAAAAACAAAAACAAGATGATTGTACCATGGCCAGAAATTAAACATGGAATAAGAAAGGCAAAACACCAGGAGACTTAACAATCTCACCGGAGCGGGAATAACAAACAATTTTAAGATCCCGCGGAAAATGGTCCCGGATACGATATTGATAAATGCCTGCACCACGAGCAAGGTATAAACATAGGGACCGAAAATTTTGAAAAACAATGCTGGCAATAACCAGAAAGCATACCCTACGGGACTTCCAAAATCACGATAAGGAATCTCCCCACTGGCGATTCGGAACGCACCTTCCCAGGCCAGAAACAAGTTAATTCTATACGGATGATTAAAGAACAAAGGAATGATCGCTGTCACAAAGATCAGCAGGTATTCAAATAAGGTCATTTTCCTTTCCGTAAGTGTTTGGTGCAGAAATTTCATTTAATGGATTTCTTTAGCGACAGGTGTTGAATAAAAAAAGGTAAGGACAACAACAGAATAAAGATATAACAAACAGATAAAATGATCCACAGATCGTACGGCACCGCATATTTACCAGGTACGATAAGCATATCCTGATACCGCAGCACAAAATACATTAAGATACCGGAAATGATAAAACAAACACCGCCGTACATCCAATACTTTTTATTTTGAAGCATGTTATATATCGAAGTACGATTTCTTTCAATATAATCCAGAGTAATGATGATGATCCAGGGTGAAAAGAGGTAGAGTAAGCGAATCTCATTGTAGATCCCTCCCACGAAAGTGGTGACTAAAATAACCAAGAGGCTAAACCAGGCTGTTCGGAAGAAAAATTTTCGATTCGCATCATTAACGGAGTTGCCTTTTCTGAATCCAATGATGTTAAATAAAAATGGCAACCAGCAAACATTAAAAGTAATGAATAAAAACCCGATCACCTGTTCGGGATTATCCAGGTTCCACTTCAGGCCAAGCCATACATCATATTCGTCGTGCCCCATTATTAATCGCAGGGAGAGCCAGAGTATGCCTGGAACCGCTGCCATCACAAACCGGTTCACCCACGTATTATCACCATAGAAGAAATAAAGCAGTGGCAAAAGTAACAGTGTTTCGCGGCAAAGAACCCCAAGGCATGCAATCAAAACGAAAAGGGTATTTTTCTTCTTCAACATGAAGACGATGCCGGAGAAAAAAAGTATATACCCTAATGTATCTTCCCGGGTATGCACCGGAAGGGAAAAAGCCATGAGCATGGGCGGTAATAAAACAAATAAAAGTGCCCCAAAAAAACTGAAGATGTTGTTAAAACCACAGGTAGTCAACAACCAAAACATGGCTAATACCGATGTAATGTAAAAGCATAAACTCCAGGCGCGGTAAGTACGGTAAAATCCCAGGGTATCTTGTTCGTCATAGAAGGTGTAAAATGTTCCTTTGATGATCTGAGGAAATAATAGCCTGTATTTAAACGGAGCCTCAGATGCAATCTTATACTGCGCAATGGAATCGAGTGGAGTTTTAATTTCTTTAGCCAGGTAAATTTCCGATCGCAGCGAACCACGCAAACAGTGATTCGAAACGAAAAACACACCCGTTGAAAAAAGAATAAGTGCCAGGCAGAATAGAGCGCGTTTTTCCATATCGATCAACTGCCAATAACATACCGGCTATTTTGCTTAAAGGTAATTTTAATCATTTTGATAATCAGCGTCGTGAGACCAATGATGAATGCAAAATAAATAAAAAACATAAAAATGTTCGGTTCGGCAATTTTAAGATATCCGGCGCGGTTAAGCAGACGAAAAACCTGGAGTACGTATAGGTGAACAAAGAAAATTCCAAAGCTATAGTCACCCATTAATTTCAAAAACGGGAGTTGTACACTGCGATATCGGTACAAAAATACAAGCACTCCGATGGCAAACATGTATATCTTAAACTTATTAAAATTAAACCGGTATACCGTGTACTTCGCATCCCGTAATCCGATCGTTTCCGAAAACGGCACCCACTCAAAAATTTCAGCCATTGAAATACCCACATAAATCAGGGATGACGCAACGATGATCACCGTGGCGTGTGTAAAAAAGAATTCCCTTACACGACATGCCCAAATCCCAAAGAGGTAAACAGGAAAAAAGTAAATTAAAGACAAGCCTATATTGGCAAAGTACCCGAATCGGAATGTATATAAAGCCAGAAACGCAAGCACAGGAACGATATACAGGAACGCCTGCGTTTTGGAAAAACGAATAATCAGCGGCGCGGCCAGGTATATTATCGAGATCATCGGAATAAACCAAAACACGCCCATGTGGCGCCCTGTTATCAATAGTTGAAACACCTTAATGGGTGAAGATTGCGTGCTGAAGAATTCATCCATCCACCAATGGTCACCAACCTTATCAAAGTAAAACTTATCGATGAGTGCAGGTATTGAAACAATAAGGTAGGGAATGATTACATAAAGAAATTTTTTCTTCAGGTAGTCAAGGTATTCAAAGCGATTTTGGTACAGGTAAAAAAAAAGAAAGCCGGCAATAAAGACAAAAAGCACCGTTCCATTGTTGAATAAAACGATCAGTATCTTTCTTTCAAACTGCCTTTCACCCCAGTTTAACATAACACATACATGGAGCCCTACTATAAAAAGAATAGCAAGCCCCCTGAAGTAGTGGATGTAGGTGAGAAAGTCCCTTTTCTGCATAACGATTAAGCCAAAAAACTACAGACAGCAACCGAATTATTGTAAACAACGGCTCTTTTACCTTATCCTTTTCAGGCTGTTAAAGTAGCAAAGCCCGGTGTTACCTTACGTCTTCCAGATTTACACCAATCAATTGTTCCAGGTCCAGTTTAGCGTTCTTGTAATCAGTTTCCGCAGTTAATAAAATGATAGAAGATTGGTTGTAGTTCCGCTGACTCGCAGAGTACGTTTCGAAAGTAGTTTCTCCATTTTTAAATTTTTGTTCAACAAGCCTATGTGCGTTTTCAACATCAGAAAATACCTGGGCCTGTATTTTATATATTTTCTCTTTTAACAAATAATCATTGTAGGTTTTCATCACAACGTTTCGAATCTCCAGTTTCCTGGCATCTACCTGAGATACAGCGATAGCCCTGCGCTGCTTGTCAATTTTGGTTTGGTAAGGAATATTGACAAACATACCCAGCGAAATACTCGCGCGAATGTTATACAACGGAAAGAAATCTGCACGGTTATTATCATCGGAGTCCGGGTCAATGTTAAATTGATTTAAGTTACCGGTAACTGTAAAGATATCGAGCCAGGAACCTGCATTTTTTTTAACCTGGTATTCTGCGGCTTTAACTTCACTATGGAGCATCGCGTTTAACGGATTATTTTTCCAGGCCAGTTGCACCAGTTGCTCTGCAAAATCGGGGCTTTGAACATGATCTGGCAGAATGATTTTGTTATAATCTACATTCTGGCCATACGCATGAACTGTCACGAACAGCAAAAACAGTATCTTTTTCATATTATATAAGGATTATTTCAGTTTCTTTTTTTCGTAAGTCGGTAAGGTTAACACCAGCGCATAAGTAGCAATAATAACTAAATAAACAGGTTTTTGAAACATTGCATCTTGTGTAAAATGCGCTACCGATAAGGCCATAAAGGGCACAATATACGTCAGGTTCATGGTTTTAAGTACAGGATCACGAATGGAAAAGTGATTATTAATGCCTTTTAGCATCACACAAAAGAAAAAGGTTAATCCCAATATTAATCCGATCCAGCCTAATTCGAGCGCGGTGAGCAAATATCCGCTATCCGGATCCCAACCTTCTGCAAGCGTATGCCCCGGAGAATATTTCACGCCATTCATCCCTGTTGTATTCAATCCACCCCCAAAAGGGTGGGTCAAAACATAACTTTGAAGCCGGATTCTTTTCTTGTCACGCACGCCCATAGAGGCATCTTCGCTGGGATTCAGCGTAGATCTGATCCGCGTCACCGTTCCTCCGTAGAATGGTCCGAAAAGCAAGGCTGCAATTCCGATCACTACGGCCACCATTAGCATTATTGTTTTCCTGTTCCGGAGGGTTAGTACAATATAAAACGCCACGCCTACCGCAACCATGGCAAAAGCTGTACGTGTTCCTGAAAAGGACATTGATACAAACATAATGATACCGAGTATTGTAAAAATCAGTTTGTATAAACCTTTAAATGGCCCAAGCGCCAATATGAAACTGGCCAATCCGCTGAAAGCCATAAACAGACCAAAGGCAGAAGGATCCGATAACAAAGAGAACTTTCGCGTGTGTCCCCATATGATGAGTAAGTCAACCCTTCCCGGATTTGAGTAGATCCATTTAAGTTCCTGCGCATTCAGCCCGACCACCTCCTGCCATATTCCATAGACACCCACGATACCGGCCAGAACAATCCAGAGTATGGTAAATTTCTTTGCTTCTTCAAGGGAAAGAAACAAGTGAAAGAATGCAAAGAACAATAAATAGGAAGTGTTGCCACGAAAGGCAACTACCCATCCAATGAATGAAGTAGCATCCGGATTAAAAACCTGAAGCAATTGATATACGATAATTGCCGTGTACGCATACGTAATCGGCGATTTGATTGCCGACCAGTCTTTTTTACCCCGATCCGTAAATAACATGACCAGAAATGTAAGCGCCGCAATTGCATCTAGTACTACGCCGAATGGAACAACTGCCGTACCTATCATACGGTTAATAAACGACATGAAGACACTCAACAGGAACATATAGTATATCCCCATTTTAAAATCCTTTAGCATCCATCCAAGCAAGAGTATACCCAGCAGCCCAATGATTACAACAGGGCCGATCAGGATACCATGCGTTACGATCAGATGTGCGGTGGACACTGAAAGCGTCGTCAACACAAAAATCAGTATCAGGGATGGATATAGTGCCTTAAGTTTTTCCAACATGTAGTCGTGAAACGCTTAGTTAAGAAAAAGAATTTTCAGGAAAATAATCATGTAGATTCCCAGTACAAAAAGAATGGAAAGGGTCTTGACGATTAATACGTCAACCCCGGAGTTTTCCGAACCTGGTTCTTTATCGTGTTCATCAGTTGACATGCTTATTCAAATTCGTTGTTATTATTTCCATGAGCTGCCCGGCCCTCGATGTCCAGTTGTTGGAAGATGCATAGTTAACACGTTCTGCTGCCTTGCCTTCATTATCTGACCGGATGGCAAGATCGATGTTATTTAAAAATGCTTCGTGCGATGACGAAACCAAAGCTACCGCTGCAAAGGTACTGATATCCGCTGAAAAATCTGTCGTAACTACCGGCTTACCTGCCGAAAGGTATTCATTGATCTTGAGCGGGTAAATACTTTTTGTTAATGGTATGCAAAGAAATGGAATAATACAGCAATCACTGAATTTCACGTAAGAAGGTAATTCTTCGAGTGACTTCCTGCCGGTAAATATCACATTTGGCAATTTATCCAACCCCGCGTTTTTATGATTTTGGTTACTCCTCGGTCCTACCATCACCAGATAGTCATCTTTATACCGTATGGCAATTTTTTTCAATAATTCGTAATCCAGCCGGTGGCAAATATTGCCCATGTAAAAGATAATTCTGCTGCCCTCCGGAATAGCCGCTAATTCCTTCGGTTTCTCCACGGCGTGTGAGATTGAATGTTGAAATAATTCAACATTCGCAGCATTCGGCAAGTAATAAACCTGTGGCGATTCCAGGCTTTTCAGGCGCTTTAACTCCATCGAGGTTACCAAGGTGAAATCCGCTCGCCTCACTGCTTCCGATTCAAGGCGTGTTCCGTGTTTTGCCACATATACTGATTTGCTGATGTCATCAACACAATGATAAATATTAAGCAAAGGTTTATGTGCGCCTGAAAAATAACGCCCGAATAACGGATTGAATGAATTGATAAAGACGAAATTATTCACCTTGTAATCTTTCATCAGGTCTATCAAAGCACGATGTACGATGCCATCGTTTACCTTAGACAAGGTATCATAAAAAAAACCAGGTGGCAGCCAATTGTTTGGATAAACTAACTCCGGTGTAACAGCAACCAGATTAGGGTATCGGGCATCGGGTATTGTATAACGATCCCTTCCACGCAGTAAGGCATGTTTGCGTTTCAGGATTTGCTCGGATTTTAAACGTACCAGATAATCTTTCCATGTGAATGGATTATCAATGTAAAATACCCGGGTGTGTTTGCTCAATGCCTGAGCCAGCGAATACGCGGTAGACGAGTATAATCCATCCCATCGTGGCAAGGCTAAAATTACAATATCAAAATCAACTGCCTGCATTACGCTGTCTTTAATATTTTACTACGTACCATGTTCCATCCCGTTTTGTACCAGTCCAGTATCGCGGGAAAAACCTTAAACGTATTGATCTGGTATAACTTGAAAAGAATAGCCTGATTCAGAATAAAGATAATAATGTAGGATAATAATGTTCCGTATGCTGCACCAATCGGTCCGTATGCTCGCAGGAAAAAATAATTAAAGATAACATTCAACACCCCCATCATGACCAGTAAATAGAAATTGATCCGGGGTCTTTTCAGTGCATCCATCACCGTGCCGAACTGCCTGTTAAACGGAATGAAAAGTGTAAAGAATATGGTAACCCTGAGAATGGGTGCCGCATCCATATACGCACTGCTGAACACCATCCGGATAACCACATCAGAAAGAAGGTAAAGTGGAATTATTCCTGGCAACATCATGGCCATGATAAGGCTAACAGACTTAATGTATATATCTTGAACTCCTTTGTTTCCACTTTCGCGCATTTTTTTACTTACCTGAGGAAACACCAGACTGGCCACAGCCAGCGTTGGTACCTCGATGAGATTGGTGATCCTTAAGGCAGGATTATACAATGCTACCCCTACTGTAGAGATCATTCTTCCGATCATCCAGGTGTCGGTATTTTTGATCACCATCGAGCTTATTGTTGTGCCAAGCGTGAATCGTCCAAAACCAGCCAGCGTAACGATTGATTTTTTGTCCACAACAGGATAAAAGATCATGGTGCCTTTAACATACGCATATCCCACCCACATTGAAATAATGGCGGATATTAGCTGCACGATCGAGATCTCAAGTAACGTAACGCCGGACCCGTCAAAATAGAGGTGTTGAAAAAATTTAATGGTTACATAAATTCCTGTAGGTGCCAACCTGGCGATGTTGGCAAGAAAAATCGCTTTAAAATTTCCGGCACTCTGCTGAAGGTATTCAAATTGTAAGCATGGAATAAGAACCAATCCCCGAAAAATGTAGATGTAAAACAGGATGTCCAGTTGCGGCGCATTCCAAAACGTGGTCAGTGGTTTCGCGCTTAGAAGCAGGAACAAGGAAGTTAACACCACTAACCCGCCGTGAAGTATCCAGGAGGCAGTGATCATTTTTCCACGCTCGTCGTCGGAGCTGGCACTCACCATGTGTGTGATGAGGGGGTTGCGGATAAAACCATTCCGGAGGAGTTCGAGGATGGTGGTGACACTGATGAAAAGGGACCATACACCAATTTCTTCTTTCGGCATCAACCTCACCATGAAGAAGATATTCCAGAACCCAAAAAAAACGATGATAATCCGGTTCAACAATGAAAAAGATCCACTCCTAAACCAGCGTGATGAAAATGAAAAAGCCAAGTCGTAAGGTTTTATGCATTAAGATCGTGTCTGGCAATACTTTTTATATCCATGGAGAAACCCATGGGTTTGAAAGTTAAAGCCAGGCGTAACCAATTCCGGGCACAAATATAAAGCTTTAAAAACTACTATTTTAGTGCTAGAATTGCCCTTTAAATAATTACAGTTTCCACCATGTCTACCAAGAGATTCGAAGGTTTGCCTGACTTCCTCGTCATTGGCGCGGGAAAATCGGGTACTACATCGATTGATAAGTACCTGAATCAGCATCCGGATATTTGTGTACCCAAAAGTAAAGAGCCTAATTTTTTTGGATACGAAAATATGACCGAAGCAGACTTTCACGGCAATGCAGAAGAGATCGCCCATTTTAAACGATCGGTCACCACGCTGGAGGCCTACCTGACCATATTCGCCGATGCCAAACCCAATCAGTTACGCGGGGAGACTTCCAACACGTATATGTATCACAAGCAGGCTCCTGAAAGGATAAAATACTATATTCCGGATGTTAAACTGATCGCCGTACTTCGCCAGCCTGCAGGACGTTTATATTCGAGATATCTTCACCTGGCCCGCGAAAACCGCGTACCCACTGAAAATTTTTCCGACTGCCTTGATCAACAGTCCATCTGGTGGAAAAGAAATGACCTGATCAAAGAAGGATTTTACTATAAGAACCTCCTGCCCTATTTCGAATTATTTCCCCATGAACAGATTCGTGTTTATTTGTACGATGAGTTGCAATCGGACATGGTTGGGGTAATGCAGGATATTTATAAGTTTCTTGGTGTTGATGCAACCTTTACGCCTGATACCAGCGTTCGATACAATGAATCCGGGTTTGTTAAGAACAAATGGCTGAATAAAATTATTGGACAGGGTGGAGTTATCAGTAAAACAATGCGTTCGGTGCTTCCCACTGAACTGATTCAAAAACTAAAGAGTAATACATCGCTTAAACGAAAGATGTTCGAAATGCGCAGGAAGAATCTGCATAAACCGGGCATGGATCCGTTAATACGTAAGACCCTTACCCTGGATGTTTATGGAGAAGACATTAAACAGCTGCAGGGATTGATTGGTAAAGATTTAAGTCATTGGTTAAAGGTGAAGTCATAATGGACGGCAAATGAAAAAGACGGGTATCGTGATTGTCGTTGTGTTAATTCTTGCAGTAGCCGGATACCTGGGTTATGAAGCATTTTTTCCCAAGCTCATCGCACATAGCATTACTGCTGAAGAATCGCCAGCCTGGATGCCTAATTCGGTAGACACGAAGATTAAAAAAATCCGGAAGCCGGTAAATGAAATGGCTTCAGCTGTGATCAAACATGCCCATAAATCAAATGTTTCTATTGAAGATGTTTTGAAAGCCATTGACGAAGCGAAAGAAGAACAGGCTTACGCATTACTTGAAGAATTAAACAAAACAGAAATTCAGAGTACTGACCAGGTTTTTAACATGGCCAAAAAGCATTTTCCTGTTGATTTTGATGTCGAGATTTTCCGCGAAACCTTTAACAAAAAAGTAACGCTGCATCATATTAAAAAAGGACTGCGTTATGCCAATTCTTATAAAGAACGGGAAGAGTTCGATCCTGAAACTGCCAAGTCTGTAGCAAAACAGATCCTTCTTCAGAAAGAAGCTGAGTTTAATAAGGTGGTCAAAAATAATCCTTAATTTATCTTGACTCCACATGCTGCTTGTGTAGTCTCATGTAACAGCATTGACTACATCACTTGTAGTTAAGCCTCTGAACTAAGCGGGGTGAAACTCTCTGGTAGTTACCCTATTTCTTCGATGACCGGTGTATTTCTACTGGTGTGAACGATCTCTAAAATCCTTACCTCATTTTCATTTACCCTATAAATAATCTTGTAACTCCATTTCGCAATGGATCGGTATTCATTTCCTTTGTGCTTAAGATAAGGCTCTGTTGAAAATCGTTCCGGCATTTTTTTAAGACTGGCGGTCAGTTTCAAAAGTTCTGATCTGACTTTCTTTGCCGCAGTCGGTGATTCGTCTTTGATATATAATACTATCCCTTTCAACGACTCTTTGGCTCTGGTATCCCAAATTACACGATACAGCTTCATTACCAATTCTCCGATTCCTTTTCTAAATCTTGCTGGGTAACGTATTCTCCGTTATCAACTCGTGTCTCAGCCTCTTCTATTCGCTTGATCAATTGTGTGCGTGTGATGGGATTACCGTTAATTTCATAACCTACTACAGGATTATTTTTTTCTTTTAACAGTTGCTTGATCTGCTCAATAATGTGAATATCCTGTATCCTTGCCAGTTCCTCAATCAGATGTAATTTCTCTGCCTGGATGTCCATAAATTTTATAATTGGTTGTCCAAATATAACGATTTCGTAGGTGTTTTATGATAAATTTTGATCCCAATGGATGACTATTCCGCACACTAATGGCTCCATTCCTTGAATTTTTATGGTATTCCGTCAGATTATCAATCACAGAAAACACGGGACGAAAGCGGAAGGATTGCTGTTAATTTGATGGCTATGATAAAAATATTTGATCAAAGCGTTTATCTTAACCACCAATCTTCTTGCGCTTTTTCATGTTGAGATCAAAGCCGAGTCGCAAGTTTATTTTAGTAACGGAGGGCATGTGGCCTTCCAGTTCGGCGCGGTAGAGGACGAGGATAGATCCGTTTAATTTTTTCGAAATAGCGAATCGTTTTCCCAGGCCGAAGTTGAAATTAGTTATGCGTTGTTCAGTTTGATCTATGTTGGCCTTCTCATCTACAAACGACTCGACGCTTACTTTCTCCAGCTCGCCATGAACATAAATACCTTTTACCAGATTAATATCTGCAAAGGCGCGATAACCATAAATACGCAAACTCCTGGCTATACGATCAAAGTCTTCGCTGATGCCGAGGCGATAAATGCCACCGACGCCGATGGTGATTCTACCCGAGAGTTTAAATGCCAGTTGAGGTCCGAGGTCGATGCTGTATACCTGGAGATTATAGCCTGCAATGAAATTCCCGGAATCATGCGCTCATAGAAGGGCTTTCCTTTCATTGCGTTGGTTCGGCGCTTCGCCATCTCCCTTGCTGATTTTACAGCAGGGTTAAACTTTTTGGCTTTTGCAATATTCTCCTGAACCTCCGTAACGGCAGGCGTAAATTTGTTGAGCTTATCATTGGCAACATTCTTGATCTTACGTAAGACTTCCTCCTGTTGCAATTTTTTATCGCGGTACTTTTGAAGCATGGCTTTATACTCTTCCTGTTGCTGCGTGAGCTTCTCAGTCTCACCAGAGAGTTTATCAACACCACTTAATTCAGCTGCCTTTTGTTCGGCCTGTTCTGCTGCTTTTTCTGCACTGCTGTAATCACCGTCTTTAAGTTTAGCAACCTCGCCTTCATATTTCTCCGCTACGGCCAATTTGGAATCCACAGCAGTTACTTTTTCTTTGGCTTCCTGGATTTTATCACTTTCTGGAATATCCAGGTTTATTTTTTCTTTCAATGCATCGGTATTCAACTCATCGGGTAAATCAATTCCTTTTGTATCCGGTATAGGTACGTTTGGATCTTCAACGGAGGGTATATCCGTGTTTGGAATTTCAATATCAGTCTCTGGTATATTTAATTCAGAGATCGCTGATGAAGGCAGAGCAGGATTATCCAGCGGCACGTTGAGCTTCTCAGCAGGAAAACCACCAGGGACCTTAACATCTGTCGTTAACTTATCATTGATCTTGTTTGTGTGATTTGTAACTTCTGCTGGCGCGCCTGTTATTTTTTCCTGAATACGTTGTTGGCTTTCGTCCAGTAAATTCGTAATGCTATCCTGCTGACTTCTAATTTTCTGGGTGAGCGAATCCATTGCATTTTGAATCTCTCTAACCTTACCAAAAGCTACATCTGGCTTATAATTTGAAATAGCTGCCAGCGAATCTGTAAGCGATGTTATCTTTTGTTTATTCGAATTGATGCTGTTAGTTGAATCAACGGGTAATTTTTGTTGGAGAGAATCAAACGTTAAAACTTTGGAAGTGTCCTTTTCCAGGGTGAGTAAATTTATTAGGGTATCGGTTAATGTGTGGGCATTGGCATTATTCACTGCATTTAGTTTATTCCTTACAGATGACATAATTCTTTTCTTTCCTTGACTTGTCGAATCTTGACCATGGGCTAACATAATCATACCTAAGTAAAGAACAGTATGAGAGATAATCTAACGACCATTACATAAGCATCTTCTTTCCTTTTATCCGACTCAAATCATCAAATATTTCATTACTTTTTGACTTTTACCTTAAAACTAAACGATTGATACTTCCGCTCGACATATTTGAAGGCAACTTTCGATCCACCCTCTATCCTACCAAAAGTAATATAACTACCATGGATTCGGATATGAAAACCAAATCTTCCGGCTGATAATTTTTTCATCATCTAAAAATTCAAAATTTTTAATATAGCCTCTTAGTGTATCCCTGTTATCTACATTAAAAGGTATTCTAATAATGGAATCCTTTCCAGCTTCAATTGAATCTTGCTTTTCAGTTACTTTATTAAAAAAAATGTCATAGTCGCCAATTACAGCCCGTATGCTTTCAAACTCCTTTTTATCAACTTTGATGAACACAAATTCATTTTTTTGGCTGAATGTAAGTCTGGTCGATTCATCGATAATATCCCTAGTTGAGTTATACTTCAACCAATAATTTAAGACGCTTTGATCCTTAACTATTATATATTCCTTCACACTTTTTACTTGTCCACCCTGCAAATCAAAATACTCTATGTGCCTTCCTACAGGTAAGTCATTAAAGTATTTTCCTATAAAAGAAATATTTCCACTTTCAAAATAACTAATCATTTCTCCATGTTTATTGTCGTCTAAAAAAGCAACTAAGTTCTTCACCTTCCCACTCACATAATACTCAGTCCCTAAGCCATCCAGTTTTCCATTTTTAAAATTCATTTTAAATTGAATATTGCCATTCGGGAAATAAATAAATCCTTTACCATCACGAATGGAGTTTACTACTTCGTATTGAGCAGATAATTCTCCATCCTCTGTATATTCTTTTAAAACCTCTTTTTCTTTTAAAACCTCTTTTTGTTTAGGGTTATTATTATCAAATCGACATGAAATGAAAAAAAATAAAATCAATAACAAGATCTTATATTTCATAGCAGTTACTTAATAAAATTTATTGTATGTGTATTATACGTTTGCTCATGTTTATTCCAACGTGAAATCGTATAACTTGAGGTGTCCTTTTTATTACCGTCTCTATTAAACTTCCAAACAGCCATTGTATTCGTCCAACCTTTGTCCCTTAGACTATCATGTACATGTTCTGCTTTTTCTTTAAAGCTAGTATGGACATTTTTATTTGTATTTATAAAATTCCACAAAACATCGCTTGCACCTTTGGTCGAAGCAATTCCCTGAGCAACTTTCTCTAACCTTTCTTGGATATTGAGATTCTTAGCTTGGAGGGTTGTATTATCAATCTTACCGCGTTTTAAGTCACTACGTTGAAGTAAGGATGTTACACTATTTATGTCAGTTATATTAACATCGATCACAGTCATTCCCGGTTTCCAATCTCTCCCTTTAAAAATTTCCCCGCCAGGACCAAAATCATTATTTCCCCAAAACCTAATACCAAATTTAGGATTTGCACTAATTAAGCTTTGTAACAAAGCAGCAAAATCTTCTACCATTACTGTTGCTTGATTAGGAGTACCAGCAAACATTTCAGAGAGAATATTTGCTTCAGCTTGTAATTGCGGATCATTATTTATTAAGGTAGGATCTGGACAATCGTCACAGCCACCATCAGGGTCTACCAAATTAATGGGATTATTCCCCATAGATAAATATGGGCTCCAATGTTGACCGTACGGGTCCGTGCTCATCCACCTTCCAATCACCGGATCATACTCCCTGAGCTCAAAATGATTCCATCCCGTCTCTTCATCCTTCTCGGCAAACTGCCCCTGGTAACCAAAACGGTATTCGCTCTCATCCGTCTTCTGCTCCCGCAGCACATCGCCCCAAACGCCATAATCAGAAGCTTGTACAACAAGATTTTGGGTATGTGTTACAGTAAGGTCGTCGAACCACACGCGCGTCTCGCGGCTTTCGTTGCTTAACCAGATATAAATATAACCAGATTGATTGATTACGACCGGCTCATTAAATCCGAATTTTACAGGTTTGTTTTCGGGTATGTATAACTCACTCTGATCGGATGCAGCCGTTTCTGGAACACGTTCCCAGTCGGCATGCTGGTAAACCATGTTTTCATCATAGATGATGTAGTTCAGATAGGCATGAGGCGCCGTGTTGTCGTCTTCCGAACCGTAGCCGGCGAGGTGGTCAAGATCCCTCACTCCTCGCTGCCAGACGCACTTGCCACACTTGCCATGCTCTGCATATTGTTCTCTCTGGGTATGGTAATATAAATTAATTGGGAAATTACGCGGCTAACTAAATGACATTGCCCGGAGCGGACGGAATAAAATAAAATTGAAGGCACTTGCACCACACGTTTGCAAAAGCATCTGAGCATTCAATCACAAGAAAATTTTACTTCATCCAGTAATACGGATTGCGCTAGAATTAAAGTTAAAATCCAGATGATTTACAACTTCATGTCTTTCGTATCGATCCTGTTCAGAATACCTCCACCAAATTTTTTTCCCAACGATTTGAAGTAACTGATGGATTCTTTATCAAGTTGTTTTATCGAAGAATCGGCAGAGAAAACAGCGAATACTTTATCGGCATATTGAACAAGTTCCTTCGTATCGGAATAATCATTCAGCGCTGCGCCTTCAAGCAAGATATAATCAAAGCTGTCTACCAATACCGCAATGAGGTTACTGAAGTCACGGCCACTCAAAATCTCGGCGGGAGATTCGTTGCCTCCGCCTGCATTCCCAACAATAAAGATGTTTTTAAACTTCGTCGGATTGATGAGGTCATACGTGTTGTCATTATCCGGATCCTGGTCAATCGGCTCTTCCTCGCCTTTTCTTTTCTTCCCCGATCCAATCAGGAGATTCACGCGTTTTCCTTCGATCACTTTAATTTCCGACTGCGGTTTAACCAACAACTGCGATAAGCTGTTGTTCTTAAAGTTGGTGTCGATAATTAATACACGTTTATTAATTAGGCTCAATACATACGATAATGAGAACATCACGAAAGTCTTTCCGTCTTTTTTCTTCGGACTTGTAAACAGGATCACTTTTCCATTTGTATTTTCCAATTCATGGCGAAGCTTGCGCAGCAACGACTTGTACATTTCAGTTTCCTCATTGGAAGTGGCCTGATTGAAATACGTACGGATGTTAAAATTCTTGCTGTCAATTTTGTTGAGCATACCTACCAGCGGCAGGCCTACCAGACGTTTAAATTTATCCGGTGTACGTACAGACGTATCGATCAGTTCGAGTCCAATGATCACAAATAAACAAATGGCAAGACTACTGAAGCCCGCAAGCCCGATGATAAGGTAACGTTTCGACGATTCCGGATTAGCCGCGGGTGCAGCCAGTAATACCTGCCGCAACGTAGAAGATGATAACTGGCGGTTTTTAGCTTCGTTAAATTTGTTTACTGCATCAAGATACTCTTGCGAAGCAAGATCCACTTCCTTTTGAATGGCGGCCAATGCAGCCTCCTTTGAGGCAAAGCCCGATGCCATGTATTTAATATTCCGGATCTTGCTTTCTGTATTTGAAAGGTTGGTTAACTCTACCTTATATTCAATTTCTGCATCTTTTAATTTCGAATTTAATTCCGCCACAGACAGTCCCATAGTGGGTGTGGTGGTCTGGCGGTTATTGGCATCCATCTGCCTGCGTAGCTGTTCACGCAGTACATTCAATGAATCCAACAATGCCATGTTAGAGGAACCCGTAGTAATATAACGTTCATTTAATCTTCGGATGCGCTCGTTCAGGTCAATGATCTTTTGATTGTTTACTGTAGTTGTTGGTCCGCCTGTGTTTCTGATTTCCTCATTCAGCCGTTGCATCGTGAGCTCCAGTTTATGGATACGGCTACGGCTTTCATCGCGCGCCATTTCCAGTTGTTGTAACTGGGCAAGTTTGGCCTGACCATCCTGTTCAATGTCGACCAGGCTGTTACTGGCTTTGAAAACTTTTTGTGTTTCGATCTTCTCGTCAAGTGCGGTTTTTTTGGTATCCATTAACTCTTTCAGAAAATCAACA
>Ga0196965_1000434_pt1 | contig 25342 bp, 21 predicted proteins | sample S1_20metaG_FD_148668 | JGI IMG/M metagenome (GOLD analysis project Ga0196965, IMG submission 148668) | Soil microbial communities from Anza Borrego desert, Southern California, United States - S1_20 | ecosystem: Environmental > Terrestrial > Soil > Desert | place: USA: California | collected... | reverse complement strand
TGGTGAAAGAGAAGATGGCAAAAATGTTATCGCCGACGAGATAGAACCAGGTTCCAAAAGCCAGGAGTGCGATGGTAGAAATGGTGCCGGCCAGGCCATCGAGGCCGTCAATAAGGTTGAAGGAGTTGGTAATGATCACGATTGTAACCACAGTTAAAACGTAGCTGATAATCAAAGGCAGTTCGTAAACGCCAAAGAGGCCATATAAGGACCTCAGCCGAAGATCGAACAAGCCTATGAGCAGGAAGATGGCCATTAACTGTCCCATTAGCTTAACGATTGCCCGCAAAGGCACTAAATCGTCGCGTACGCCGATAAAGAAGATAACGAACAAGGCAACGAGGATGAACTTAATTTCACCCCAGAATTGAAAATCGATCCAAATTAACGTTGAAATAAAAAACCCGAAGAATATAGCGATACCCCCCATAGAAGGTGTCACCTTCTTATGGATCTTCCTACGACCTGGAATATCGAGCAGGTTCTTCTTAAGTGAATACTTAATAATGACCGGAACGATCAGGAAGGAAATAACGAATGAGGTTATTGCTGCAGCTAATTGTAAGGCCATAAAAAGTTAGCTGGCAAAAATAAGGAATGTGAAGGTTTTTTTGACCAAAGTCAAGTTAGAAAAGTCAAATTCATTGAATTTAAATCGATTTATTAATTCGCAACCTTTCAGGATCATAAAACCACCCCCATTTATTAAAATACTTGATTGCCGAAAGGATATGCATCCAAAAGAGCTTATTAAAACGATAGGAGGCTCTCTCATGTCCGTGTGTCACTTGGACGTGAGGGAAATAAACAGTTTTGTAATACATATGGACACGTCTGGCGATATCGATATCCTCCATATACATAAAATATCGCTCATCAAAACCTCCAACCGACTGAAGAGCCTCTGACCGAAAAAACATAAAACAGCCTGATAGATTTGGAGCAGAAAAGATTACATCATAGTCTTTTTCCCGCATCTCGTAATGCCTTAAAAATTTATCCACCACAGCCGGTGCATCTTTAAAAAATCTCCGTAATATCAAAGTGACTGGCGAAGGAAGCCGTTTGCATAAGTACTGTAGCTCCCCGTTGGCATTAAGAATTTTGGGCATAATAAGACCAACATCACTGTTATCCCTTGCAAAATCAACAATGTTCTCCAACGTTCCTCTATTAAACGAAATATCAGGGTTCAATACCAAATGAAAGGGAGATTCGGCGATTGATCTTCGGATTGCAATATTGTGCGCTTTACCAAAACCCAAATTCGCACCGGTGTGATGATAACTTACACGAGAGTCGAATGAAACTTTACCTAGGTCGTCACTTTCAGAGTTATCGATTAAGTATAATTTTACATTTAACGAAGTTGTCAAAAAGCTGGAAATACAATGCTGAAGCTGTCCGAGATCATTATTATAAAGAACAATCGACGCCGCGAGGTCATAAGGCTTTCTTAACCCATCGTTCTTTCTCTCCATTATATAATACATCTGGTTACGAGATCAAAGTTAAGTAAAAAATGAAAATTAAACATAAAGTTCTTCCGTTAGCGACAACGCTTCTTTCTGTGCTTATCTTTTGGCTATTATTTCATCAGACGCGATTTAAAAGTTCGCACGATATTATTGATATAGAAATCGAAGCCAACATCCCCCAAAGCGACAGCTTCAAATGTTATTACGAAGTGAAGCGACCTGATAAAAATCGTTTATTTTACGAGCATGAATGCGAGAAAATATGGATTGAAAAGATCAATGGTTGGCAAACAATAAAATTTTCAATTCCTGCCCAAGGTGTCAGAAGTCTCCGATTTGATTTAGGTAAGGCTCCGTTAGTGACGATCTTTGTACGCGACGTAAGCATGAAGAGCATCATTTATTACAAGGAAACATTATTTCCATATCTGACAATATCGTCTGGCATTGAAGTGACATCTAACTGTGAATATGTGGAAATCAAAACCACAGATCAAAACCCGGTTTGGATTACCACTGACATTGGGTCGCACATTAAAAGTCTGAACAAAAAGGACAATAATGCTGAGAAAATCCTTTACGCATCAGGCTTCCTTTTCTTATTAACTGCTATTTGGTGCGGTTCCCGTTTTATTAGTGCACTCCACTCCACATTCTGAAAACAAAAGAACGACAGAAAAAACGAGTAAAAAATAATCCCTTTTTTAATCGCGAATATGCATTCCGTAAAAGAAAAAATTAAAGGCACTAAAAAAAACACCGCAACCCAGTAATCTTTTCGGCGAAAAAAAATAAGGAATGGGGTAAGAAAAAGTGCCAGCGTCATTAATCCCCCTATTGCGCCCATTCCAATCATATCAAAGAGTATTTGATTATGAGAGTTGAATCCATAAAGCTCATTCACACCCATTTTACAATATTCGATATCAAGAGCCCTTTGAGCATCGCCAATACCCACACCTATAACGGCATTCTCTTTCAACACTCTTATTGAGGCATTCCAGTGCCAAAGCCGCATGGTAACGCCATTAAATTCATCTTTCTTGGTATCTACAAGAAAATCAGACAGGAACCTGTCAAATAGAGCAGGAGAACTATAGACAGCCACAGCTAAGAGAAACAAAAGAGCGATACTCACAAAAATAGATGCACCTCTGTTCGCTCGCTGAAAGAGCAGTAAAATCAATACAGGAACCACGGCGACCAGGGCAATCCTGCTGGCCAGGAGAACCACCATTGCAATAAAAAAGATAACCAACAACCATCGGTATACCGACTTCAAGACAACAGAGGCTATGACCATGGCTGAAACGGTATAAAGGCTGAGGTACGTAGGATGAAAATTGACGTTTGAAGAGAGTGGAACATAGGAGAAATATTCATTTAAGATTGTCGAAAAAGGCAATCCAAAAGAGTCATCATTACCCAAAAACGCAAAAACTGCTTTCACAATTGCCAAGATGTTGATTAAAAATACAGAGGCAACAAAAGCCTTTAGAGCCAATTTTAACATCTCCAGTCGCATCGAAGGGGCCTTAGGGAAAAGAATCATAAATACGATGACCGGAAAAAGTTTTTCAATGTTAGAAATTCCGTTGGCCAAATCTGTTGAATAGACCAAACTGACAATCCTGATCAATAGAAAACTACTCGTGGTGCAAATGATGATTAGTTCATTCACAAGTAATCCAGACCTTTTTTTAGTGAACGCAAAAACAATTATCCACGCTAGTAAGGCGATGTTTCCCAGTTTATTATTCCATGGCATTATGAATGCAAATGCAATAATCATTATGTCGCCACCCGATTGACCTTCTAAATAAGGTCGGAGCCAATCACGCAATTGACGTATCAATTTAATAGCTTATTAAAAAGGGTTTTCCAGCCGCTGGCATAAGGGGGTTGCGGCTCCTCGAAAATACTTCCTGGGAATGTATTGTCCTTGTTTATTACTGCTGACATGAGCCTAGAAAGTTCTCTTGAGTCTGTGGGCTTAAAAAACGCAGCCGCGCGATAATCCCCTATCGTCTCATGGGAATAAGGTAAATCTGCCGCAAGGATGACTTTACCAGTTGCTTTAAATTCTGTCAGCGGCAGGCCCCATGTTTCCAATTTCGAAGGGAACACTAGACACGATGCTGTTTTATAAACATTAAAAACTTCTTCCCGCGAAAGCTTCCCAATAAAATTTATCTCTTTTATACTCGAATATTTTTTAAAAAGATAGCGAGCATATTTATTTTCATCACCCTTAATGGTCACTATTACCCGAAAAGGTTTTCGATTTCCGGGGGCAATAAGTTTGCATGCTTCCGCAAGAACTTCCACGTTCTTAAAAACTCTGGGTAAAGTTGGAAAAAAGAACACTATTGCATCAGACGAAGATGCATCATGGCTCAATTTATTCAACCCCGCAATTTCCGGGTGAGCAACAATAATCTTACTATTTGACACACCGAATCTCCGGACAAATTCATCTCTAAGCCAGCTCTGTTGAACAATGACCGACTTGTTACGCGTGATATTTGTCCTGTATAGGAGCTTATAAAACTTTGCGAAGAGAAAAAACTTAAAATCCAGCCGAACATCTTTCCATGATGTTTCGTAAAAAGGAGCTGGGTTGTGGCAATAAACGGCCTGACTGACGTCTCCAACATTTGGCGTAATATCATGCATTGATAACCAGAAGTGCACATTTTGCCTGACTGCAAATCTCCTAAAGTAAAAAAACTCCAGCCACAATCTTAAAATATAATTATTCCGAGCAAAGGGAAATTCGATTAGTTCTATTCTTTGCAATCTCAGCGCAGAGTATAGGTCGACCTTATGAACAAGCGCAATTACTCTATACTCATCAGAAAAGATACTCGAATCCAAAAATCTGAGACAATCCTTCATCAATGAGAGAGGCCCGCCTTCAAAGAAATTGACGCCAGATATGACAAGGACCTTTTTTAGATCTTCTCCCATTGTTGGCTAATTTGGTTATATCGTTTAAGAATACGCGCTGGATTTCCGCCGACAATCGAATGGTCAGGAATACTCCTGGTGACCACGGCACCGGCGCCGATAATTGAACCCACACCAATGGAGACTCCCGGCAGAATCACTACGTGTTCACCGATCCACACGTTTTTTCCAATATGAACTGGGCTACTGATGATTCGGCGCTCAGCAGGCGGTTCACCTGGATTGGAATGTTCTAGGCCTGAATATCCGCCATGATTGTGATCTGAAATAAATACTTTACTCGCAATCAATACCCCGTCTTCAATAACGACAGACTCAACCGCGGCGATATGCACATAGTCATTCACCTCGACGTCATTTCCGATGATTATAACGGTGGAAATATTTGCATTCAAAAATTTAGGAAAAGCATCGATCCGCAATCCTACACCGGTGGTGAATCTACGGCCAATCATTACATAGCGTCTGCCCCTGATGTAGCAAGGGTATCGAATGATGCGCGCAGATAAACTTGTATATTTTGTAAAAATTAGATCCCGCACGAGGCGCAAGGAACCAATGATGCCATATTCTCTTAATTTTCTTATAATCATTGCGATCATTGACTATAGAGTTGATGGTATTCGCGTAAAATCTTTTGATGTGAAAAGTTTTTCGTGTAGTACTCATTGAACCGGTAATCAGAAAATTGTTCAGTAAATACCATTTCAATCTTTTCAACTACCGAGTCCTTCCGATTATCGAACAAGAAGCGCTTTTCAGCAATCACCTCTGGAATTGCGCAAACATTTGAGGCAATCACAGGTTTATTGAATAGATAGCCCTCAATAACCGGAAGACCAAAACCCTCACCATAAAGACTTGGAATCAAAACAAGTTGACATGTCTGATAAAGTCTGCAAAGTTCATGATCGGAAATAAATCCCAAAAATTCAATGTTATCAATATTCCTCTCTTTGATCTGGTTCCTGTAAAACTCCAGCATCGGTCCTTTTCCAGCAACCTTGAAATTGACATTCGGCCACGTGTCTTTCATGGCTGAAGCAACATCAATCAATAACTTAAGGCCAGCGCGTTCTTCGATGCTTCGTACAGTCAGAATAAACCTATCACATGTTTTTTTCGGTTCCTGCTTTAATGTTTTGCTAAATGATTCAAGACTGGAGGTATTCGGAATAACGATGCTTTTACCAATACTATGACGACCTACCAGTGCCTGGCTTCTCGCAAAGCCGGAAATAAAATGGATTCGTTTTGTACGAAAATAAACAATCCTCTCTATCAATGCGAAAATAAAAAGCTTAGGACCTCGAGCACCGAAATTTTTCTTCAGATAACATAAACCATCATGAACTGAAAAAAAATCAGTACAGCGAACAGAAAAAAATGAAAACAGGTAATTATGAGAATGAATAATCAAACCACCCTCTTTATGCTTTTTACCAATTTTCCAAATAATTACATTTGCGATAAGATAGGCCAAAATACCGGGTCTAAGGGAAATACATGCAATTCCATTCCACTTAAATGCACCGATTTCATTTCCTACACAGACGTAATACCTTGAAAGCAAAGGCTGAGCAGACGCTTGAGTAAAAATGACATTTTCTACACCGCGCTTGAATTGCCGAGGATCATTGAAGCCAAAATAGATAATAGCACCTCTCATGTTTCCAATGTTTCAGCCCGCTTTATTTTCACTGAAAAAAATTTCACAAATGATATCAGCGATAACAACACTAGCAGCGTTACGATGTTCGAGAAGGCATATTGAGAATCAATTGGTAGCGGATTAAAAAACAAGCTTAAGATAATTAAAGCAAAGGGGGTAGCCGCCGTCCTCCTTAATACGGCGAACGTCATTCCGATAATGAATGGATAAAGAAAAAAGAGGGTGCCAAACATAGCTTGCGCCTCAACCGAAAATTGAGGGTTGGGGCCTGTCAACTCGTCTTTATGATGGAAGTATTCTCGGTTGATTGCGGGACCGAGCGATATGTATCTCAACTCGGAGCGGAGTCGAACACTTACAAGAAATTGATCAAGGGCATAGTCAGGCGAGTAATTAAGCCGATCTTGCAAGTTGCCCGCATAATAGTAATAGGGGCCATCTGCAAACGCCACCATACGATTGTAAAAACCCTCAAGAAACCGGTCTTTGTATATCCAATAAAACAGACTCAAAACACTTGTCAGTACCGCTAGTCCAAGTAGAAATATTTTCGTTCTGGAAATCTTTATATCATAGAAATGGTAAAATGCCCCAACAAAAAAAACCATGCTGATTAATCCGGATTTTGCTCCTGATGATATCAATAAAAAGGATGTGTATAAAAGAAGGAGGATTCCTCTACCCAAGCGTTTCTCATATAATAAATATAATGCCGCTACTCCACAAAGAGGCGCAGCGATTTCATTGATACGTTTAAAAATACCGAACCCCTGATAGTACACAAGCTTGGCTTCGCTTGGATTAGGATGGAAAAGAATAAATCCTTTTTTGTAGACTAGAATGACATTCGTGAATATTGAGATTACAATAAAGATCGTGGTTAGCATTTGCCATTCCTTTATCGTAAATAAGGTGCCGGAAACTATTGAGACCTTTCGAAAAAAAACGATAGTTACAAAAAACACAACATACGAAATCCAAACCTCAGCGTAAGCAAGGCCACTACCGACCAGTATGAAAAAAGTAAATGTAATTTGAAACAGTGTTACAATAGCCGGATCAAATGTCGATCTTATAAACCTGATAAGATAAAGTAGAAACAAGGAAAAAACGCTGCCGAATATCGCAGTCAAAAACAGGGCATCGCTGACTTCTTCAAAAATAACTTTCATACTCTAACCAAACATCATTTTTCGAGCCTTATACAGATAAGCTCTTATATGCGCTATTTTAAAAGATAAATAAGAGCGGCGTTCTCCAAACGACTTAAAGATCTCTTCGGCTTCAAGAAAAAGTTTTACGCTATGCCGCCAATTACTTGACACACCATCTAGATCAAATCTGGCGATACACACATTGGACTTTTTGAATCCACCCTGCTCTCTGATTATGCTGTATATTACTTCAAAATCAGCAAATGTTTTATAGATGGCTTTGAAGTACCCATGTTGTATATAAGCACTTCTACGGACAAAAAGCGCTTGATGACAAAAATGGCTCTTAAAAAGATTTCGGGCATTCAATTGTCCTTGAAACGGGAGGGGATATTGCAACGCTTGCCGTTCATTTACCATTGCTGCTACACTTCCGCAGTAAACATTGTATTTCTTTAAATCAACAAGATCGTTAGCAACCTGCGACAGGACCGTCGAATTGAGAAAAGTGTCTTGACAATTCAAAAAAAACAGCCATTCGCCTTTAGCAAGCTTAATTCCTTTATTCATCGCGTCATAGATTCCTTTGTCTCTTTCAGATACAACAGCACTAATTTGATTTTTATATTCACTAACTATCTCAATTGTCCTATCAGTTGATGCACCGTCAACAACCAAAAGCTCATAATTTTTGAAATCCTGGATGAATACGCTTTCTATAGTAGACCGTATATGCTTTTCTCCATTAAAAACTACTGTAATAACAGAAATTAAAGGCCAGTCGAAGTGTGTGGTACTCATTTAAAAAATTTGTAATTCGTGATATCGGCAAGCGTGAGCCTGGGCGCGTAGATAAACCTAACCAAAACTAAAGTAGAAAAAAGGGCGGCCAGTATTATCAATGACGATTCAGAAAACGATGCAACCCCAAAAATAACTATCGGAGCAACTGTCTTAATCCAGGCGCTTTGATCAAAAACATTGATTACCCGCTTATAAAAATACGGCGTCTGAATACTTAAAACCAGAATCACCGATACAATCAGTCCGTAAAATAAACCCTCATCTGAGAAAAGGCTGTAACCAACAGGCATGCAAACTACCCTAATGACAATCGTCAGTATTGTAAACAATGTATTAAGCTTATAAGCACCGCTTCCGTTAAAGAAGTAAAAGGGCATGATGGTGCCGATCATTGCAATGTTTAGAACCACAACTAAATCGATAAATCGAATAGTATTGGCATACCCGGTCTCCCCGAGCCAATGAAAAATAATGAAATCTTTAAGGAAATCGAACACCGTTAATGCGATAGCACCTACGGACAATAAAATAAACTGAGCACGGAAAAAGATCTCATCGATCCGCTTATTCTGAAATGAAAGCTTGTTTACGAATGGGAATACCCATGCGCCTGCTGCGGCGAATACAAAATGAATTTGTGTAAAAATCGCGATAGCAATTGAGTAGTATGCAAATACTGTCATGTTCGTAAGGGCGACGACAATAAATTTATCAACTTGAGTAGAAGCAATACCAAGAATTGATAGGCCACCCGCCCAAACTCCAAAACTAAAAACCTCTTTGATATATACCTTCTGGAAATGCGGCACAAAGTTCTGGAAGCCGCAAAAACGATAAACAAGAAATCCCTCGATCAGAACAAAAACAAATATAAAAATACAAGATCCAGCAAGAATTAAGGGCAGGTCAAACCCTAACGCAACTAAGCCTATACTTACCAATAATGCGCCTATTTTTCCTGAAATTGAAATTCGAGAAGCGATATCGTAACGTTCATATCCTTTAAAAACACCAAGGAAGATTTGTTCAATGAACCGCAAACCTAAAGTGACACCGGCAATTTGAACACACATACCCACAACGTCTCGTTGATTTACTCCGATATCAAACCACTGGAAGTAGGTGATTGCGAAAGCCAAAAAAAAGCAAAAACCACTAACTATAATCGCCAAAAGGATGTATAGTGAATACGTAGCACCAATGATGCCCTTCAAATCATCATGCTTTCCGAGGGCGAGATATTTTGAAACGAATTTAATAGTTGTGTCTCCAAGACCAACATTTAAGATTCCGACGCTTGCAATAATAGTATTTACAAGCATCCACAAACCATATGTCTCAGCACCTAAGGTGCTTAAAAAAAAAGGAGTAACCGCGAGCATCATAAGCGGATAAACCGTTGCTTCGGCGGTACTCCAGACAGTGTTCTTAACGCTGCTTGATTTAAAGGCTCTAGATAAAAACGCCATTAGCTACTTAAAAGCTCAAGCCACTGTTTTAGTAATCTCCGGAAAGAGCAGGTGGAGTTGTTTTATAATTAAAGAAAGGCCCTCTTCAAGCTTGATTGATGGCGTCCAACCGAGATTTGTCAAAATTGATGTATCCATTAGTTTACGCGGAGTGCCGTCAGGTTTAGTAGAATCAAAATTTATTGCGCCGGAATAATTAATGATTTCCGAAATCATTCCAGCTAAGTCAGCAATTGAAATATCGTGTCCACAGCCTATGTTCACGAATTTCTCGTCTGAATAATTCAGCATCAAGAAAACGCAAGCATCCGCAAGATCATCAACGTGAAGAAATTCACGCTTAGGTCTACCCGACCCCCAAACCTCAACGTGAGGAAGACCCAACACTTTCGCAGAATAAAACTTTCTCAGAAGCGCTGGTATAACATGACTTTTTTGCAGATCATAGTTATCATTTGGACCATATAGATTAGTGGGCATCGCGCTAATAAAATCACAGCCATATTGACGACGATAGCTTTCACACAACTTGATGCCGGCTATTTTTGCAATCGCATACGGCTCATTTGTTTCTTCAAGATATCCGGATAATAGGTATTCCTCTTTTAATGGCTGAGGTGCATGCTTCGGGTAAATACATGAGCTTCCAAGGAAAAGAAGCTTCTTTACGCCGTGTTTCCAACTAGAATTAATGACATTTGATTCAATCATTAGATTATCGTAAAGGAAATCTGCCCGGTAAATACTATTAGCAAGAATTCCTCCTACTTTGGCAGCAGCCAAAAAGACATAGTCAGGTTTTTCCGCCTCAAAAAATAATTCAACCTGACGCTGATCCCTTAAGTCGAGCTCGGCAGAAGACCTGGTCAGTAAGTTCGTGTATCCATAGCTCCGCAGCTTCCTCACTATGGCAGAACCAACCATTCCATTATGGCCGGCCACGAAAACTTTTTCAGTTGGTTGCATCTTACTCATTGTACTGATAAATCTTGTGTCCGCCTGATTTAAGGAATTCATCTCGTTTGAATAAAGCCATGTCACTATCGACCATGTCAGCAATCAAGGCATCAAGGTCATATTTAATCTCCCATTTTAGTTTCTCCTTGGCTTTTGTAGGATCTCCTATCAATAATTCAACTTCTGTCGGCCGGAAATACTTCGGATCAATTTTAATAATTACCTGTCCTACTTTGATTTTCGAATTAGCTCGTGTTGAGACAACAAATCCCTCCTCAGTTAAGCCTTCGCCCCTGAAGGCAACAGAAATACCGACCTTTTCAAATGCCTTCACTACAAAATCACGAACAGTCGTTGTAATTCCAGTGGCTACCACAAAATCCTCAGGATTTTCCTGCTGCAACATTAACCACATAGCTTTGACGTAGTCCTTCGCGTGACCCCAGTCACGTTTCGCATCCAAATTTCCCAGAAATACACATTGCTGCAATCCGAGCGCTATCCGGCAGGCTGCGCGGGTAATTTTTCTTGTTACAAACGTCTCTCCCCGAACAGGGGATTCATGATTAAAAAGAATCCCATTGCAAGCATACATATTGTAAGCTTCACGATAATTTACAGTAATCCAATAACTGTATAACTTAGCTACCGCATAAGGCGAGCGAGGGTAAAATGGTGTTTTTTCACTCTGTGGCACTTCCTGCACCAGTCCGTATAATTCTGAGGTCGATGCCTGATAAAAGCGGGTAGTGTTCACCAAATTCAAGATCCGTATTGCTTCAAGAATCCTGAGAGTTCCCAATCCATCTACGTTTGCGGTGTATTCCGGCAAATCAAAACTTACCCGTACATGAGACATCGCACCAAGATTATAAATTTCATCAGGTCTTATCTCCTGAATCAAACGAATGACGTTTGCTGAATCAGTAAGGTCGCCGTAATGCAATTTAAAGTTGACACCTTGATCATGTGGGTCCTGATAAAGATGGTCAATCCTGTCTGTATTGAACAAAGAGCTCCGGCGTTTAATGCCATGAACCTCGTAACCTTTTGTGATAAGAAGTTCCGCCAAGTACGCTCCATCTTGACCGGTTATACCAGTAATGAGAGCCTTTTTTTTAATTCCTTGCATCAATCTAATTTTTAATCACTTTTTTAACTTCCACAATAGAACCCGTATGAATATGTAATATATAAACCCCCGAAGGGACATCTCGCATATTCAAAATCCAGCGACCATCGTTCGCGCTATCTATCCGCACTTTCAATTCAACGCCCTGATTTGTAAACAGCCGCAATAATTTAATCTTCAATCCCGCCTTTCGCGAATTGTTATTGTCAATCGGTGTAACAACAAGTTTATTACTCGTCGGATTAGGGTGAACAGTGATCTTTGATGCTATATTTTCTTCGACATCGAGAATCTGACTAGTGCTAAAGAGTTGCTCCTTATCTAAGCCGTGTTCCGGAAAGGAGTTTGAATGCCAGCTAACGCGGATAAATCCGCTTTCGCCATCTTGATCATATGTAACAGTAAGCGGATAACGATCCCCCTCTGTCATTTCAATGCTGGCCGAAAGCCCATTGTGATCTGCAACCTCAACCTCGTCAATGCTTACTGAGACGTTCTGATCTGAGTGAACCTTAAATGAATACCGGCCGGAAAGGGGCGCCTGTATCCATCCAGACCATTTTACCTTTAACCCTTCCGCTTGATTGGTAAACGTAGTATCTATTTTTTCAGTAAGCTTAACTAAATCTGGCGCTGACTCAAACCCATTATTTCCCTTATAGTAATAAGACAATAATCCTCGGCCGTCTGAGAGTGGAATTGTTGAATATGGTAAATATACGGTAGTGTCGCTAAACACGTTGAAAGTTCCAGGATTGTTTGTTTCCCAATCAGACAACACGAAAAGAGTTTTGTTCTTATTAAACACAGAGTCCCTTACGAGATATGAAAGTTTGTACCCGCTGATGAGTTCTCGTTCCCATGGAAGTACTAACACTTCCGAATCGATGTCGACCGTCACTTCTTGCTCGCTGTCAATGGTTACTTTCCTCTTGACGGGAGAAAGTGTTTTGCTGATAATTTTTTCAAATCCAGATATATCAGAAACAACTAAGTGAACCTCTAGCAAAACATCAAGCGCCAGGTCAAGTGTGTCTGGCAGTATAACCGCAGGTTTACGAGTACCCGTAAATTTCTGATTGTATAAAATTCCATCATCAGATTTAACTGAAACATCCCATTGAAACTGCGCGTGTGAAAGTGGATGCCCTTCAAAATCTGCAGCAGCAGCTTCTAATGGCAAAGGCTTTCCCAATTCAAATGTGGTTAATGTATCGAGGAAAAAAACCGTTGGTTGCAGGTATCCCGGGTATAGTACTTCTGTCGGAATCGTTCCTTTCAATAATTTATCACTACTCCATAGCAATTTAAACGAAGCCCCCCCACCGACACCTTCAAAATATTGAATATCTATCTTGTAGAGTTGACCTCCCCTCATCGTCTTGCCAACAGAAACTTCTTTGCCATCTTTGTATACGAACTCGTCAAAAATGAGTTCGTCGTCAATCCACATTCGCATACCGTCGTCGAAAGTGGTATGAAAATTATAAGTGCCGTCAATGGGGATTCGTATATAACCGCTCCATACCACACTGAAATTATCAACATTAATATCCGGATCAGGGGATCCGGCATACCAGTTAAAATTGATCATTGAATCGATCCTAACAAGTTGAGGATTCCCTGAGAATTTTTTATAGCCGTTATAATAAAAACCGGTCAAGCCAGTGCCTTTGCCAAGGAAAATTTTCTCATAATTTATTGTAAAAGTCGTATCGGATTCCGCGACGTCAAAAGTGAGTGCGGTTGAGTAAATTTGCCTATTCCAATCCTGAAATAAATATAAATTTTGCCCTTTGTACTGTTCCAGAGCGCCAAACAAAGAGCGCGTCGTCCCTACTACTGCTTCGATGTTGAATGGAACCTGATATGCTTTACCGTCAAGGGACACTAACAAATTGTCATTATGTGAAGCGTCAACCGTAAAAGTCGATTTCTTCGGATATATTTCAATGAATCTTTCAGCCGTTAATCCTATAGAATTTTCCGCTACTAGATAAATTCTAACCCATGTATTACTTGAAGTCTCGCCAACCTTTGGAACGGTGAAGGACACTTCGTTCGAATTCGACAGGTTGGTTACAAGGGGATGTGAATGAAAGTCATGTTGAAAATCAACACGCCAGGTCAATTTTGACCGATCCAGCGCGCCATCAACCGCGTCGAATGCCGAACCGCTTACTGTGATTTGTTCACCAGCCACATAGTCAGCCCAAGGTGTTTCTAATGTTAGCGTCGGTCTCTCTCTGTCAGTTACCGATAACGTAGCTGGGGCACTCTCCACGAAGCCATTTTGATTTGAGACAATACAGACAAAAGAAGATCCATTATCTGAAAGCTGAACATTTTCTAATATAAGCAATTTATTGACTTGGCCCTGGAGAGCTGATCCATCTCGGTACCACTGATATTGAAACGGGCCTTCTCCCGCTGCCTCAACAGAGAATTGTACAGTTTCATCGTGTGTTGCTAATTGAGAAGTTGGCTGAATTACAATTTGAGGCTTATCATCTGTTGAATAATATATTCGCCATAACTTTCCCTGCTTACCCCCCGGAAATGACATGTAGTATAGATCCCCCCGGATAAAAGTAATGTAAACAGCCCGCTCACTGTTAGTTAAAAAATCCAGTTTCTCACCGGAAATTGGGTCAATCGCCCTTATTGTTCCGTTGCAGTAATCACCGAAGAAATACTTCCCATAATATTCGGATGGAAACGATTGAACATCACCGTCATAAAAAGCCGCCCCAGTTACTGCACAACCAACATCGTGGTCGTAAACGTAAAATGGATCAAGGTAATCTGCAGGAACAATTGCGTCTGGATTGTCTGCAGCTCGACCCTCAATGTATGGCCAGCCATAATTTTTCCCCGGCAAAACATTATTGATTTCTTCCCACTTCGTATTTCCAACATCGTTTACAAACAGCTTCGCCATATTGTTAAAGGAAAATGTAAACGGATTGCGAAATCCAAGAGCGTAAATAGCTTTATAAATCCCTGAATTTGTAAAGTAAAAAGGATTGTCTGTGGGAATAGTGCCATTATCGCGAAGTCGCAACACCTTGCCTAACAAACTAGTATGACTCTGAGCCATTGTTGAATTGAATCCGTCACCTGTTGATACATACAACATCCCGTCTGGACCGAATTTAAGGTCTCCACCGTTATGATAGAAGCCATTGAGGGGTTCAAAGTCTAACAAAATCTCTTCCTCCTCCAAATGAATATGCTCCTCATGGACCACAAATCGGCTTAGCCGATTATGGTTTCCATTTAAAACTGAATAATAGAGATATATATAATGATTATATTCAAATTCCGGGTGAACAGCTACGCCAAGAAGGCCACGTTCACCAGCCTGGTCAACTTGCAATTTAGCAACAAGTGTACTGCCAGGAACGTCAGGTTTAACCAGCAAAAGATTACCATCCTTCTCAGTTAAAAAGATTCGTCCCTCCGGGTCCGCAGCCATTGAAACAGGATCGATTCCACTGAGTATAAGCTGAGGCGTAAAATTCGGAGGAACAGACGGTTGTGCAGGAGCAAAGAGAGCTGCGGAAGACAACACCGCCGTTATAAAAAATTTAATCATTGTCACTTAATTTGAACCTCAAATATAAAACAATTAAAGATTAGGGTCGTGAAGTTGTAAGGTCTAAGTCATTTTGGGAGTATTAATGCATTATCATGCCCTTTACTACATGTGGAGCCTCATTGCATCTTCTTAAGATAAGGATGAATGGTGCTATCCTTATCCGGTTCTACTGGTATGGATGTTCTAATACTATGGACTATTCGAACCGACGGCGCCGCGTCATAAAGACTGAAGCCACGGCCAGCCAACACCTCTCGGTATGTCGCTGAGTGGAGGTCGCCAAAACCTTCACTGAACTCAAGTTCTTTTCCTTCCAGTCTAAGAGAACGGTAAGTTCTCAGTCCTTGCAGTCGTATTGACTCAGGGATATGCAAATAATCAATTGACAAAAACCAGCGTACATTAGCTCTTTCAAGTTCAAGAAATCCGCAGGCACTGCTGGGTTCATTTAGATAGACAAAACTTTGAACAACTGGGCCAAAAATCCACTGCAAGATGTCGAAAAAGTGGATACCTATATTGGTTGCAACCCCTCCAGACCTAGCAAGTTCACCTTTCCAACTCGAAAAATACCAGTTGCCTCGAGACGTTATATAAGTAAGATCTACCTCATACTTTTTCTGACCTGCTATCAACACATGTTTCCTCAAGTCAATAATCACCGGATGTAGTCTAAGTTGCAGTACACAAGAAACGGAACGCGATGTTTCTTTCTCAAATTGGTCTAAAGCTTCCAGATTCCATGGATTTAACACCAAGGGCTTTTCACAAATAACATCAGCGCCACTTCTAAGCGCAAAACGAATGTGTGCATCGTGAAGATAATTGGGTGTGCAAATACTAATGTAATCAACCCCTTCACCTTTTCGGTTTAGTTTATCCAGATGCCTATCAAATCTTTCAAACTCTGTAAAGAAATGACAATCAGGAAAATATGAATCGAGAATACCGACGTTATCATGTTTATCAAGGGCTGCAACCAAAACGTTCCCCGTATCTTTAATGGCCTTCATATGTCGGGGAGCTATGTAGCCGGCCGCTCCAATCAATGCGAATTTCTTCATTTTACTTCGTTTACCTTGCCATCTTTTAGTTCGTAGATCTGGCCGCTTTCAGGACACGTAGCAACCTTGCCTTTATTAAATGATAGTCGATGACCATACTCGCTTACCCAACCCACCTGCCGTGCAGGATTTCCTAACACTAATGCGTAATCAGGTACATCTTTCGTCACCACCGCACCTGCCCCTATCATGGCGTACGCGCCGATGATGTGACCACATACGATTGTAGCGTTCGCGCCAATTGATGCCCCTCGGCTAACCAACGTTTTTTTAAACTCATTCTTCCGCACGATCGCACTTCGAGGATTGATGACGTTTGTGAAGACCATCGAAGGCCCGAGAAAAACGTCATCCTCACACTCAACACCAGTATAGATTGAGACATTATTCTGCACCTTAACATTTGTTCCAAGCTTAACCGCCGGTGATACCACGACATTTTGCCCGAGGCTACAGTTTTCGCCGATTATGCAACCATTCATAACGTGCGAAAAATGCCAAATCTTTGTCCCCTTTCCTATGCGTGCATCAGGATCAATAACAGCAGTATGGTGCGCAAAATATTCAGATTGGGTCATCCGGCAAATTCGGAAATTTTTGAAACGATGTATGTTAGCTGTTCTTCCGTCATTTCGGTATGAATTGGCAATGACAAAACAGACTTAGATAATTTTTCTGTAACCGGAAATTGACCAGGATTGCCTTCAGTTATGTAAGCCGATTGCAGATGAAGAGGGATCGGATAATATATCATCGTCGGAATGCCGCTCGTTAACAAAAACTGCTGCAATCGCTCACGGATTGAGACATCTACTTTAACCGTGTATTGATGAAAAACGTGCGTGGAATTTATGCTGCGGAAAGGAACCTGCAGCAGATCCTTTGGAAGATTAGCGTCGTAATAAGCTGCCACCGCGCGTCTTTTTAAAACATATTCATTAAGATGCTTCAGCTTTACAGAAAGGATCGCGGCCTGTAAAGTATCCAACCTACTGTTTACTCCAACTATCTCGTGGTGGTACTTAACCCGCTGACCATGATTCGCTATCATTCTTAATTTTTCTGCCAACTCATTATATTTAGTGAAGATCGCACCTCCATCACCGAAGCAACCCAGGTTCTTGGATGGAAAGAAGGATGTTGTACCAACGTTCCCTATTGTACCGGCCTGTTCCTTAGTAGAGTCAGAAAAAGTATACTCAGCGCCAATCGATTGGGCTGCATCTTCAATTACAAGCAACCCATATTTAGAAGCAATCGAAAGAATTGGCTCCATGTCCGCACATTGTCCATATAAATGAACGGGAACAATCGCCTTTGTTCTTCTTGTGATCTTATCTTCTATTTGGTTAATGTCTATGAGAAATGTTTGTTCGTCAACATCCACAAACACCGGGGTCAATCTCAATAATGAAATAACCTCCGCGGTGGCGACATACGTATGAACAGGTAAGATAATTTCATCGCCGGGTTCAAAATTCAGCGCCATCATTGCAATTTGCAGTGCATCTGTACCATTGGCGCAGCAAATAGTATGATCTACGCCAATGTATTTCGAGAGTGCGGATTCAAACAGCTCTACTTCGGTGCCTTGGATAAAAGAGGTGGATTCGATGACCCTTTCAATAGCTTCATCTATTTCAGGTTTGATCCGATGATATTGGCCATGTAGATCAACCATCTTAATCTTGTCCATTGAGAGCTAAATTAGATGAAATTAACGCGACGCTAAATTTTTCTCCCATGCCCAGGCATGAGAAAGGGCTTGCTCCAGGGAATATTTTGTCTTCCAATTGAATGCCTTATTCAGCCTTGCCGGGTCAGCGTAAACCTTTTCAACATCTCCGGAACGCCTCGGGCCGATACCATAATTCAAATTAACGCCCGTTGTTGCTTCAAAAGTTTTAACCACTTCTAAAACCGACCGACCAACCCCAGTACCAAGATTAAAGGTTTCATAACAAGTGGGATCATCAAGCTTTGCAAGATATTCCATGGCCTTTATATGGGCCACCGCTACATCAACTACATGTATATAGTCTCTGATACATGACCCGTCGGGTGTATCATAATCATTGCCATGTACTGTAAGCTTTTCACGAATACCAATGGCAGTTTGTGTGATATAAGGGACAAGATTATTTGGCGGCCCGATTGGAAGTTCTCCAAGTTTTCCGCTCGGATGAGCGCCGATAGGGTTAAAATATCTTAAAGAAACAATCCGATAACCTGCGTTGAAACAGTCTTCAAGGATTCGTTCACATATTTGCTTAGTGGCGCCATATGGTGACTCAGCACGCCTAAACGGCGTTGCTTCGTCCACAGGGATGTGATCGGGTTGCCCGTAGACGGTACACGAGGAGGAAAAAATAAGATTTTTCAATCCGAACTTCTTCATCACATCGAGCAATGTCAGTAGAGACTCAATGTTGTTTCTATGATACATTAAGGGCTCCTGCACAGATTCGCCAACCGACTTGTACGCTGCAAAATGCAGTACGCATTCAAAAGGCCCGTGCGATTCAAACAATTTGACCATTACTTTAGGATCGGCACAGTTGCCCTCAACAAAAGACGGTGTTACTCCCGTTAGATCGGTAATACCCTTCAAAAGGGTATCATCACTTTTAGAAAAATCATCGATAATAACCGGATCGTATCCGCCTTCAATCAATTCGACAACGGTGTGAGCACCAATATAACCCGCACCACCAGTGACAAGTACTCTTTTTTTGTTCATGTTCATAAACGAGATGTTACGATTGAACGATTCAGCACTCCTTTTACATCGTATACAACAGCATCGTTATGAGACAGCATGCCAAGATCCAACATTGTAAACTCATCGTGACTTACCGCAAGAACGATAGCATGATATTTTTTAGATGGCTTCCCGATGAGCGAAAAGCCATACTCATGATGTACCTCAGAAGCATCTGCCTGCGGATCATATACGTCGACGTTTGTATTAAAACTTTGAAGTTCTTTAATCACATCCACGACCCGGCTGTTTCTAATATCCGGACAATTTTCTTTAAATGTAATGCCAAGTACAAGGATATCCGCGTTGTTAATTGGCAACCGATTTTTAGCCATCAGCTTAATTATACAATTCGCAATATGAACCCCCATATTGTCGTTAATGCGCCTGCCGGCAAGAATGACCTGCGGCGTGTATCCGAGACTTTCTGCTTTGTGTGTTAAATAGTATGGATCAACACCGATGCAATGCCCGCCCACCAGTCCCGGCCGGAAGGGAAGAAAATTCCATTTCGTCCCGGCGGCTTCCAGCACTTCCTGTGTGTCAATGCCAACCTTTTCAAAAATAAGCGCAAGCTCGTTAACAAAAGCTATGTTGATATCACGTTGCGAGTTTTCAATTACTTTTGCCGCTTCTGCTACTTTAATTGAGGAGGTTTTATGAGTTCCGGCCGTTATGATTTCTCGATACAGCAGATCAACTCGCTCAGCAACCTCGGGTGTGCTGCCGCTTGTTACCTTTTTAATTGTCGGTAGCCGATGATTTTTATCTCCCGGATTAATCCTTTCCGGAGAATATCCACAAAAGAAATCGACGTTGAATTTTAAACCGCTCGTCTTCTCAAGTATTGGAACACAAACCTCTTCGGTACATCCTGGATACACGGTCGACTCGTATACAACAATATCACCTTTTTTCAAGACGCTTCCCACAGTTCGACTGGCGCCTTCTAAAGGACGCAGGTCGGGTTTCTTAAATTCATCTACTGGAGTGGGGACGGTGATTATAAAGACGGTGGCATCCTTTAAATTGTCGACTAAATCAGAAAAGACGAGCGCCTTGCTTTGCTCGAATTCAGACTGTTCTACTTCACGGGTTCGATCATGACCGCTTCTTAACTCCGCAATACGCTCCACGTTGATATCAAAACCGATAACCCGAAACTTTTTCCCAAACTCAACCGCCAGCGGTAGCCCTACGTAACCAAGACCTATGATTGCAATTTTTTCCATGAGTTAATGAGATAGTTAATCGGTGCAGCGATTCAGCTGCGTGGATATTTTGGGCGCAAATTTATAAAGTCATTTCATATAATTCTTACATCAGTTAAAGAGTATTACATAACTAGGTGTTTTACAGACTTTCTGTGTTATTTTTGCAGCGCTTTATAATGACAGGGAAATGAATAATACCGGAAAAGGACAGAATTCAGACGAAATCGAATTCACACAAATTTTTTCATGGATAAACCGTGGTTTCGCTCGGTTCGGAAACGGCTTTATCGGCGTGCTTGCTGGTCTTAGGAGCCTATTTTTTAGGAATAAACTTTTCTTTTTCATAGTTATTGCGGCCGGCCTGGCCCTGGGAGCCCTTTATTTTTCTCTTTTGAAAAAGACATTTTTTAAGTCGTCGATGGTTATCCAATGCGATTATTTAAGCCACGAAATCCTGGAAAGCAACATTGAGACCTTAAACCAGCTTTGCGAGGAAAAGGACCGGGAGGGGCTTGCTGAGTTTTTAGGCATAGATATAAACACAGCAAAGAATGTAAATGAATTTGAGTTTGAAGCTTTTGTGACTGAAGATGAAGTGGTTCAGACTGAAATTTTGAAGGAGCAGCTTCGTGCATTGGATGTTGAGAAGAAGGGTATAGCAGAACGGTTAATTGAGAAAATCAATATTCAAAATCACAATGCTTTTGAAATAAGCGCCTTGGTTTTTAATCCGGAAGCGGTAAAACCCCTTGAAACTGCGCTTATCAACTTTTTTAAAAATAGCGAATACATTAAGCGCCGCATGGACATCAACAAAACCACGCTGGAAGCTAGGAAACAGAAATTAATTGCAGAATCTGGCAAACTCGATAGTTTAAAGACAGTCCTATTCGAAAATTACCAAAACGTCGGCAAAACCAGCCGCGGCTCTGGCAACGTTTTCCTGGGTGACGAAAAGCTTGCAAATCCGCTTGACGTGTATCGAGAAGACTTGGCCATTCATAATGAAATACTTGCGATTGATAAGCAGCTTTATATCACCCCGGACTTCGAAGTTCTAAAAGGCTTCACGACGTTTAAAGAACCAGCAAGTGCAAGTCTTGCGCTGATCCTTTTCATCGCATTCTGGATTTCCTTTGTTGCCGGCTACCTTATCATCGGCGCAGCGAAACTTGACCAAATGCTCGCCCGGGTTTCTGCAGACAAAGAAGCGCGAAAGCAAATTGTTTAGAACTGTCGGCAAACTGATCAGCAAGGAGTTTCAGCTGGAACTCCGTAGAAAGTCTGTTATTTCAGGCTTGGCGCTTTATTCGCTAAGCCTCATTTTCATTTGCTACATCACCTTCAACCTTAAAACAAACAGTCTTTCCGAGGCCACATGGTCTGCACTCTTCTGGCTCACGCTTCTTTTTTCGATTGTGAATACTGTTGCCAAAAGTTTTATAGGAGAGAAGAAAGGGCTTAATATTTACATGTATTATGTGGCCGGACCCAAAGAAATTATTGCGGCGAAGATCATTTACAACACTTTCCTATCTTTTACACTTGCAGTAGTGAGTTTTATACTCTTCTCCATCTTCATTGGAAATCCCGTCCAGGATCATTTGATTTTCTTTTCAACTCTCCTGCTGGCTTCACTTGGACTCGCTTCAGCACTGTCATTAGTCTCCGCAATCGCATCGAAAGCAAACAACAGCAACATCCTGATGGCAGTGCTCAGCTTCCCGGTTGTGATCGGTATTTTGCTCATGGCAATTCGCGCGACAAAAAATGCGCTTGATGGTCTCGACCCATCTGTTAGTTACGACGAGCTTCTAAACTTATTCGCAATTAATTGCATTCTCACCGGCCTCGCATACCTGCTCTTCCCCTATATTTGGCGCAGCTAACGAGCAGTCCAAAGCTCAAGGTTTAATGTTCATGAATAGATGGTTGAAGGTACTGGGAGTTGTTTTGCTGGTGTATATTCACATCGCAGGGCTTCTTTTTGATGCTCCGCGTCTGAATATCCTCAATGAAACCGTGCGGGCCATTTATTTCCACGTACCGATGTGGTTCGGAATGGTGATCCTGCTTCTTTTTTCCGTATATCATGCAGCAGCTTACCTGCTTAAACCGTCTGCCGAAACGGATATCAAAAGCTCGCAATACGCGCATACTGGTTTAATCTTCGGAATTATCGGCATTGTCACCGGCATGCTGTGGGCTAATTATACGTGGGGCTCACCGTGGCATGGCGATCCGAAACAAAACGGAGCTGCGATTGCCTTGTTGGTTTACCTGGCATATTTCGTACTCCGTGGGTCGATCGAAAACCACGAGCAGCGTGCTCGACTGTGCGCGGTCTATAACATCTTCGCTTTTTTCGCGATGATTCCGTTGCTGTTTATTATACCGCGTATGCAGGACTCGCTACATCCCGGCAGCGGTGGAAACCCCGGCTTTAACGCCTACGATCTTGATAACCGCATGCGAATGGTTTTTTATCCGGCTGTTGTCGGCTGGATTATTATTGGATTGTGGTTCACAAATCTGCGTATCCGTATAAAAACACTCGAAACCAAAATTCTTGAGAAGGAACATGAAGCAGTTCACTAGCATTTTCACTTTGATCTTCTTACTGACCAGCTCAAATGCATTCAGCCAGAATGCTGAAATGGCAGATACGTTTCGTGCTGAAGGAAAAATTTACGTTGTCGTCGCCATTGTGCTGATCGTTCTGATTGGTCTTTTCGTTTACCTCTTTTCCATGGACAAAAGGGTGTCGAAACTGGAGAAAAGAATCAAGGAAGAATTGTAAACTTATTGTTAACGCTCCAGGTTTTCGGGAGAACATCGCACGTTTAAAAGCTTTTGTGGCTAACTTTACCTGCTGATTGTCATGAAAAAATCTCATATTCTAATTGTCGTCGTTATTGCCGCTGCTATCGCCATTCTGGTTTCAACCGCCGGTGATGCCAGTACTTATGTTGGTTTCACTGAAGCTTACAGTATCGCCAAAACCGGAAGCAAGAAAGAAATTCATGTTGTTGGTCAACTGAAAAAAGACGCACAAGGAAACGTTGTAGGCATTGAGCCGGGTATGGATCGCGTTTCCTTTTCATTTGTGATGGTTGATGACCAGGGTAAAGAACAAAAAGTTGAATACAATCAACCGATGCCACAGGATTTTACAAAATCTGAGAAAGTGGTTGTGATCGGAAGTTATAAAGGCGAATCCTTCCAGGCTAGCAAGATCCTCCTGAAATGCCCTTCCAAGTATCAGGAGCAAAATGTTAACATCTAACTCCGGTGACTGATGTAAGATCATTCTCCGGTTTCAAAAAATCATGATGCATTATTTCATCGGCGACCTCGGTCATTTTTTCGTAATCACGTCGTTTGTAGCAGCAATCGCTTCAGCGTTTTCTTACTTCCAGTCAACTGTCTCGGATAAGCTTGAGGAAAAAGCAACCTGGTTAACAAATGGAGTTGTTGCTTTCTACATTCATGCATTGTCGGTTATCGGCATTTGTGTGACTCTGTTCATCATTATAGCGAATCACTATTTTGAATATCATTACGCGTACAGCTATTCTGATAAAAAACTGCCCGCACACTATCTCATTTCTACATTCTGGAACGGACAGGAAGGAAGCTTTTTGTTATGGATGTTCTGGCATGCAATACTGGGTATCGTCATCATACACACCAACAAATTTTGGGAAGCGTCAGTGATGACTGTGTTTTCTCTTGTACAGGCATTTCTTGCGTCAATGATTCTCGGAGTGGTGTTGCCAGTAATTGATCTCAAACTGGGCAGCTCGCCTTTCATTCTTCTTCGGGAAGTGATGTATCAGGCGCCAGTATTCAAATCCAACCCGGAATTTGTTCCGGCCGACGGTAATGGTCTCAATCCATTACTTCAAAATTACTGGATGGTTATTCATCCACCCACGCTATTCCTTGGTTTCGCTTGCACGGTTGTTCCTTTTTCATATTGCATTGCCGGATTGTGGTTGAAAAAATATCGCGAGTGGGTTCGTCCTGCATTACCGTGGGCTTTATTTGGCGGAGCCGTTCTCGGGCTTGGCATTTTAATGGGCGGATACTGGGCATATGAAACACTGAACTTCGGGGGCTACTGGAACTGGGATCCTGTCGAGAATGCCGTATATGTTCCGTGGTTGATCCTTGTTGCCGCGATTCATACGATGATCACTTACAAGAACAGCGAAACTGCATTGAAGGCTTCGATGATTCTTGTGGTGTCGGTGTTCATCCTGATTCTTTACTCAACTTTTCTCACAAGGAGTGGCATCCTGGGCGACTCATCAGTTCACTCTTTCACTGATCTAGGACTCTCGGGCCAGCTTCTGGTTTACCTATTATTTTTTCTTTTGATAGCTATTGCTCTAATCGCGTTTCGTTGGAAAGAAATTCCATCCTCCGAAAAGGAAGTGTCTGCTTACTCGAGAGAATTCTGGATTTTCATCGGTGTTCTTGTACTGTGTCTCATGGGATTCCAGGTGTTGATGCCGACTTCAATACCAGTGTGGAATAAAATTGTGAGCTTATTCGGAGGGACATCCAATATGGCGCCACCGGCGGATCAGGTTGGATATTACACAACGTTTCAATTATGGTTTGCTGTGCTCGTCGCACTTCTTTCCGCCATCGGGCAATTTTTCTGGTGGAAGAAAATCGATCGAAAAACTTTATGGAAAGAAATCTCAACACCACTGTTAATCGGCGTGCTGTTAGCATTGATTATTATTCAGGTAATAATTTTTCAGCATAGCCCGGACGTCATTAAGAATCCCGGATTCCTGTTCATCATTTTCGCCGGTACATTGACTGCGACGCTGAATGCGAAAATCTTTATGTCGTTACTGAAATCAAGCCCCAAGTTGTCGGGCGGATCGGTGGCTCATATTGGCGTTGGGTTCATGCTGATAGGTATTTTGTTTTCGTCGGGGTACTCGAAGGTTGTATCGCTTAACAATACAGGTCTCATTTACCGTCGTGAAGCCAGCGAAGAATTTAACAGAGACAACCTTCTCCTTTTTATTAATCAGCCGCGGACA
>Ga0196965_1000433_pt1 | contig 25351 bp, 26 predicted proteins | sample S1_20metaG_FD_148668 | JGI IMG/M metagenome (GOLD analysis project Ga0196965, IMG submission 148668) | Soil microbial communities from Anza Borrego desert, Southern California, United States - S1_20 | ecosystem: Environmental > Terrestrial > Soil > Desert | place: USA: California | collected... | reverse complement strand
GACGTTGCATGTTTGAACCCATCAATGCACGGTTCGCATCATCGTGTTCAAGGAATGGAATCATGGAAGCCGCAACAGAAACGATCTGATTTGGCGCAATGTCCATGAACTTAAGATCCTTCGGTTCGATTACCGGGAAGTCTCCTTCAAAACGCGCTTTTATTTTTTCATCTATAAATTCTCCGGTAGGCTTCAACGGCATTTTAGCTTGCGCGATGTAGTTGGTATCCTCTTCTTCAGCAGTAAGGAATACTACCGGCTCTTTTATTTTTACTTTCCCATTTTCAACCTTGCGGTAAGGCGTCTCGATAAAGCCCATCTTGTTCACTTTGGCGTGAACGCAAAGCGAAGAGATCAGACCGATATTCGGACCTTCCGGAGTTTCAATGGTACAAAGACGACCATAGTGTGTATAATGAACGTCACGAACTTCAAAACCTGCACGTTCACGTGACAGACCACCAGGACCAAGGGCAGACATTCTGCGCTTGTGTGTAATCTCAGCGAGTGGATTGGTTTGATCCATAAACTGAGACAACTGGTTTGTTCCAAAGAACGAATTGATCACCGACGATAATGTACGCGCATTGATAAGGTCAACCGGTTTAAAGTCTTCGTTATCGCGAACGTTCATTCTTTCTTTGATTGTTCTCGCCATACGGGCAAGACCAACACCAAATTGTGAATACAACTGTTCCCCTACTGTTCTAACACGTCTGTTACTCAAGTGGTCAATATCATCGATCAAGGCCTTGGAGTTTATGAGACCGATCAGGTATTTCACAATAAGAATAATATCTTCCTTTGTTAAAACACGTTGATCTGAGCTGATATCAAGACCGAGCTTTTTGTTAATTCTATAACGTCCTACTTCACCTAGGTCATAACGTTTCTCACTGAAGAACAGGCTTTGGATAATATCCCGAGCGGTCTGTTCATCCGGTGCTTCAGTATTTCTCAACTGGCGGTAGATGTACTCAACAGCTTCTTTTTCAGAGTTGGATGTATCCTTCGCCAGCGTATTAAAGATGATGTTGTAATCGGAGATGTTAATATCATCCCGGTGTAGAATGATCGATTTAACACCAGAATCCAGGATTACTTCAACGTCTTCTGCTTCGATTGTATGGTCACGTTCGAGTAATACTTCGTTACGGTCGATAGAAACCACTTCACCGGTATCTTCGTCCACAAAGTCTTCCGTCCAGGTCTTCAATACCCGGGCAGCAAGCTTGCGTCCAGCGATTTTCTTGAGTGTATTTTTATTTGCTTCTACCTCTTCGGAAAGTCCGAAAAGATCGAGTATATCCTTATCAGAACCATAACCAATTGCACGAAGCAAAGTGGTTACAGGGAATTTTTTCTTACGGTCGATGTAAGCATACATTACTGCGTTTACATCGGTAGCAAATTCAATCCATGATCCTTTGAATGGAATGATCCGCGCAGAGTAAAGCTTCGTTCCGTTGGTGTGTTTGCTCATGGCAAAGAAAACCCCTGGTGAACGGTGAAGCTGAGACACGATTACACGCTCGGCGCCGTTAATAACGAACGAGCCTTTTTCGGTCATATATGGGATATTACCAAGGAACACTTCCTGTTCGATGGTTTCGAAATCTTCATTATCCTCGTCGTTACAGGTCAGTCTTAATTTGGCCTTCAACGGTACGGAGAATGTCAGCCCGCGGTCAATGCATTCATCTACGGAATACTTTGGCGGATCAATGGTATAATCGACGAACTCGAGCACAAAATTTTCCCGCGAATCGCTGATTGGAAAATTCTCAGCGAACACCTTATAAAGACCTTCATTTTGTCTTTTTTCGGCAGGAGTTTCGATTTGTAAAAAATCTTTGAAAGACTGGAGCTGTAGATCCAGAAAATCGGGATAATCAAGCACTTTCTCAATGGATGAGAAGTCGATTCTTCCGTTTATAGTCTTCTTTGTCAAGGTTGTTTAACGTTTAAGTTCTAAGATCCTGGACGGCGAACAAAATCAATTTTTCAATTCCAATTCAAATTACCTTGTGTGGTTTATCCTATTTGAAAGTTGAGAGTGAAATTTTGAATTGGTTTATTTTTGTTTAGGGCATAAATGGGAATAGACCCCGTCCCTCCCGTCATACTGAAAATCAATATGGGGACAGACAACGGGGTCTAACCGAAGGTTAAGACGGTGCCTCGTCTTCAGAAGAATTATTTTAATTCAACTTCAGCACCAGCCTCAACGAGTTGCTTTTTCAGGTTTTCAGCTTCATCCTTAGGCAATCCTTCTTTGATTGTTTTAGGTGCGCCATCAACCAAATCTTTAGCTTCTTTCAATCCGAGACCGGTAAGTTCTTTCACCAGCTTTACGATCTGAAGTTTGTTAGGTCCGGCAGCTTTCAATACCACATCAAAGTTAGTTTTTTCTTCAGCAGCAGCTCCGCCAGCAGCACCACCCGCAGGTCCAGCTATTACTGCAGCAGCAGCAGGCTCGATGCCATATGTTTCTTTCAGGTAAGAAGCCAGTTCTGTTACTTCTTTAACAGTGAGTTCAACAAGTTGATCTCCGAGTGCTTTAATATCAGCCATTTTAATAAAGTTTAATAAGTTCTGTTGTTCGATAATTATTTATTTCCACGTTCTTCAAGTGCTTTAACCAATCCTGCAACGATACCTTTACTGCTTGTAAGCGCAGAGATAACGTTTTTGGCAGGAGATTGAAGCAATGCGATAACGTCGCCAATAAGCTCATTTTTAGATTTAAGCTCACTTAGCATGGTTAAGTTCTCATCCCCTATGAAGAGGTCTGAGTTGATGGAAGCTGCTTTCAATACCGGCTTACCTTCCTGTTTCAAACGAAACTCCTTGATGATTTTAGCTGGTGCATTACCGACTTCTTTGGAGAACATTACTCCTGAAAAACCTTGTAATGCGCTAAACATAGGAGAGTAGTCTGTACCTTCTTGCTTTTCGAGTGCCTTACGAATCAACGTGTTTTTATACACTTTATATTCGATGCCGCTCTTATAGCAAAGCCTTCTGAAATTATTCACTTGTGCCACGGTAAAACCGCTTGCATCGGTGATATAGAAGTGGGCATGGTTAGCAAACTTCGATGAAAGCTCTTCAATAATCTGTGCTTTTTCTTCTCTGGTCATGTGTTTGTTTCTTAAATGCCAGCAATGGAATTAGTGTCAACCACGATTCCAGGGCTCATTGTTGTAGAGATTGTTATACTTTTAAAGTATTCACCCTTTGCAGAGGCTGGTTTCAATTTGGCAACAACATTAATCATTTCTGCAGCATTGTCACGGATTTGATCCGGCGGAAAGGAAGCTCTTCCTATGCCAACATGAATGATACCTTGTTTATCAATTTTGAAGTCGATTTTACCGGCTTTTACTTCTTTCACCGCTTTACCGACGTCGAGCGTAACAGTTCCTGATTTTGGATTCGGCATAAGTCCGCGAGGTCCTAAAACTTTACCAAGCTTACCTACTTTTGCCATTACTGTTGGTGTACAAATAATCACATCGATATCTGTCCACCCTCCTTCAATTTTCTGAATATAATCATCCAGACCTACGTGATCTGCACCTGCGTCTTTTGCATCCGGAACCTTGTCAGGTGTGCAAAGCACAAGTACGCGCACTGTCTTACCAATACCATGAGGTAATGAAACCACTCCCCTCACCATCTGATCTGATTTTTTTGGATCTACACCCAAACGAATATCGAGATCAACAGAAGCATCAAATTTAGTGAAGCTGATATCCTTCAACATTTTGGTTGCTTCTTCCAGGGAATATTCTTTCTCCAGATTGTATTTCGCAAGGACTGCTTTTCTGTTTTTAGAAATTTTCGCCATCGCTTTAATTATTTATCCCAAGGGGGAGTTCCTGATACAGTAATACCTAAACTTCTTGCAGTACCGGCGACCATCTTCATTGCTGATTCAACTTTGAATGAATTGAGATCGGGCATTTTGGTTTCTGCAATTGTTTTCACCTGATCCCAGGTGATTGATCCTACTTTGTTGCGGTTGGGTTCTGCTGAGCCCTTTTGTTTTTTAGCAGCGTCTAAAATTAAGATTGCAGCGGGAGGAGTTTTGATTACAAAATCAAACGTTTTGTCGTTGTAAATGCTAATCAAAACGGGTAACACCTGTCCGGGTTTATCCTGCGTACGTGCATTGAATTGTTTGCAAAAGTCCATGATATTAAGACCTTTACTACCCAACGCAGGTCCAATCGGAGGTGCCGGATTTGCCTGGCCGCCTTTAACCTGTAATTTCAGATAACCTATAATTTGCTTTGCCATGTTATCTTATTCTAGCTTTTCTACCTGCATATAACTCAATTCGACTGGAGTATTCCTGCCGAAAATTTTCACCATTACGTTGAGTTTCTTCTTGTCTTCAAAAATTTCCTCAACATTTCCGGTAAATCCGCTGAATGGACCATCCATTACTTTCACAGACTCACCTTTAATAAATGGTGTCTCGAGTTTTTCCTCGAGTTCGTCAATCTCATCAACTTTACCGAGAATCCTGTTCACCTCTGATTGACGAAGAGGAACTGGATCCTTGGAAGCCCCGGTACCGTTGTTGCCGAGAAACCCTATCACACCCGGAATGCTATTGACAGCATGATAAGCTTCCCCGTTCGAGAGATCTGCAGAAAGGAGAACGTAACCCGGAAAGAAGTTGCGCTCACGAACACGCTTCTTACCGTTTCTCATTTCGTATACTTTTTCAGAAGGAATCAACACCTGCGGAATAAATTCTGCAAGTTTTGAGCGCTCAATCTCAGTTTCCAGGTAGGACTTCACCTTTTTTTCCTGGCCGCTGACGACCCTGAGAACATACCATTTCAGTTCGCCCATAACTCCTTAATTAAACATTCTGATAAAACCATTGTAGACCGGTTTTGAAAACCCAGTCTATTACCCCTATAACACCAGCAAAAATTGCGGACGCCACGAGCACCAGAATGGCACTGCTTTGTAGTTCGCTGTATTTGGACCAAGTCATTTTATTCTTGATCTCATCCCAGGATTCAGTGATATAGGTCTTTACCTTGTCCATTGTTATTATTCGAAGTAATTCTTCCTTTTTATTAGCACGGGTGGAGAGACTCGAACTCCCAGCCAATGGTTTTGGAGACCACTACTCTACCAATTGAGCTACACCCGTTTATCTATTTCAGGCAACTCTTTTATCAGCCGGACACTTCATTGAGAGTTGCAAAACCGTTTTCTTCACCTTTTGCTTTCGCCGTAACCACCCAATGCCCTGAGCCGCACTCAAATACCCCACTTAGCCCAAAAGGACTGCAAAGGTAGAAGAATACGATATAAAATAAAAGCTTTCCTGAAAATTAAGTATTAAGCCGATTTAGAAAAATATATGAGCTTAAAAGTAAAAAGCAGAAAGCTAGTAAACTTTGCTTTCTGCCTTTCTTTAGTTATTTAAGATCGTGTTTAGTCTACAATTTCTGTAACCTGACCTGATCCAACGGTACGGCCACCTTCGCGGATCGCGAAACGAAGACCTTTTTCCATAGCGATCTTGTTGATCAGTTCAACTTCGATTGAAATGTTATCACCAGGCATAACCATTTCCACACCGGCAGGAAGTTTAACTTCACCAGTTACATCCGTTGTACGGAAGTAGAATTGCGGGCGGTATTTGTTAAAGAATGGCGTGTGACGTCCACCTTCTTCTTTGGATAACACATAAACCTCAGCTTTAAATTTTGAGTGAGGCTTCACAGAGCCTGGTTTACAGATAACCATACCTCTGCGGATTTGTTCTTTTTCAATACCACGCAGCAATAAACCGACGTTATCACCAGCTTCACCTCTGTCAAGGATTTTACGGAACATTTCCACACCCGTGATGGTTGACTTCAGGTTTTCAGCACCCATACCTAGGATTTCAACCGGATCACCTGTGTTGATGACACCTCTTTCGATTCTACCGGTAGCAACAGTTCCACGACCAGTGATAGAAAATACGTCTTCAACAGGCATTAAGAAGTCCTTATCAATCAAACGTACAGGAAGCGGAATATGCTCATCCACGGCCTTCATTAATTCTTCCACTTTTTCAACCCATTTAGGTTCGCCATTTAAAGCGCCTAAAGCAGATCCTCTAACTACCGGCATTGAATCACCAGGGAAGTTATAAGCTGACATCAGTTCACGAACCTCCATTTCAACGAGATCCAATAATTCTGCATCATCAACTAAATCCACTTTGTTCATAAAAACCACCAGTGCTGGCACACCAACCTGACGAGCTAAAAGAATATGCTCGCGTGTTTGGGGCATCGGTCCATCAGTAGCCGCTACTACAAGAATAGCTCCATCCATCTGCGCTGCTCCGGTAACCATGTTCTTTACATAGTCAGCGTGACCAGGGCAATCAACGTGAGCATAGTGTCTGTTTTCCGTAGCATATTCTACGTGTGAGGTGTTGATTGTGATACCTCTTTCTTTTTCTTCAGGAGCGTTGTCAATTGAAGAGAAATCGCGCATTGAAGCAAGACCTTTTGAAGCGAGTACTTTGGTAATCGCAGCTGTAAGCGTGGTTTTACCGTGGTCAACGTGACCGATAGTACCAACGTTTACGTGGGGTTTTGAACGATCAAATGTTTCTTTAGCCATATTTGAAAATCCCAGTTAAAGTTTAAAGTTATAAGTGTTTTATTGTTAAAGTCTTTATATCAAAGTTGATTCGTTGCGTCGTTCATAGTTGATTTGAAATCAACAAATCAACGATTTAAACACATTAACTAATCAACACTCCATAATTCTTTCTCTGTCGGGTCTTGAGGATTCTACTTACCTTCTCCAATGGTCCAGCTTTTGGCAACTTGCGGACTCCCTACAAATATCCTCGACAACTTCTCTAAATCTAGAGCTGTTGATGAGGATTGAACTCACGACCTCTTCCTTACCAAGGAAGTGCTCTACCACTGAGCTACAACAGCTTACCTTGGCATACCGGCACCCTGCACCAGGAATTTGGTAATACTAATGCCCAATGCCCGTCATTGAGCGGGAGACGAGGTTCGAACCCGCGACCTATAGCTTGGAAGGCTATCGCTCTACCAACTGAGCTACTCCCGCATTCATCCGCCTACGCTAAAGCTTCGGCGGGATAAATCCGCATAGAAACTTCAGCAGGGACTTGCCATCCTCCGCTAAAGCTACGGATGGCGTGTGGGGGAAATAGGATTCGAACCTATGAAGTCATAAGACAACAGATTTACAGTCTGTCCCAGTTGGCCGCTTTGGTATTCCCCCAACTGATTTTCATTATTTAAAAGAACAATAAAATGTCCCTTCCGGGCCATTTTTAAAAAAGAGAGTGCAAAATTATACGCTTTTATACTTTTTCAAAACTTATCTTCAGATTTTCATGCATTTATAAAAAAAGATCATCGATGTAGGCTTTGCGCGGGCCTTACATGGCGATGATTCCAGTGATTATTCCACCTCCAAATTCTTTCTTAAACACTTCAAGGACATGGGCTTTATGAAATTCAAAGTCATGGCGCATGCTTGGCGAATCAAATTCTACAAACAAGACTTGGTTTTTGATGTAAATCTTTTTTGTCCGTTTAGCAATTGGTTTACCCACCAGTCGTTCCCACGAATTTAAAAGATTGGCCTCGTCAAACCGCGAGGACAAATTGTAGGAGTTGAGTAGGTTTCGGATGGCATCTCCGACGGATTGAAATTCTTCGTCATTTTTTTTCATAAGCTTACCGCTAGATTGTTTGTTGCCCACTTAATTTTCCTCGTTCTATAAAATAGAGTGTCGCTGAAACGCCAATTTTTTTTAACAAGGCGGCGGTCCGATCCGGTCGGGCATCCGTAATAAACAGCTGGCCAAAACTTTCCTTTATTAACGCCAACAACTTTTCAATTCGAAAATCGTCCAGCTTATCAAAGATATCATCCAACAGAAGAAGCGGTTTAAACCCTTTATACGTATCAAACAATTCAAACTGCGCCAACTTCAGTGCAATAATAAAAGACTTTTGCTGCCCCTGAGACCCAAACCTTTTTAGTTCTTCGTTTTGTAATTCAAACAAAAAATCATCCCGGTGGATGCCAAAACTAGTCCGCTGCAAAATCAAATCTTTCTGTCGACTCTTTTTTAACCCATCCTCAAAAGCACAGTCCATCAGCCCTGAAATATACCGAACCGTTGCTGACTCGTTATCACCCACAAGAAAAGAATAAAACTTATGGAATGGGGAATAAAACAAATCTAAATAGTATTTCCTCCGCTGATGGACATATTTTCCGGATTGTATTAGAATCCGATCATAGGCATCCAGCGCCAGCGCATCCACCCTTCCGGAGTCCTGGAACATTTTCAGCAAACTGTTCCTTTGTCGCAGGGCATAATTATATTGAATGAGCGCGTCCAGATATGGCTGATCCAACTGCGATATTAAAGCATCAAAAAATTTTCTCCGTACCTCGCTTCCTTCTTTAATTAATTCAGAATCGTCTGGTGCGATCATTACAGTCGGGTATTTTCCGATATGGCTACTTAGCTTTTCATAGTCTTGCTGATTTTCACGGAATATTTTTTTAGTGCCCAGCTGAGCTGATGTTACGATTTCAAAGGCAGCTTCCTGCTTGATAAATAGTCCTTTGAGCATAAAAAACTGTTCACCACTGTGAATACACTGACTATCTGTTGACGAAAAAGCACTTTTGGTTAATGATAAGTAATGAATCGCATCGAGCAGGTTTGTTTTACCGCTGCCGTTTTTTCCCACAAAAACATTAATCCTGGAAGATAAGTCCAGCGTTGCCTCGGTATAGTTTTTAAAATTTAAGACACTCAGTTTTTGAAGATACATGCAGGAAATGGTACGAAAGTTTGGCGAATGTTCGTTGGGCAGTTAATTTCGCAACTCGGAATCAAAAATAGGGTATATGCCTACGACAACAAAAGCTAAGAACGAGCCCGCGGCGGCAAAAAAGGGTGAAAAGACTGAGTTTTCAAAAGATACATATCTGTATTGGTATGAAAGCATGCAGTTGATGCGAAAATTTGAAGAAAAAGCAGGCCAGCTTTATGGGATGCAAAAAATCAAAGGTTTCTGTCACCTATATATCGGACAGGAAGCCTGTGCATCAGGCGCAGCTTCTGCTTTGAAAAAAGGTGACAAATGGATTACGGCCTACCGCGATCACGGTCATCCGTTGGCTTTGGGGACAGATCCAAAGGCCATCATGGCAGAACTCTATGGTAAAGAGACTGGAACTACGAAAGGTAAAGGCGGCTCCATGCACATTTTCGACAAGGCTCACAATTTTATTGGGGGTCACGGTATTGTAGGTGCTCAGGTTCCACTTGGTGCAGGAATTGCGTTTGCCGAAAAATATAACAAAACCGGAAATCTCTGCATTTGTTACATGGGCGACGGCGCAGTGCGTCAAGGTGCTTTTCACGAAGCTTTAAATTTGGCCATGTTATGGAAATTGCCGGTGATTTTTGTGATAGAGAATAACGGATACGCTATGGGAACCAGCGTACAGCGCACTTCCAATGTACATGAGTTGTATACGCTTGGTGAGGCTTTCGATATGCCTTCCGAACCGGTTGACGCCATGAAGGTGGAGGACGTACATATCGCTGTAGCTAAAGCCGCAGAACGCGCACGCGCCGGAGAAGGACCATCCTTATTGGAATTTCGTACCTATCGTTACAAGGGGCATTCCATGTCTGATCCACAGAAATACAGAACAAAAGATGAGGTAGAACAATACAAGCAACGTGATCCAATCGAAGTTGTTCGCAAATCTATCCTGGATAAGAAATTTGCGAGCGAAAAAGACCTTGACGCGATCGATGCGAAAATTGTTCAGGAGGTAGACGAAGCGGTGAAATTTGCAGAAGAATCGAATTTCCCTGATCCATCAGAAGCGCTGACCGATGTTTACGCTGAACCAAATTACCCTTTCGTACTGGACTAGGATACATGCTTTTTGTTAAGATTAATCTAATTTGTAGTTTTGCGCCCCGATCCCGATAAGCACCCGGGAGGGTTATTTTAAAAAACAATGGCTAAGAAAGTAGAACATCGTCACGAACTCCTTGAAAATCCGGAGGCTTTACAGGAAAAACTTGCCGGCGCAGAAACCTGGTTGGAAAGTAATTCAAAACTGGTATTTGGTATTGCTGGAGGATTTATCCTTTTGGTTGCCGGATATTTTGGTTTCCAGTACTATAAGGAAACACAAGATCGCGAAGCACAACGCGAAATGTTCCAGGCGATATACTATTTCGAAGCAGACAGTTTAAGTCAGGCATTGAATGGCGATGGCAACAACCTTGGTTTTTTAGATGTCATCAGTGATTATGGTATAACAGAGGCAGCAAATCTCGCACACTTTTATACAGGCGCAATCTATTTGAAGCAAGGCAAGTTTGAATCAGCGCGGGAACACCTGCATGATTTCAATTCCAATGACCTACTTATTCAGGCTCGCGCGTATAGCCTTATCGGTGATACGTACATGGAAGAAAAAAACTATGAAGAGGCTGCTAATTTTTATAACAAAGCAGCAAATTATAAACCGAATAAATTCTTTTCTCCTGGATATCTCATGAAGGAGGCACTTGCTTATGAGCAATTAAATCAAAATAAAAAGGCGAAAGAGGTTTATGATAAGGTGATTACACAATATTGGGATTCAAGCGAATATCAAAAAGCCCGAAAGCTTAAAGCACGGTTAGACGGAAATTCTTAAATGGCGTTCCTCCGTGGAGGCCGCTTTCACGCTATACTATGGCAGGTGCACTACCTACTGGAAAAATCCAAAGTCACGTTAATCTTCTAAAAAAGAAGTTCGCCATTATTGTGGCAGAATGGAATGACGAAATAACGGGAGCGCTATACGAAAGCGCTGTTGCTACGTTGTTGAAACATGGCGTAAAGAATGAAAACATCACCCGAAAGAATGTGCCAGGAACGTTCGAGTTATCCTTGGCTTCTCTCTGGATGGCAAAAGAAAAAAAAATTGACGCCGTTATTTGCCTTGGCTGCGTTATACAGGGAGAAACACCCCATTTTGATTACATCTGCCAGGCTGTTGCCTATGGCATCACTGAAGCCGGATTAAAGTCAGAGAAGCCGGTAATTTTTGGCGTACTCACAACGCTCAATAAGCAACAGGCACTTGATCGTGCCGGAGGAAAATACGGTAACAAGGGAGAAGAAGCTGCGCTAACAGCTATAAAAATGTTGAGCTTTTAATCCGATTCAGAAAAAGTCAAAGCCAGAGACACATACTTAATCAGAGACACATACTTTAAGAAAACAAAAAGAGGAAGCCGAAACTTCCTCTTTTTATTTTTATGATTGAATCGTAGTGATTACATGTTCTTTACCACTTCAGCTCCAAATTCTGAACACTTCAAAAGTGTAGCGCCGTCCATTAAACGATGGAAGTCATAGGTAACACGTTTTGCTGATATGGCACCTTCAAGCCCTTTGATAATCAAGTCAGCAGCTTCCTGCCATCCCATGTACTCGAACATCATTACACCAGAAAGAATTACTGATCCCGGATTCACTTTATCCTGACCAGCATATTTTGGCGCAGTACCGTGCGTTGCTTCAAAGATTGCATGACCGGTACTGTAGTTTACGTTACCACCTGGTGCGATACCAATGCCGCCAACAATGGCAGCCAACGCATCGGAGATATAATCACCATTTAGGTTAAGCGTAGCAACAACTGAATATTCATCAGGACGTAACAAGATCTGTTGCAAGAAGGCATCTGCGATGGCATCTTTGATGATCAGCTTATGGCCGTCTTTTTCAATTGTTTGCCATGGTCCGCCATCAAGATCAACGGCGCCGAACTCATTTTTCGCTAGCGCATATCCCCAATCGCGGAAACCACCTTCGGTAAACTTCATGATGTTTCCTTTGTGTACGAGCGTAAGACTTGGTTTTTTATGTTGCAGTGCAAATTGAATAGCAGATCGAACCAGACGCTCTGTTCCTTCTTTTGATACGGGCTTTATACCAATACCAGACGTCTCAGGAAAGCGAATCTTCTTGAATAATTTAGGATAATTATCCTGGAATAATTTCAGGAATTTTTTATTGTCGTCAGTTCCTTCCTGGAACTCAATTCCGGCATAGATATCTTCAGTGTTTTCACGAAAAATCACCATGTCCGTTTTATGTGGTTCTTTTACAGGCGAGGGAACTCCAGTGAACCAACGTACAGGGCGAACACAAGCATACAGATCTAATTCCTGACGTAATGCAACGTTCAACGAGCGAATTCCACCACCTACAGGTGTTGTAAGTGGTCCTTTAATTCCAACTAAATATTCTTTAAAAACGTTGAGCGTTTCTTCAGGCAACCAGTTACCCGTTTTATTAAAAGCCTTTTCGCCTGCCAGGACTTCTTTCCAGTTTATTTTACGTTTGCCACTGTAGGCCTTTTCAACTGCCTTATCGAATACGAGTTTGGATGCCGGCCAGATATCCACACCGGTGCCATCGCCTTCAATAAAAGGAATCGTTGGGTTAGCCGGAACATTTAGCTTGCCGTTGCTGATGCTGATTTTTTGATCGCTCATTTTTCTTGAATTTTTATTTTTTTTATTGCACCCGCTTCGTGAGCAGGTTCCCGATCCTTTTGGGGGCCGAAAATTAAAAAATTCAAATCACAAACGAAGTGTTTTTTATTTGCGTTAAAAGGGATCACATCTTAATTGTCTTATGAAATCGTTTGTTCTCGGCCTTCTTGTTTTAATTTTTTCCGTATCACCAGAAACCGAAGTCGCTGTAGCGGAGGAAGTATGCCTGTCAAAGGAAGAATTGAAGCTTTATAAATTGATTATGGACTACCGCAAAAAGAACAATCTGGAGGCTATTCCAATTTCTTCCAAGTTGACAAAAGTTGCAAAAGTACATGCCCGCGATCTTGTGGATCATTATTCTTTTGATCCGACCAATAAATGCAATCCTCACAGCTGGTCAAAAAAAGGTAAGTGGTCCGGTTGCTGCTATACCAGTGATCATAAAGAGGCTGAATGTATGTGGAATAAACCCAAAGAGATTGCAGGTTATAATGGTTCCGGTTATGAAATTGCTTACTATAGTTCTGCAGGGGCCAATGCAGAAGAAGGGCTGGAGGGATGGAAAGCCAGTCCCGGTCATAATCCTTTGTTAATCAATACAGGGATTTGGGACAAATTGAAATGGAACGCCATTGGTATAGGAATCTACAAGGAATATGGCCTGGTGTGGTTCGGTGAAGCGGCGGATTCTACAATTATTAAAACATGCGATTAAAAGTGAGAAAATCACCCAATTAATTCCCAAAATCAGAAAATAGGATTTTTGAAAGATGGTTTTATTAACTGAATAGACGGTTTTGTAAACTGGCTTGATATTCGAAAGCTGTAAGAGGAATACAAATAAAACGCTATGTTCTTCCGGTTCTTTTTCAGCAAAATGTCATTACAAAAGCAGGCGAGATATCTGAAGAAAAAAGGTATTATGCTGGGAACAAGACTTAAAGAAGGCCGCAAAATTTATATCTATATGTTGGGTGATCTTTTTGTAGAGATTGTTTACAGGAACGACAATGTCGATGAGGAGGCAGAACAAATAAATATCCTCCGTGGCCTGGAAAACCTTAACGATTACCTGGAAAAAGAATTTAAGGCGACTTTCTAAAACTTATTTGTTGCGCAACACCTTCAGCATGGTTTCACCGATTTCGGCAGGTGATTCCACTACGTGAATACCACACTCCTGCATAATTTTCATTTTTGCGGCCGCTGTATCATCTGCACCACCAATAATGGCACCGGCATGTCCCATTCTTCTGCCTGGAGGAGCTGTTTGACCAGCAATAAATCCTACTACTGGTTTCTTATTTCCGTTCTCTTTAATCCAACGCGCTGCCAATGGCTCATAATTACCACCGATCTCCCCGATCATAACGATGGCATCTGTTTCCGGATCGTTCATTAACAGTTCAACAGCTTCTTTTGTGGGAGTTCCGATGATTGGATCTCCTCCAATGCCGATGGCTGTAGAAATACCCAATCCAGCTTTTACAATTTGATCCGCCGCTTCATAGGTTAATGTTCCTGACTTAGAAACAATACCGACTCTTCCTTTTTTGAATACAAAACCAGGCATGATTCCCACTTTTGCTTCACCTGGTGTAATAACACCCGGGCAGTTGGGACCAATGAGGGTGACACCGCGTTGTTTAATATATTTTTTTGCGATCATCATATCCTTTACCGGAATTCCTTCGGTAATAGCGATAACGACTTTAATACCCGCATCTGCCGCTTCCATGATTGCATCTGCTGCGAACGCCGGAGGAACAAATATGATGGAAACATCAGCACCGGTTTTTTCAACGGCTTCTTTCACTGAATTAAATACAGGACGCCCTAAATGCTCTGATCCTCCCTTAGCAGGCGTAACACCACCAACCACGTTGGTACCGTATTCGATCATCTGGCCGGCATGAAATGTGCCTTCTGAACCTGTAAAACCTTGAACTATTACGCGGGAGTCTTTATTAACCAGTACACTCATGGATGTTGCTTTTTGAGAAGCACAAAAATAGAATAATAAACGTTTCAGCCAAACCTGTATAAACGAAGAAAGCTGCCTTTTCCTGCAGCCTTCGTCGTATAACATGATCTGTAAATTATTTTTTCAATCCGTTCCTGATCAGGAAACCCTGATATGCATCTTGATAAAAAGGGACTTCGGGCTCCAGTTTTATGGCTTCCTGCAACGCCGTAGCGGCATCTATCAACAGTGAATTTTCTTCGAAGAAACTGGCAAGATAAAGTTTGTTCAAAGCAGAATTTTCGTCCACATTCAGATTATATTCCTGAAGTTGTGATTTAATTCGTTCATTATCCGCTTTCGATAACCTCCGTAGCGAGTATCGTTCAGACACTTTATTAGGATCTGATTTTGATATCACGTACACAATAATGTTATCCTCATTCGACAATGAAGGATCATTCATATTCACCGATACCACATTATCCGTTGTTTCAATGTGGTGTAACTCGTCTTCAAAAAGGCTATTAAAAACCACCTCATACGGACCAGGAATCTTATCCTTATCCCACCCAAAAGTAATTTCATCGTTAAAGATCAAAGCCTGATCGGAAACTGGTAAATACAAGGTTATGTTCGAACCCCTGTGTACGGCCCCTGTTGCCTTTAAAGTGTTCTTTGGATTTTCGGACGAACTAAGAATAAAGTCTGTGTACTTGCTTATTACGCTTGTTCCTCCGGACATTTTATTCGCAAGATCGACTACCTTATACTTACCGGAATGTTTTAATTCTAATGGCTTACCGGAAGTATGCATGAGGCCGATATAAGAATTTTCGCTTAGTCGAAGTTCATCAGACTTTAGCAGGCTGGCCCCCACTTTAATGGGTTGCCACGTTACGCCCGACTTAAATTCATTTTTCCCTTTGTTAACAATTACTTTAAAAGTAAAATTTTCCTGTGCAGTGAGTGGAGTACAAAGTATGGCCAGCAAGACAAGCGCCAAAAAACTTTTTAAAATAGACATATGTTAACGTTTCTGTTTAGAAAAATATTTAACGAGAAATACAACAAGAGGTTTTCATTTTCAGCTTACGCCAACTTCGTTTCAATTATATTACTTTATCCCTTGTCGTAAAAGAAATTCTTCGAATGCCGCTTTATACTCAGGAACTTCGGGTGCCAGAGAAATTGCATTATTATAGGCCGAGATAGCGTCGATATACAACTTATTTTGTTCGAAGAACACAGCTAAGATCATCTGGTTTAAAGCCGTGGATTCTTTTACTTCATCGCTTATCTGGCTTAATAATTCACCAACCTTTGATGCATCGGCAGGCGTCAGCCGCTTAATCATATATTGACTGGAAGCCTTTTTCGCGTCTGCCTTCGACTTCACTTCCACGAGAATTGCATTTTCCCTGGCAAGCGCCGGTGAAGACAAATCAACTGTATACTTTGATTCGGTCGTTTCAAAAGTCAAGATCTTATCCTCAAACATATTTCTTAAGGTCACAATGTATGGACCTTCAACATCAGTACTTTCCCAGATGACCGTAGCCGTATTATTAAAAATATGCGCATCATGATTTCCAGGTAACAATAGTTCAATAGCCTCTGACGATTCTCCCCTGTGTACTGCTCCGGTTGCACTTAACCGGTTCTTTTTTGCTTCAGCCGAATTGCTACTCATGATAAAATCGGTATACTTTGAAAGCACCGTTGACCCCTGTTTTATTTTTTCCGCCAAGGCCATTACAGTATATGTTCCTGGTTGTTTTATTTCCAATGGCTTTCCCGTAACATGAACCATTCCAATGTACGCATTATCGGAAATTTTTATTTCATCATTGGCATTAAGGGAAGCTCCGGTTCTTAAAGGCTGCCACGCATCACCGGATTTATGCTCATTACTTCCTTTATTAGCCAAGACTTTAAAAGCATAGTCTTGTGCTGAAACTGTTAAAGAGCCTGCAAATAAAAGGTAACAAAGCGCCAACTTGCCTTTTTTCATGATATTTTTTTTATAGTCAAAAATACTAATTATAGGTTTCCTTATGTTAATACCTTTTTTCTTTGTTTGGTAAGTCTGATTCTTTTTTTGAAATACTTGGCCCCAGCCTTAATAATGCTGATGTATATCTCAAAACATGGGCCAGCAAGCGCAAGGGTTGCCAATGCTAACGTTATTTCCAACTTAAAGTTAAACCAATAAAAAATGTAAGGCACCAGTACAGCAAAAAGAAGCAATTGAACTAACTGAAGGCCCACCGTTACCGTATCGAACCAAATCGGAATAGTTTTAAATATAAACGAAAACAATGCCACGTTTAAGAAGCAAATTATGATTGCAATAGCAATCTGTTCCCACTGCATCAATTCATCAATATAATCGCTTTCAAGTATCATAGAGATGATATTTGCATGCACAACAACACCATACATATCTGGTCTTGCCCGGCCTGCGAATATTTTATTTAATGGAGTAAAAAATTTATCATCCCAGGAGGTATCACGTAAATCGCCACCTAAAAAACCCATTAGAATAATTTTGTCCTTAATGAGCCCAGGTGTGAATTTTGAGGGATCCAAAGCCTGATCCCAGTCGAGCACGATGTATCGGCCAGGGTAGGTGGAAGCGCCATGCCAATCCACAATATTACCACGGTAATTAATAATTTCTTCTTCCTTTCCACGACTTAAAAATCGATTCGTAACTACAGAATCATAAGCCTGCGCCACCTTAACCGCAAAAGCGAGTTCTGTTTTGTTTCCAACCTGTATAGCAGGTATGACAGACCGGCAAACTTTCAAATCCTCTTGATGCTCTGCTCCTGTGGGTAAATTCACAAACCCCTCTAATGAATTTAAACGCAGGTCTTCATCGGTATGCTCAAGTGAATCATACACAGCAGCATCATCTTTATTGCTTGCTTTTAAGGCCCTGGAACTCTGCCATAGTTTATTTGCCATCACCACGGTCCCAGCGTTCGCTATGGCATCCGCAAATAAAAGGTTACCCAGGGTGTCGTATCGTTGCGGACAATTGATGGAATCGGTCAAACCACCGTCACAACTGAAAATGATATCGAGCGCAAATAATTTTGGATTAAACTGGCTCAATACCCTGATTTGTTGTCCGATCTCAGCTCTGGAAAGATAGCCCGTGTTTACAATTACAATATTGGTATCGATAGGTGGTTCAGCAATCCGAAGTTTGGAAAAAGCATAATCTGTTAACTCCACATCCTCCAATGCCTGGGAAATCGGATCAAGCGCATTGAGAACACTCAATTCAGTTAACCGAAACAGCCCCCATAGTACAGCAAAAACGAAAATGGTAGCAAGGACGCAATCAATCCAGAATTTTAGCATTGTTAGGCTGAATGTATCTAGTAAATTTAGAAGATTTTTCCGGAGATAATCAATGCAAAATAAGAAATCACGGCCAGCTTTAGCCTATTATGCAGACGGAATCATAAAAGGTGACCGTGTTGTACTGGCACAAGCGATTACATTGATTGAAAGTGAATTATCATCGGACAGGGAAATTGCTTCCAATCTCGTCCAAACTATGCAACCCCACTCGGGGAACGCGCTTCGCGTAGGCATTACTGGTGCACCTGGTGTTGGCAAAAGCAGCCTCATTGAATCATTGGGAAAACACATTACTGATCAGCATAACAAAATCGCGGTATTAACCATTGATCCTTCCAGTCCACGCACTAAAGGGAGCATACTTGGCGACAAAACACGTATGGATACCCTCGCAAGAAACCCACATGCTTTCATTCGTCCATCGCCTGCAGGTAAGGCATTAGGCGGCGTCACCAATCGAACACGAGAAGCGATGATGCTGTGCGAAGCCGCCGGATTTAATGTTATCATTGTTGAAACGGTTGGCGTCGGACAATCTGAGGTTGCGGTTAAAAATATGGTGGATTTTTTTCTGCTTTTGCTTTTACCTGGCGCAGGCGACGAACTTCAGGGAATTAAGAAAGGTATTGTTGAACTATCCGACGCACTCGTTATTACAAAAGCTGACGGTGATAATCTCGATCGCGCGCGGCAGGCACAAGCCGAATATCAGCATGCATTACATCTATTGAATCCAGGTGGCAGTACGTGGCGAACCCCTGTGATGCTTATTTCTTCATTGACCGGCTCAGGAATTCAGGAGATATGGCATACTATGACTGAATTCAAAAATAAAACAACCGCTTCTGGCGAATTCGACACCAATAGAATAAATCAACGCCTGATATGGTTTGAAGAACAATTTCATTTTTTGCTTCAGCGTAACCTGACAGAATCTGAAACCCTTCAGCAGCAGATAAAATCATTAAAAGAAAAAGTAATTAGCCAGATGCTATCCCCTTCTCTGGCAGCGCATCAATTACTTCAACTTTTTTATCAATCCATCTGTAAGTAAATTTCCTGAAACCAAAAGCTTGAGACGCGGTGCACGGTTTTTCCATTATTCACAACGCCGTAGCTATACTTTTTTTCAACCTGAACACCCGTTCTATACTGAACCGCTTTTTCAAAAAAAGGCCCATCATATACAAAGGAATGATATTCACCATTTTCACCACAAGGATCGGTCTGATTTGGTAACTTATTCACAAAATTTTCGTCAACTGTTTGACCGAGTATATTATTTGAATAACAACGTTCATCAACGGCACACACCATGGTTTTAAATCCGAGGGAAACAAATTCGCTGAGCAAGGTTGACGTTTCTTTTTTCCATAAAGGGTAGATTGCAAGAAGATCGAAAGGTGCCAACAAATTTTCACGATAAAGTTTTAAGTCTTCAAGAAAAATATCACCAAAAACAACACCATCAATTTCACGGCACTTACAATCTCTGTAGTAAGCCTCCATTGTGTTTTGGTATTCTTCCTGTGTCCCACTTCTATGCATGTAAAGTTTCTCCAGCGGAATACCGATCTGTTCTGCCTGCATATCGATTAATTGCTCGTGTACACCATGCATACCAACACGTTTTGTTTCAGCGTCAATCAATGTGTGAAGACTAACCACTTCAAACTGTTGCGCTTTAATTTTATAAAGCGCCAAGGCAGCATCCTTTCCACCGCTCCAGCTAACGGTGACTTTCTTTTTTATATCCATAGGGGCAGTGACGACAGCCATTTTTACAACAATAACCTCTTTTTAAATGATAGGCTGCTGTAAAAACGATAAGCCCGTTTTCGATATAATGGTAAATCGATTCATCTTTGTCTTTTTTATCTGGCTTCATATCGTTTTAACAAAAAGGACAGTCGTACAAATCATATCCAGCGTGAGCACCCTTCAATATCGTTAATGCAGCTTATATTAAGCTTCAAATATACTGCTCTTATACCCTCCTTTTTATGTAAAATTACAAAATGAAACAAGTCATTTTCGCGCTAATCGTTCTCACCGTGGCGTGCTGCCAGCAAAAGAAAGAAAAAATCAGCAGCGTCCATAGCGACCATCTTGCTGAAGAGCGTGTGTCGTTAAAGTATGCAACCGGATTTTCTATCACCCGAAAAAGTGGTTCCATCTCTGTCACTGTTAATCACCCTTTTCAAGGTGCAGGTCATAGCTATACTTATCTTCTTGTTCCCCGGCATGAACAAGTACCTCAGCACCATCCGGATGTAAAAGTAATTCGCACGCCACTGAACTCCATCGTCTGTACATCGACAACACATATTCCATTATTAGATTATTTGAATGAAAGTGAAAAACTTGTTGGCTTTCCCACAACCGATTTTATCAGTTCAAAAAACACCCGGAAATTAATTGATGCCGGTAAGGTACAGGACCTCGGTATTGATAAGGGTATTAACCTTGAATTGCTTGCATCTCTTCAGCCGGACATGGTGATGGCTTATGCCATGAATGCTGATTACGGGCAGTTCAAAAAGATGGAGGATATGAACATTCCTGTTGTGATTAACGCAGAATACCTCGAGAACCATCCCCTGGGAAGAGCCGAGTGGATCAAATTCATGGCTTTATTTTTTGATAAGGAAGCAGAAGCCGATTCTGTTTTTCAAACTATTGAGCAAAGTTATTTGAATATAAAATCGCTCGCAGAAACGCAGTCGTATAAACCGAGTGTAATGAGCGGCATAATTTACGGAGATGCCTGGTTTATGCCTGGCGGTCAAAACTATGCTTCCACGATACTGAAAGACGCCGCATGCCATTATTTATGGGCAGGCGATTCATCGAATGGGTTTCTTGAATTGAATTTTGAAACCGTTTATGAAAAAGCGAACAATGCCGATTTATGGATTGGTGTTGGCATGTACTCATCCCTGGCGGGATTAGCGGCCGGTGACCATCGGTACACACAATTTGCTTCCTTTAAAAAAGGAAAAATATACAACTACGACGCGCGCATGGGTGCTAAGGGCGGAAATGAATTTTTGGAACTCGGATACCTCCGTCCTGATATTATCCTTCAGGATCTCGTTAAGATTGCGCATCCTGAGTTGCTCCCCGATTATACACCATATTTTTACAGAAAACTGGAGTAGCGTTTTATTCTTCAGATGGTTGTCCCCGTTTTCCGACATACTGAATTTATTCAGATGCCGGTTTTTTAATTTCTTCACTGGTCTTGAACGACCAGAGAGCAACTTCTAATTCGCGCATCATTTCACGTTTTTCCTTTCCCGGAGCATAAACAAAGCCTTCAATGTAATACAGTCTTGCACGAGGCTCATCAATAAGCGCATACCCAAGAAACGGTCCGCCCATACTTGGTGTATTGGTTCTCCATAGACCCCGCACCTCCATGGCGAAATTATTATTTAATTTCATCTGTCTGGCGTGTACATCTGCGTAGTGTTGTTCTGTCACCAGGTAACTCGCGGGATTTTCCGGATCTTCGTAAAGGTATTTTTTACAGATTTCATTTCTCCAGGCAATAATTGAATCCGGCAAGAGCTGATATTCACTTTCATAAGGCTTCCAAGAAATAAACAGGTCTTTATCAATCTCCGCTGTGATATACCGGAACCATACAAAGTCTGATTGCTTATCTGCCAACCTAAACCCTACAGGCAATTCAATGTTACATTGTTGTTCTTTGGGAAGAAATGCCGTGATACCTTTCGTAGACGATACATTTAATATTTCAGCAGATAAACGTTTGCGTTCGGCCTTATTAAAGAAATCGATAATGTTTTGCTTTTGCTGCCGAAGATTTTTGACGAGCACCTTTTCTGTTTTTCCAAACAGGTACATCACCTCTTGTCCACGGGCGAATTCATCTTTATTTGTAGAAAGGTAAAACGTAGTGTCGGTCCTTATTTTGTTGAGCGTTTCTTCGGAAAATTCGCGGCGCAAAATTTTCGATCCGGAAGTCTGCTGATCAAGCGTAAAAACGTAGACCAGATTACGCATACGCGTGAGCATGGTGATGTCGCGCGAGGGATGGATTGCAATTACATTAAACATTGGTTCGGGCTGGGGAAGCCCCGTAACATCGACCTGAAAAACCTTTCTCACTTCCTCTCCCAAATTTCCATTCCATTGAACAGAGTCCATAATAAGTACAATATCGCCGGGATTGCCATTTGCACGTGGCAAGTATTCTGACTTATCGGACGAGCAGGAAAAAAAACTTATGGCGACTAAAAAGTATAAAGCAAGGCGTTTCATGAATCCAATTTTAAGCATAATGCAAATGTGCGACATAGTCACAATCCCTTATGGGATAATCAAAATTGGATAAAAAAAAGAAAGCCTGAAAATTCAGTCAATGAAACTGTGCGAAAGTTTCAAACGGCGGCTGCAATTAAATCCCAATGATCAGGGTTTGGCCGGCTTTAATTGCGCTGCTGTTAAGTTTATTCATCGATTTTATTTTCTCGATGGTGAGACCTTCAAATTTCCTTGAAATCGTCCACAAAGTATCGCCCGGCTGAACGGTATAAACTTTCGTATCAGCTGTAATGGCAACCGGTTTTGCGGACTTTGCCGAGGCTACGGCGGTTGATGGTCCTTTTGATTTGGTGTAGATTGTTAATCGCTGACCAATCCGGATATTACTACTTCGCAGGTTATTCCAACGTTTCAGGTTAGTTACGGAAACGCGATGGCGAAGCGCTATGGAGCCCAATACATCACCGCTTTTCACTTTGTATACAATACGGTCAGTTCCATAGGTAGATCCGGCTGAGTTCTTCGCTAACAATTCAAGTTGTTGTTTACCTACCTTAGATGCAGAATCCAGGATCGCAAATCTGTTCAACTTTAATTTTTCTTTTGAAGCGAGTGGGATAAGCAAGGCATATGGCTTTGTCGATTGTGGAATTGCGCCATGTAAAACCGACGGATTCAATTTCTGAAGGTCCTCTACACATGTTCCGGTAAGACTGGCAAATGTTTCAAAGTGTAAAAACCTGTTTACCTGAAGGGTATCTGCGACGATAAGCATTTCTTCTCCTTCATTCAAAAAATTATGTTGATCGAGGTAATTCATCGTATAGATCATCGCGACAAACTGCGGCACATAAGCACGCGTTTCGCGTGGCAGGAATGGATAAATATCCCAAAACGTTTTTTTATAGCCAGATCTTCTAATCGCTTTTTTTACATTACCTGGTCCTGTGTTATAGGCAGCGAGGGCCAGCTCCCAATCTTTGAACATACGGTGAAGATCGCGCAGGTAACGACATGCTGCATCGGTGGCTTTATCCGGGTCCATACGTTCATCAATGTACCAGTCGTTATCAAGGCCATAGTATTTTCCTGTTGCCGACATAAACTGCCATAAACCAACTGCCCTCACACGCGACACTGCACGTGGGTTTAATCCAGATTCAATGATAGAAAGATATTTCAACTCATCTGGCAATCCATACTTCGCCAGGTGTTTTTCAAAAAGCGGAAAATAAAGATTTTTTCTTCGCATGACCATCCGCGTATACTCCCGGTCACGCATGGTAAAATAATTGATGAAAGCATGAACCTTATCATTGTAGTGCAACGGCATGTTTTCCTCCAAGCAACTCAACCTATCTTCAATCAATGCCGGATGATCATCGCCGGGAACATACTCCATTACAGAAGGCAATGCATAATAGACAAAGTCAGCAGTGTCTGTTTTGTACAGAATTTCCTCTTCTGCTTCAGCGACCTCGACAGAGTCTATCACCTGGGTGCTATCGGTGAGTGTCTGACCATAAGCAAATGTTGAAATAGCTGTTGCAGCTAAGAGAAAAAAATACCTCATCTTAGTTTATTTTAAAAGGGAATCAGAAAACTGTAACAATTTCGACTCTTCAAAGTCATCCGCAATAATTTGCAGTCCGATGGGCAAACCTTGTTGATCTGATCCGCACGGAATTGCAATGGCAGGAACACCAGCCACATTAGCCTGAACGGAAAAAAGATCAGCCAAGTACATTTCTAAAGGATTATCTGTGTGCTCTCCTAATTTAAATGCGGTAGTTGGTGTGATCGGCATTACAATAAAATCATATTCCTTAAAAATCGATTTTGTTTTTTGCCGTATAAGATTTCTTACCTTCTGAGCCTTGGTGTAATAGGCGTCGTAATAGCTTGCGCTTAATACAAAAGTACCTAACAAAATTCGTCGTTGTACTTCCTTTCCAAAACCCTCTGACCGGCTTTTCTTATACATCGAATGCAGGTCCGTTGTGTTGCTGCTACGGTACCCATACCGCACACCATCATACCGAGACAAATTTGAGCTTGCTTCGGCAGTTGCCAAAATGTAATAGGTAGGAAGAACATACTCCTGCAAGGGAAAATCAATAACCTCGACGTTGTGGCCAGCGGCCTTAATTTGATTTATCTTAGCAAGAATTGCCGTCCGTATCTCTGCCTGGAGTCCGTCAGATTCCTCAATCTCACGAACATAGGCTACTTTGTATTTTTTGGAATTACTGACACTTAGCTCTTTTGAATACGACGGTACCGCTTCATTCGAAACTGTACTATCGTGATCATCTGAACCAGCAATAACTTCCAGCACGATCGCTACATCTTCGATGGATTTTCCAAACACACCGATACAATCGAACGATGATCCATAGGCAACCAAGCCATATCGTGAAATTCGGGAATAGGTAGGTTTTAATCCAATTACACCACAAAATGCGGCAGGTTGACGTACAGATCCACCTGTATCTGACCCCAGGGAGACCTGACACAGATCTGCCTGAACAGCCACGGCCGATCCTCCGGAAGAGCCACCAGGTACCCGGGTATTGTCTATTTCATTTAATGTTGGCCCAAAAGCAGAATTTTCATTCGAGGAGCCCATTGCAAATTCATCGCAATTCTGACGGCCTATAATGATAGCATCTTCATCGCATAAGCGTTGAACTGCAGTGGCATTAAACTGAGATGTAAAGCCGTCTAAAATACGGCTTCCGGCCTGAAGCGGATGATTCTCATAAGCGAGAACATCTTTAATACCAACAACAAGTCCGGCTAACCGGCCTGCTTTTTTTTCTTTTATCTTTTGATCTATTTGAGCGGCTTGTGCAAGAGCCTCGTGCTCATATACACTCAAGAATGCATTGAGATGTTTTTTTTCTCTGATCTGAGTAAGGTGATATTGCACCAGATCATAGCACGTAAGGGTGCCTCGCTGCAAATCGGTTTGTATTGCGCGAAGTGAAGCGTACGTTTTCAATACCTATTTCCCTTCTTCTATTTTTGCACTTGAAGTAGTTTCCTCTACTTCGTTTTTAACATCTTTTACGGCACTTTTAAATTCCTTA
>Ga0196965_1000432_pt1 | contig 25444 bp, 24 predicted proteins | sample S1_20metaG_FD_148668 | JGI IMG/M metagenome (GOLD analysis project Ga0196965, IMG submission 148668) | Soil microbial communities from Anza Borrego desert, Southern California, United States - S1_20 | ecosystem: Environmental > Terrestrial > Soil > Desert | place: USA: California | collected... | reverse complement strand
ATATGCAAAAGAACTTTACACTCTCTGTTCCAAATCGGTGTTCAGAAAAATGGGACCATCTTGCTCCTACTGACAAAGGCGGATATTGCAGCACCTGCGAGAAAATGGTTATTGATTTTACAAAAATGACGGATGATGAGATTGTTAATTTCTTTAAACGTAATTCAGCTCATGTCTGCGGACGTTTTCAGCCCCAGCAATTAAAGGCGTATACCCAAATGAAGCTGAACGTGAAACCGGGTTTTCCGTTGCTAAAGGCTGCGGTGGTGTCTGCACTGTTGGTTCTCTCGGCGAAACATAGTTATGGACAGGCGCCCAACGTTAACGAGCGTGGTAAAGTCGTTAGGGAATCGAAGAAGTCTCATCGCCAGAAGGTTGTTGAACCGCAAGAACAGGTCGTACGTGGTATTGTGATCGACCCAATAGACAAATACGCTATGCCTGGGGTAAACGTTTTGCAAAAGGGTACTACCAACGGCACAGTAACCGATGCAGAAGGAAAGTTTAAATTTCCTACACGCGTGAAGGCAGGAGACGTTTTGGTTTTTAGCTTTATCGGGTATGAGACCCAGGAGTATGTAATACCTCCGTCCAGGGATACAAAGGTAGAGATGTGCCTCAGCTTAAATTTGGATGTGTCGATCATGGGGGAAGTAGCAACGAACGATATCTACCATGAAGAGGGGTCTTCATCCAGCAGGTTGTGGAGCAAGATTAAATCGATTTTTTAAACGTTTACCGGTGAGCTGCAGGGTCTTGCTTTTAGTCATTTTCGTGACCTACGTTGCGCAGGTTTCAGCACAACGTAATGACTTTGCCACAATCAACTTTCAACGTGCTGACAGTGTCGCAGCAGCATACGCCGATCACTCATTGCTTGATCGTGAACTGTTATCTGAGAAACTCACCCGCGATCTTAATACTGATGTTGAAAAGTTTCGGGTGATCTATACATGGGTAAGTCAGAATATTCGCTATGACTATGCTACCTACCAGAAGAACCAAGTACAACGTAAGAAGCTGAAAGGACAAGAAGAATTAAAGGCATGGAATCAGAAGATACGCGTTACGGTTTTCAAAAATCTCATTCATCACAAAAAGACAGTTTGCACAGGTTATGCCTATTTAGTAAAAGAGTTGTCAGACTATGCCGGCCTTGAATGTGAGATTATTGACGGCTATGGAAGAAATGTAGTGTCAAACCTTCGTGGCCCGGCCATCGCCAATCATCAATGGAATACGGTTCGCCTGAACGGCAAGTGGTATCTCGCTGATGCTACATGGTCGAGCGGATCTTATAACCTAACTGAACATGCTTTTAACAAGCACTATGATGATGGATACTTCCTCGCAGAACCGGCAGTATTTGTACGTAATCATTACCCGTTAGATACCGCCTGGTTACTCCTTCCTCGTAAGCTAACGTTAGATGATTTTATCCGCCGCCCTTTAGTTTACAGAGGCATTTACAGATACGGTGTTCAGGAAATCGTTCCTGGGACATTTGATTTTGTGACCTCGCCTGATACTTCTATATCATTTGGATTTACAGGGTCTTCAAGCGTGAAGATTGAAAAAGCTACGTTGGAAATTGAACATGGCAGCAAAAAAGAAATTGTTCCCATTTCCGTTGCGCGAAAGGAAGATGGAATGTATTACGTTGATTATAAATTCAAGTCACGTGGAAGACGGGCTGTTCACATTCTTGCAAATGATGATCATCTTATCAGTTTCAGTGTTGATGTGCGATGATGATGATCAACAAGTATTTTTACTTTTGAAATCTCCCCGATCCGCCAGTCCATAGCAACGATTCAGTTGGATATTAGTTACTCCTCGAAAATTTTTCCTTATAGCAAGCCGAGCATTCGGGAAATGCCTTACTAATGCCCATTCTGTCTTTGCCGCATTTGTGGCAGAACTGTTCCTGGTAATAATCGTTTTCCCATTCACTCCATTGTTGTAGCAGTTGTTGCAAAACGGCCTGGCTGGGTTGAAGGGTAATGAGATGTTACATCGTATGCAAGCTCCTTTTGGAATGTTCGGTTGTGTTCGTCTTGGATGGTTGAGTGGAGTCAAAATCATCGATTATGGGGCGCCCTCGCCGCGCAGCGCACCACCTTGCAACCTGCAACTCTCGAATCCCCTACAACTTCACTAACCTCACCACTTGCGATCTACTACGCGATTGCACAGTCACAAAATATACTCCCGCCGGTAACGCCTCTACGGACATGTCACCTTCAACTTCCGTTCTTTCCAGAACGCTCCTGCCACAGGAATCGAATATAGTAACGGCGATGATTTGTTCGCCTTCAATCGTAATGCGACTCTTCGCTGGATTAGGATACAGCACAAATGCGTCTTCAACATTCGGATCAACGCCGTCGATAATCCCATTAATGACAATATTCTTTGTTGCTCCCAATGATAACGATGATAGTGGCTCCGGGAGAGTTGCATCTGCTTCGACTCCATTAATCGCACTTGTGATCGAACCATCGCTCAGTGACGCAGAGGAAAAGTAGTTGAGGTCAGCGGCCACATGACCTTCCTGAACTGTATATTGAAACTTCATTGTCGAACCCGTAGACGAAAGGTATGTCGCATCCACCGTTGTTTCATCATCAAGCGCTAGCGCAAGGGTCGGACTACCGCTAACAACGACGTCTTGAGAGAACTCGACGTCTATTGTAAACAACATCGTCACACCATATGTTTTATCTTCAGATGGACTGCTTACAACGGTTACGGTTGGATTCTTTAGCAGGAATACTGCGGCTCCGGCAAGCACACCATTCGAAGCAGGCTCATTTCCAAAACCGACCACAGCATCGTCACTGTCAATAGACACACTCCAGATGTCGGATGTCAAACCCGTCAACTCATTTCTAACAAAGCTGAATTCATCACCATTACGTCTGAAGAATAGAACATCTGAATTACCTCTGGCGGTTACGGCAACATAATCACCGTCGATAGCAACATCATGGGCGAGCTCAATGCCGATATCAGAGCTAACCGAAAGGATAGCGTCCTCCGTGCGTGATGTCCATCCAGCACCTTTAAGGTACACAAAGGCTGCACCTTTGTTCGACTCATGTGTCACGTTTGGCCCGGAGACAACAACAGCCTCGTCTGTGATATCAACGTCAGATCCAAAGTATGTGAATGTGTTGTAGTCAGACTCCGGGGTGAGCACAGCGCTATTTGTCATGTCAGACCATCCCGCAGCAGGTTTTTCAAATAGCAGAACAGATCCATTCCGACCTTGCGAGAATGGTGCACCTATCACTACGGTGGTATTGTGAAAAGCGACTGAATAACCAAATCCGTCTGCAGTAGCTACGTCGCGAAGGGAAGGCTCCAATGTTGCCGAAAGATTCCAATCTTCGGAAGCTTTCTTGAAAAGATAGGCGTAACCAATATCATCAGTTCCTGAATTCCGGTATGCGGTTACTACAACTTCATCATTACTTAACGCAAGTGCGTGTCCGAAACCTCGCTTCTCGACCGGCCTGGTGATCACAGAAGTTTCCGTCATCTCTGCCCACCCTGATGCTGGTTTTTCAAATACATAGACCTTACCCGACGCCTCATACGAAATATTGTCGGCAGAAAATGCAGAGACCACAGCCCTGTTTTCATTTATGGCAACCGCATATCCGAAGTACTCGTCCGACCCAGCATCCGAAGGCGACAACCTTGCCACAAGATTCCAGCTTGCACCCTGGCGCTCATAGACGTAGGCATACCCGGAATAGGAGCCATTACCTTTACTTGCGTAGGCTCCTATGATCGCATAGTTACCCTCGATATCTACAGCGCAACCGAATCGGTCTGGCTCGGTCGATAATGCAATGTTGTTTATGTCATATACAGCCTCCCAGACGTCTCCATCGGCTTCATAAACCCCGATCACGCCGGAAGAAATCCCCGGTTTTGCCACAGATGATTTACCTAATAGTATTTGTTCGCCATTGATGGCAACTTCTCCGCGAAACGTTTCATTGGCAGGCGCAGAAATGTAGCTCCGCGTTACATCAGTAGTCCACGTGGCTGATTTAGCTTGAATGGTTTCGGCCTTGGTTGCAACCTCGCCATTGATAACAAGACGGTCTCCTGTCAAGGCTATATCAAGTCCATAGTAAGGAATTTCATTCGTGTCATCAAGAGGCACAAACTTCACATCTTCCGTCTTGGTTACCCAGCCTGAATTCTTATTGAATACGTATACTGCCCCTGAAGACCCGTTGACATTATCTTCGGAGTATGTCCCCACCGCAACGGCATCGTTACTCGCAGCCAGGCTCACACCAAAATTCACATAAACAGAAGAAGACGAAGTAAGATCGGCTACTAGCTGAAAGTCAGGCAGACTGTAGACGGCCACGAATGACTTAGGGGTCGCTGCATACTCACTACTCGGATTGCTCACGAACATGTTGGTGTTGTTGAACGCAATCTTATCGCCGAAATTTCCTCCGGCCAGGGAATTAGCGTGAGTGATCTTTTGTTTGAAAACGACGTTATCTCCTTCCACCTGATATATGTACACCGCACCGGAGGAACCGGTGGTGCCATTTGCATAGGGAGCTCCGATGGCAATAACGTCACCATGGATGGCCACTGATGTACCAAATAAAGAAAATGCTGAAAGGTCGTCGGGAGACAGAACCGCGAGTTGTTCTGGGGCAGCCCAGGTATCACCTTTTCTGTAGACGATTGCGTGTCCTTCATTGTGCGAACCCATGTAACCACCGGGTGCGCCGACCACTGCAAGTTCCCCTTCGATATCAACGGCATTTCCGAAGAAAATTCTTTCGTAATTCAGCCCGGAATAAAGCTCATGGATCGGAACCCACGTATCGCCGACCTGCTCAAGAATAACAGCTTTGCCGGCATAAAGGGCTTCAGTGTTGCTGTAAGGCGCGCCTGCAATAGCTATACCGTTGTCCACGGCTAGCGCCTCACCAAAACGCTGGCCAGTCGAAGAATACGGTGTCGGAATTTTTTTTTCCAGCAGGTTCCAGTCCTGGGCGGTGAGATGTAAAGGAAAGAGGGTGAAAAAGAGTAGAAATCGGTAACAATAGGCCATCGGTCGTAGGTTAGAGAGGCCAAAGATAATTAATATATTGGTTTCTGGATTAATTTCGGCTGACGATGGTACAATGGAAGTCAACTCCTTTTGAATTGAAAGATTGGAAAATGTCGTAGAGCTTAAGTTGAACGCCATAAAGGTACGCTCCATGCCTCGTCTATCCCCCCGGCCTCTCCCATTAGTCTGCCTTCCTTCTGCTATCAGTCTGCCATGCGATGCGCGTTCATTTTTTACTTATTCGGCGTTCATAGTTTATTCATTATTCGTTCATTCCTCAGGCTTACGCGCTCATTGTTTTTTCATTCTGCTAAGGTATTGCTACTATGAAAGGAGGCCTGTTTGTTTTATAGAAGGCATCGTTTATGAACGGAATGCCGAAGGCACACGCAAAGCACTGTCTTGGCAGACTAATAGCGCTCTGGGGACGTCGGCCCTGGTTAAGACATGGAGCAGTTGTTTCGTGGTCAGTGTCAACATTCAGCGAAGCGTCAGGTGGAAACACCATGACGTCACGGCAATGGGTGCGAATCATTTGTCGTATAGCTCAAGCGTTGCGGCAAGCATATCTTTCATCTGGTTCCGCAGCCACCGGGGCTCCAGTACTTTTACTTCAGGGCCTAAGGCAAGAAGGGTTTGTGCAAGCTCGTAGTTTGGAACGAGTTGAAAAGTTGCGACCAGACCACTGGCATCGTCGCTGATGATCTGCTGGGTGTTATGGAGATGTTGTGTCTTGAGGTAATTGCCCTGCGAGGGCGAGAACCATACTTTGATTTCCTTCACTCCTATTGGATTAAATGTAACGCCAATGGTGTGATCAAAGTAATTGCTGATCTCGCTCACTTTCTGTTCACGGAAAACTTTATTGCGCACAGAAGCGATATGCTCAATTCGATCGAGTGCAAGTACCACTTTACTCTTCCGCTTTTCACTGTAGCCGAGCACGTACCAACGGAACCGATATTCCTTTAGCAAATAAGGATGAAAAAGATATTGTGTCGGCTTCTTCTCGTCGAACTTTTTATAATCGATTAATATGGGCTGACGTTTCCTGATGGCACGATGTAACGTGTCGAAATGTTCAACTCCTTTGGAGAAGGGCATTTTCTCGAAGTCAACTACGGGATACGTTTCTTTACCATTCGCAGGCTTACGTTGTTGCATCACAAGTTTGTCGAGCTTGTCGAAAACGCCGTCGACTGGGTGTAACGCTTCAGCTCCGCGAAAGCGTTTAAAGGAATCTACAACGACGGCGAATGCTTCAAGCTCATCTGATGAAAGTGGCAATCGCTCGATCGTGTAATCCGGATCGGTGTAATAGTATCCTCGGTTACGTCGACAGAATGCTATGGGTGCATGATAACCTAAGCGGTTGTCGAAACGCATCGCTTCAATATCATTTTCGAGAGAACGGCTTCCGATACGGATGTCTTCCCTGGCAAGCGCAGCCTTCAGTTCTTCCTTCGTCGGATATGGCTTTGCCTTACTGGTGAGACACGCGTTGATGATCTTGTAGCGGATAAACGGATTCTTTGCAACTGGCATATTCAAACAGACAAATTGATACAACAACTTTTATTCATACTTAAACCGGAAAAATCCGGTATGCCGTTTTACGGCAATTTTGACCGAAGCCCAAAATGCATGGTGAACATCACGAATTTTTTCTCTTTGTCGGTCAGCAACTTATAAAAAAAAAGGTTCCTAAATACATGATTTATTTACTACGCAGATAGTCTGCGAAGTGCTCATCTACTTTTGTACCATCACACTGCAGGTGGTAAATGTTAAAATCAAATTATTCAAAATTTAAACTATTAAAGTTATGGGAAAAATCAGAAACAATGCTGCAACAAGAGGTTTCAGTGGAAAGTTGGGAGATGATATCGTCTTCCGCCAGGTCGATAACAAGACCGTGTTTTCAAAGCGCAATGAGATCGTAGCGCCTCCTACTGCACGTCAGACGCAAATACGTGCAAAGTTCACCGAAGCCGCGGTGTTTGCCAGTGGTGCCATGGGTAATCCGAATGCTTTGCTGGAGTATCAGCAGATGGCTGAGCTACAGAAGTTGAAGTCAGCCTACGTTGCTGCGATCACCGATTACCTGACGATGCCTGAGATTGCTGGTGTATACGTGGTTTACTACAAAGGCAGGATTGGTGACCAGATCAACATCACGCCAAAGCTGGCCATGAAGGTGGTCGAGATCGATGTTACGATCCTTGATGCTAACGGTGCGGTGATCGAGGCTGGCAGCGCCGTGCCTCAGGGTTTGAAGTGGAACTACATAGCCACAGCGGCTAACGCGAATTTGCCTGGCACTGTCATCCAGGTAACGGCGAAAGACCGCGTTGGTAAGGTATCATCCTTCGAAATGATTCTGTAGCCATTTGGATCAGTCTGAAATTTTAAATCATCTTTTATTTTAACCAATTACAGTATGTTGAAAACAAGTTTAAATGTCATCGATCGCGCAAAGGCGCCCACTCCAAAATTCTTCCGGGTACTGCGTACAGTAGGGCTGGTGTTAGCTGCGGCGGGAGGCGCCGTGCTCGCCGCTCCGGTCGCCCTGCCCGCGGTAGTGTTGACAGTGGCGGGATATGTTTCCGTAGCGGGAGCTGTCGTTGGCGCCGTCAGTCAGGTGTCCGTCAAGGACGAACACGAGTAGCGAGACCATTACATATTTACTTTTCATACAATGATTAAAAATCATCTACGTCCACGATTGGACAAACAACGTCACACTGTAATCGTGTGACGTTTTTTTTTGTTATAGCCATAGTCCGTATTCCATACTACGCGTCGATGTTTCTGTTCATCTGCGGTTGTTAAAATAGAAATGGCTCTAATAAAACAAGACTGACTCAAAACCTAAACATCTCTAAATGAGTAACAAATTTAAAAACCATTGAAAAATCATGTAACAGTAGGGGTAAGTAGCAATTGAGTTGTCTTAAAACAAACTCAATACTTATAACGCAATCAGGGTGGCTCACTTTGCAAACAGAACAGTGGCTAAGTTTATAGCGAATAATCATATTATTTGGATCATTGTTATCTCAACCTTAATTCGGTTGCTTTTGGCAGCACTACTCGAATTAGGGAATGATGAAGTGTATTATTGGACGTACGCCATGTATCCGGATCTAAGCCACTTCGATCACCCTCCAATGGTAGGGCTTGTGATCGAACTGTTCACTTTAAGTGCTTGTTGGAGGATGATTTCTTCATGCGCCTTGGCCCCATTGTTTTCTCAGCTCTCAATACATGGCTCATATTTGTACTCGTCAGGAAGATCAGTGACGAGCGTGCCGGTCTTTATGCATCCATTCTTTACAACTCTTCTATCTATTTTTCTATCATCAGTGGTTTTGCAATTATACCGGATGCCCCGCTGGTACTCTTCTGGCTTCTAAGCCTAATGGCATTGGTGGATGCCCTGCCTGCTGATAAAATTGATCGCGAAGTCCGTTGGAAAATGATTTTGTTTGGTGTTTTTGCTGGGTTAGCGATTTTATCAAAGTATCACGGAGCCTTTATTTGGGTGGGTGCCTTGCTATTCATTTTTATTTACAATAAGAAATGGTTGAGGGACTACGCGCTGTACATAGCAGGCCTTATTTCTCTAATTATCTTATCACCCATTGTACTTTGGAATTTTCAGAATGACTTTATCACTTTTTCGTTTCACGGAGAGCGGGTAGCTCCAGCATTCGGAATCAGACTCGATTATTTAGGAAGAGAACTGCTTGGTCAAATAGCTTACCAAAATCCCTTGAACTTTATTGTTTTTATTCCTATGGGCATCGCTCTTTTCAAAAGAGAATCATTTATGGACCCACACCTAAAATGGATACTTGTATTAATTGGATTGCCACTGTGGCTGACCTTTACTGGTTTTTCGTTCTTTAGAAGTACGCTCCCACACTGGACAGGTCCTTCATTTCTTCCAGTAATAATGATTGCCGCTATATATTGGTCTTCAAGGTATAGAGAAATAGGGATCACAAATAGAATGGTGATGCCAATTAGAATTTTATTGCCCTCGTTTTTTTTGATTGTCGTTTTAGCATTGGCTGTTTATCTGATTAACTATTCGCCGTTTCATTTTGGCAAAAACGATCCTGTTCTGATGGGTGAAAACGATTTTACCCAGGATATGTACGGTTGGCGAGAGATCGGAAACAGTTTTAGACAAATTGCTGATGAGGAAGAAAAGAGAGGAACAATGCCTCCTAATTCCGGAGTTATTTCTTTTCGATGGTTCCCAGGAGCTCATTTAGATTTCTATGCTGCCTATCCTGCCAACCGGGATTTGTTTTTAATTGGCGGCTTAACGGATATACATAAGTATGCCTGGATTAATGAATCTCGTGGCAGCCTTATCAAAGGCAAGGATTATTACTACATCGCACCAAGTAACTACTATCGCGATCCACATAAAATATTTAAGTACTACTTTAATAGCATTGAAGCGATTGATACAATTAAAATCGAACGGGGCGGAGAAATAATGCGCTATGCATTTATGTTTCGGATGAAGGGCTATTTGGGAAACTTTAAGACACCATTGAACTTACGCACTGCGACCAATGAACGAGCCCGTAATTGAGATCATTATAAAATTTTTAAAGTTTGGATTGGTTGGCGCATCTGGCCTGGCAGTTGACTTCGGACTTACGTTCTTGTTCAAAGAAATATTAAAATTAAATAAGTACATAGCAAACGCTATTGGGTTCCTTGCAGCAGCGAGTAGCAATTTTGCCGTGAATAGAATGTGGACTTTTGCTAGTGTTGATCCCGACATTACATCTCAATACATGAAGTTTATTGGCGTATCATTGGTTGGTCTAGTATTGAGTTACATTATTTTGAAACTAATGCATGAACGATTGAATTGGAATTTCTATCTGGCAAAGCTTATTGCCATTTGCATTGTAATGTCCTGGAATTTTGTAATCAATTTTATTTTCACATTTGCATAAAACTAAATCGCAGATGACGTAAATACAGTTGCAAGTAGGAATAGGGGTAAGTAGCAACTGAGTTGTCATAAAACAAACTCAATTTTACCCCTAAATCGTCATGCTTCTATTTTTCAAACCACTGTTATTGGTTCTGGCTTTAACTATGTTTGTGACAATTTCTCTAAAGGCCCAGTCAAACGCAGAGACTGTAAGAGGAGAAATTGTCGACCGGGAATCAGATACGCCATTGCGAGGGGCAAACGTTGTAGTATTTGAATCTACCCCACCTATTGATAACAAAAATGCTGTTGACGGTGCTCGGGCATTTACCGTGGAAGAAACCAAACGGTATGATGGCTTATTTAATGATCCCTTCAATGATACCACTCGTCTTTTTTCCGGCTATGCGCTAAATGAAATGACGCGCAATTCAGATCTGGAGATGAACAAAAACACATTGATAGTAGCTAATGCATGGAATCAAAAGTTCAACGCACAGTATAATTTGCAAACCGGTTATTTAAAAAGTGATCCTCCTACCTTTCAAAAGGATTTTTTTATTAAAAACACCTCAGTAAAGTCAGTTGCATTTCGACGGGCATTTATTGCACCAGCACTATTTATTGCAGCAGGAGTATCCACATTAGATGATGATAATGATGATAATTATGAAGTTCAGAAAGAAAGAAATAGACATATACCCAACTTCCGCCATCATGCTGATGACTACTTACAACATTCTCCTATTATGGTTGTGTATGGTCTAAATTGGCTTGGTGTAAAAGGTAAAAATGATTTCGCTAATCGTACCGCCATTTTAATGAAGTCTGAGATGATGGTAGGGATGCTAACATTTTCTTTGAAACGAATAACAGCAGTACCCAGACCTGATACTAAAAGGTTAACATCTTTTCCTTCGGGGCACACTGCACAGGCTTTTGCCACAGCAACTTTTATGGCCAGAGAGTATGGTCATAAAAGTATATGGTACAGTATCGGCGCCTATACGGTAGCTACCGCTGTCGGGACAATGCGTGTTATGAATAACAGGCATTGGGTTTCTGATGTATTGGTTGGTGCAGGCATTGGTATACTATCCACAAATCTGGTGTACCTCACACACCAGTACCGTTGGGGAAAGAAAAGTAAAGGTGGTCAAACCACTGTAATGCCTTCTTACGACGGACAAACCGGAATGGTTAGCATTATTCATCGAATGAATTAGCGATTTCCATGTGTTGGAAATTTCCGAATAAGCCCACATCAAATTCCGATGTAAAAAAATGGTCCAGGAAATGATTCCGCAAGCAGCAACAATCGCTTGACCTGATGGAAATCATTGAAGACAGACATGGAAAATGCTACTATCGTAGTAAGTCAACTGCCTGTATCAGAATGGTAGGACGTATTACAAGAGAGCACTATTGCAGATGCAATCCTCGACAGGGTCGTTCACACTTCACATCGAATAGAACTGAAAGGTGAAAGTCTAAGAAAATTAAGTAAAATTGTCAGGTATTAGCATCACAGTTAAAGATACTTTTAAAGGGGGGTCAACATCACCGGAATATCTATACCGTAACAAACCGGGTGAAATTGTCGTCTTCAATAACCTTTCAGTAATGACTATGCCACGAAAAAAAAACGCAAAGCTCGATCGCAAAGAGCCAGCCCCTTATGCTAGTGGCCTGTCAAAACGGTGGCTTTGTCACCCACAATGGTTATCTTGCGCAATGTGCTCCTTATAATCTTTCCGCATTTATGTAAAGAAGCAGATGATATACAAAATCTTTTATCCTTCCTTTCAAGTACAAGAATACGTTCAGTGGTACCATCTGCTTCATTTCAAGTTCGGGAATTCAACTGTAAAACCCGTAAAGCTCTATTTTCCTCACGCCGAGCAATGTTTAACATTTGACCCTAAAGGGCGCGTCGACAGCATTAACAGCAGGACTGGGCAGCAAGAGAAACGGGCCTTTAGTTATTTATCACCACAACAAACGTCTGCATATCAACTTGGGTTTGAAGAGGAATATTTGATGTTGAAGGTGGTCTTTAAGCCCGGAGGATTGTTCAGGCTATTGAGTATTCCGATGACCGAATTTGGTAATCGTTATATCGATGCCGAATTGGTTATTCCGGCAGAGGTACAGCGTGTAAACGAACAACTTGCTTATTCCAAGAGTTATACCGAGATGATAGATGTAGTGGAGCGATACCTGAAATTGAAAATTAAGAACGTTCGAAAGCCACCCGAACCTATTGATCGTGTTCTCAACCTCGTAAACATAGAAAACATCCACTCGATCGAAGCGCTTGCGTCTCATGCATGCCTTTCTGTTCGTCAGTTGGAAAGAAAATATCTGGAACGAGTTGGAGTAAGTCCCAAACTGTATAATCGAATACTCCGATTTAACAAGGCTTTCAAGATGAAAGAAAATAATGCAGGCAAGAGCTGGTTTTCTATTGCCATAGATTGTGGCTATACCGACCTGCAGCATTTGATAAAAGATTTTAAACAATTCTCCAATAGTACTCCCTCAGAATTAATCTTGAAAGAAAGTACTAGCATACACCGACAATTCAATTTAGCATAAGTTGTCGTTTTTTTACACTAACACCTTCACCTTTTAGCGCCAACTTTACCCTTATTAAAATCCTTCTTTGTACTATGCCACGTATTGAAAAAGTCACATTCCTATTTTTTCTTGTATCTATGTCCATGATTAGCCGGGCGCAGGACACGAACGTACAACGTATAATGGATCTGGAGCAAAAAGAAGTGCGAGCCATACTAACAAAAGATACGCTGCTACTCTTCAATGAGCTTTGGGCACCGGAACTTATCGTTAACAATCCGGCAAACATCGTGGTGACAAAACAACAAGTCGTAGAATTATTACAAACAGGTAAAATAGACTACGAGACGTTTGACCGAACCGTTGAAAAAATTTCTATCCTGGGCAATACTGCTATTGTGATGGGCCGGGAGGAAATGAAGCCGCAAGGAGTTACGGATAACAAAGGCAGGCACGTTGTACGGCGTTTTACAAATATCTGGTTGAAACGCAAGGGAGTGTGGAAATTGGTTGCCCGTCAAGCTACGATAGCATCGATTGACTAACCTTGTTGGAAGCTTATGGAAAACATTTTGTTTAATAACAGGTTGCGATGCTTGATATTTACTATCCTGATGTTGCCATTTGGTTGTAGCAAAGATAATGAGTCGGACCCTGCGCCCATTCCGCCATCGGCAAATGCATCTTGTGTTCTGGCCAGCGAGAACTTTGGAGGCTACTTGGGAATTACTGGTAAAATTGTTTATAAATACGATGACAAAACAAACCTTAAAGCGGTATCGAAGATTAATAACTTAGGGCAAGAATTAAAATGGATCACTGTAGAAACTGCTCGCGCAATTGTGGACTACAATGACGTGCGAACCCTTGTTAATGTTTTTGCCGGAGACGACATACTCGAATGGAGACCCACGCGGCAGGAAACTAGTTTTCAGGGAAGCGACGGGCATATTATTCCAATTTTTGATGAGTTTCTCTTTGCTTACAATACCGAAAAACAACTTGCTGCGGTTATCGCAACAGGGCCAGATATTCTTTTCTTTTATGATGAAAAGGGAAATATGAACAGTATGAGGCAGATCTCAGACGAAGGCATTGGCAACGACGTGGTTTATCGGGCAAAAGTTACTTACGATGACAAGCCTTCTCCATACACCGCATTACAGCCCATGTTTAAGTTCCTTCAGCATACTTTTCGCTGGCACAGCAACAGTAATCCCTGGCTTCTAATCGCCTCTATGAGCAAAAATAATCCGACGCGGATCGACCTCGGTAGCTGGCGGAACGATTTGCAAGAGTTCGAAAACTGGAGTTTGATCTTCGATTATACATATAATGAAAAAGGCTATCCGACGCAAACTAAGGTTACTTCTATCTTCGAATCCGGAGAACAGAATTCCAACTACGCCTGGAACACGTATACATACGATTGTCCGTGATTTTTACTCCTTGCGACTGTAGTAAGCGTTCAATACGCCTGTAGTACCATCCTGCAGAAGCCTCTTAACAAGTGTAAAACTAAACCTTTTGATACCCGGTTACGTGAGCACGAATTGTTTACGACTGCACTCGCTAGGATTTAGGAAGACTGAAATAAAAAGTAGATCCCTCGCCTTCCCGACTTTCAAACCATATCGTGCCGTTCAAAAGCTTTATAAGGTTCTTGCATATAGACAAGCCAAGGCCAATTGACTTTTCCCCATTTAAACCTGTTCTACCAGCTCCGAATTGACTTTCAAAAACCAATGGCTCCAAATTCTTCGGTATACCTATGCCGCTGTCTGTTACGCTAACTGTTACTTGGTCTTGCGCGTCAACAATCGTTATTGAAATAGGATCTTCGGAATGAGAAAACTTAATTGCATTAGAGGTCAAGTTATTTACTATCTGCAACAGTTTAACTTCATCTGTGGTAATGTGCAGCGATTCAACTGAAGGAGAAAAAAAGAACTTTCTTGTGCGGTGGCTTTGTTGAAGTTCATCGTAAATAACAGCAATTTTCCTAACGATATCAATCCTGGAATTCTTTACAAAAATTCCGGCTGATTCCTCATGTTCATTTTTTAATAGATCCTGAATGATTTCTAAACAATGGCTACTGTTATCGTTTAGCAACCTTAAGTATATTTTGAGATTTTTGTCTCTCGTATCTTCCGTATATTTTTCAGCCTCCGAAGACAAGTGGCGCATAAGATTTAGCGCGCCACTCACCTGGTGAGCTAGTGTATCGAGTATTGTGTTCTTACGCGCCCCGTAGTTTACTAAATAATTCTCATGTTCCTTGGGCTTTGTAATATCTTTGATAAACACAATAATAGCAGACTTATTATAAACAAGGTATGCATTGCAACAAAGGAACATCTCACCATCTTTTTCGTTCCGAACTTTAAATTCAACTTCTGCAGTTAAAAATTTTTCACATACCATGAAATATTGGTTCTTAAGATACTCACGGTCTTGCGGTACAACACTTCCGAGAACAGCTTGAAGCTCAAGCTCGGATGCATTTTCTGTTAACCCTACCATTTCAAAAGCATGCAGGTTTGCATAACTAACTTTTTTGTCTCGAAGGCAATAAACTACAACTCCATCCAATGACAGATCTGCAATTTCTCGTAACACGTTAAATTCAACTTGTATATTATCCATCGCGATGGTGCTACAGCAATTTTACTATTTCTTAATTACTCCCAGAGAAGATGCATAAGCGACTAATTCAGCCGTATTTTTAACTTTTCCTTTTTCGATCATGTTCTTCCTGTGGGATTCTACTGTTCGCTCAGTAATAAACAAGCTATCAGCTATCTCCTTTGATGACTTACCTTGCGATAACAGATTGAGAACTTCTCTCTCCCTTTGAGAGAATATCTCATCTTTTCCGCGCAAACTACTTTCCATCCCGGTTAAAAACTGATTCAAATTTTTCAGCTTCCCTGCAGTTTCCGGGCAGATGTATTTTTCACCGTTGGCAACGGTTTTTACTGCCCGTAGTAATTCCTCAAAACCTGATTTCTTCGATACAAAACCCAAAGCGCCACACTTGATTATGGTTGCCACCCGATCAGCATCGTCATAGACGGAATGAGCAATTATCTTAATATGAGGATACTGCTCTTGTGTTAGACGGCAGATCTGAAATCCGTTCAGTGTATTCAAATCCTCCATTGCATCCAGATAGATGTCGAGGATGAGTACATCAATTTCAGCGACTGCCAATGCTTTCAAAAAAGTCTCTCCATTATGAGCTTCACCGACAATTTCAATTTGCGCGTCCAGAGATAAAAGCTGCTTAATTCCATCCCTCATGATCTTATAATCTTCAACATGGAACACCTTAATTTTTGCCATTAGTTCTGGGGTAAGCTGCAAGTAGCAACGGATAACAACAGTAACCTATTGTTGCATGCTTTAAAACGCAAAATCCCGAAATCCACGGATAGAATTTAAGGATACAAAAATTTAGTTTTGTTATGTTATAAAAATGAAGAGAAGCGAGTGCCAAAAAACGAGGTGTTATGAGAATTTCCGTAGCAAGGGACCAAGTCAAAGATGTGTTGAGCGTAGCGAAAACGCAGTTTATTAGTATTTCTATAAGCAACCATTCAGGAAAATGGTCGGATCAGTACTTCCTAATCCAGGATATAAAAGAGGTTAAACAGGGCAGTGAAAAAGTCACCTTGCTGCTTCTTAATTCTTCGAAGGATTCTGAATGTCTTGCTATTGACATAAAGTTAATTTTCGGGATTAAATTAAATAAGTACCTGAACTTAAACGGACACCTATCAGATGAAGTCCAGATAGTTTCAAACGATTCCGTAGTCCCACAGCCACACGAAATTTTTTCTTCACCTTTTATCTCATAGTAATGCCGGAGGCGAACCAAAGAATCCTGATCATTGAGAATGATGAGGACACCCTATTTTTACTCGGGCATGCGCTCAGAAAATCTGGCTATACTGTAGAGACTTGTACCGCAGGATCGGGGCTAGTCGAATTTAAACATAAATTGCCCGATCTGTTTATTCTGGATAAAGATTTACCTACAATCGATGGCCTGGCGATTACTAAGTTCTTGAGATTACAAGAGGCTACACGAACTACTCCTATCATTATGATATCTGCCCATCGAATAAGGCAAAAAGCCAAGCGTACCGGTATCAATGAGTTCATCAAGAAGCCATTTGAAGTGACTCACTTACTTAAAGTGCTCAAAAAGTACAATTTGGCTACCTCACAAGAATAGAGGCTTCGGAGCTTTATATTCCGGGGTTATTTAATGTTACCCTTTAAATGGATCAATTAACGATTGGCAAATTAATTCTATATCGATAGTTAAATTACCTGCTAACTTTTAGGATACTTTTCTTCCCATTCCTTCATAAGCTTGCTATAATTCGCAGGATCGAGTTGTACAAACTGTTCCATTCCGTCAGACGTAATATTTGAGCCTGCATTCCAACAATTTCCCTGGTACGATTAAGTATTTTTACTTTCAGGGATACAGCTTTTTCTTGTATCCGATTACTAACTTATTTACCAACTTATGAAGATTACAAAATTTTTTTTCGTCAGCCTTTTAGTGCTGTTTTTTTCTTGTAGTGAAGATGAACCATCACCCGCGCTTCCTACCGTTGAAGGATTGACCGGTAGCTGGAATATGACAGCAATTGATTACAGCGGTACGAGTGCTACCACTTTCGAAGGAAGTACTATTAAGGCCACCTTTACAGGCAAAGGCAAGAACATGGACTACACTACTGCGTTTTCCATGGATCCAAACGCCGTCGTTAGCGAGGGTAGCTATACCATCGAATTGAAAACGACGGTAGCGGGACAAACCACTACAGAAGATCATGAGTTTAACGATGCTTTTATGGATGGTACCTGGGAGTTGGATGGTCGAACCCTGATCATTACCAACGATGGTGTGTCACAGGAAGCAATCATTACCAAACAAACAGACGACGTACTGGAAGCTAAAGTGAATATTGAGGAGTCGTTCTCTGAGTCTGAGATTACGGTCACTACAAAAGTGAAGGCAATATATAAGTTTAGAAAGGCAGATCAATAAGAGCTATCTGTTATTTTAAAACACTCCCGTGAGGGAGTGTTTTTTTGCCTGAGGTCGACGCGGTCTCGATCTTGCCTCTATAGCGCCCGACTCGTTTCTATTTAAGAAAATCGCTAAATTTTTTAGTATCAAAATAAAAAGGGGTAATGGCGGTAATTAGCCCATCCTTTAAATCGAAGTGCTCTGCAACAGCCATGGAAATTATTTTGCCGGATTTCTTTGAAGTACATTTTATGGTAAATCGAATTAACACATCATCACTTTCCAAAGAAGTGAAATACGTTGGATCCTTTTCAATCTGCAAATCAAAAAATTCACTCGCCTGAGCAAACATCTTTGCCCAGTTGTTAAACCCAACGAAGGTGCCGCCATAAGTAAACCCTCAGCTTGATTGTAAAGTGCTGCCGGCGCAATTATTTCTGAAATTGTTTTAAAGTCTTGCGTCTTAAATAACGACTCAAAGTACTTGGCGACAACTTTAATATTTTCATTCTCCGGAAAGATCGGAGGATTTCAATTATTCACTGACTACTTCACATATTGGTCGTCCCCTATTCAGCGCGGACTCGACAACCCCGAGAAAAACATCATCCGAAAAGATCAATTGTGATATACAATGAGTTCAAAAACTTATTGGAAATCTCTTTCCTTAAAAGCAATACGAAATAGGATATTTTACGCTTTACTATTTCGACACATCTGTAAAGCGTACGTCATCCTTTCATACGACTTATCCAACATTTCTTTTATAACCTTTCACCTCACCAGCTTATTGCAATAACAACCAGTCAGTAAAAAAACGCTAAATAATTTGCGCAACCAAATAATTGCACTACATTTGCAATCATATAGTTGCATTACTGAATTATCTATGGAGACGAGAAGAGATGTTTTTCAAGCTATTGCAGACCCGACACGCAGGGCAATTCTATTGTTGATTGCAGCACAAGCCATGACACCAAATGCCATTGCACAAGAATTTAACTCCAGCAGGCAGGCTGTATCCAAACATGTTCAAATCCTTACTGCCTGTGAATTGGTAAGACAAGAAAAAAAAGGAAGAGAAATTTATTATCACATCAATGCCAAAAAGGTAGATGAAATCGATAAATGGATTAAGCAATTTAGGAAAACCCTGGAAACTCAGTTTAATCAATTGGACCAAGTATTATCAACACTTAAAAAACAAAAAAAATGATGAACAATTTGCTATTTGATTTCACCGTTGACAAAGCGGCGAAAATGGTATACATCACAAGAGAATTTGATGCTGATCAGTCGTTGGTATGGGACGCATTTACCAAAGCCGAAATCCTCGATCAGTGGGTAGCACCCAAACCCTGGACGGCCAGAACAAAATTTATGGATTTCAAAGTTGGAGGGCGAAGATTTTATGCGATGGTAAGTCCTGAAGGACAAGAGCGTTGGGCAATCCAACGTTATACTTCCATTAGCCCGAAAACCAATTTCAAAATGTCGAATGCTTTTGCAGATAAAGATGAAAACCCTGAATTGCCTGGTTCTGAATGGGATTACACTTTTAGCGAACAAGACGGAAAGACAAAAGTGAGTATCACCATCTATAATGAATCCCTTGCCCGCATGGAGAAGATGATTGAAATGGGCTTCACAGAAGGATTTAAAATGACAATGGTCAATTTGGAAAATCTGCTGGCAACTTTATCCAAAAAATGATCCGAAATTCGAGCGTAAAACGGCAGCATTTGAACTAGAGATTTACTTTCTTGCCTGTTAATTTAAATTAATGTCGTACCCGCCTTTCGAGCCTACCGTAAGTTTTGACGGCAAGCTGCAAGCAAACCAATCCGGCAAACAGGTTCTGACGCCCATGCTTCCTGCAGAAGTAATTGATCAACCAGGAACGCAACTGATTGTTGTTATTGGCCGCCACAAGTACTACAGTCTCTTTACCGCGAGGTTGATGCGATGCACAGTTGGAAGCGATGGCTCAATTAAAGGGCCCTTCCTGCAGGTCAATCCTCTTCAGTATATATGGCAGGAAACGAACTTACCGCTATTGAAATTTTTCATGGCGATAGTCAAATTGCAAGCGGTCTATGAAAAGAATCAAAGCGATATAGAAAGCCTTAAAGCACTTGTTAACAATCCGGCACGATATGCGTTTTTCCATCACAACAACCACGCTGCGGACAAGATTACAACGAATGCGTTAACACGCATCAAGATCGCGAAAGTCAGGCTTGATCTTAGCGTAATTGTCACGCAGCTCGCACGAACAAATAAGGTTTACAGCGAATTATCTATCAGTGACATTGATTACCCGCTACAAAACATTTCAATACAACACGCTTATTTTGTAGTAAGTGACAATCAATGGTATCTTCCTGACGATATTAATGTCCTGAACGTTCTTACTTATTTTGTAGACAACGGCAATGCCTTCACAATCACGAATACACAGTTTGCGAATTTCAAACACGATGTGCTTCAAAAAATTGAACTGGTTGTTCCTGTAAAGTACAGTAATACTGCTATCGATACAATTCAGGTCCATCAAACGGGACTTGTCGTCGAAAAAATTATTTACCTCTCTGAGTTGCAAAATTTTGTGTGCATTAACCCGGTCATCAAATATGGGGAGACTGAAGTACCCATCCTTTCGAAACGACAACTGTACCAGGAAAATGGAAAAGGTACTAGAACGTTAATCGAACGGGACGGAGATTGTGAAGACAGCTTTATTGCGCTGTTGTTAAAGCAATATCAAGATTTTGCAGAACAGCTTACAAATCCGCTCTTATATTTCTACTTGCCAAAGTCAATCTTTCTGGATCACCACTGGTTTCTAAATATGTTTGACGAATGGACTAGTCATGGCATTCGGGTATTTGGATTTAATGCACTAAAACAAAATAAGTTCACACCACACAAAGCTAATATCAGGATTGAGGTTTCCAGTGGGATTAACTGGTTTAACACCCGGCTTGACGTTCAATTTGGTTCTACCAGAGCTACTTTGTCACAAATTCAAAAAGCATTAAAGAACAGGAGCCACTATGTGGAACTGGACAATGGGCAGCTGGGGATTTTACCGTCTGAATGGGTCGACAAATTTAAGGCGTACTTCAGAGCAAGTGAAATCGAGGACGATTATTCCTTGCGGCTTAATAAGTCCAGCTTTTCAGTGGTGGATGAATTGTATGGCTCAACCGAACTAGATGCAGATGTCAGAAGGGAAATTTCAACAATAAAAAAGAAACTTGCAACGCTGCATGAAGTCAAGACCGCGTCACCTCCAACAACACTGTTAGCTGAACTAAGGTCGTATCAACTAAAAGGACTCAGCTGGCTCAACTACCTTGACGAATTGAATTTTGGTGGATGCCTGGCAGACGATATGGGTCTCGGTAAATCGGTGCAGATTATTGCATTCATTCTTCTACTAAAAGAAAAGAAAAGGTCAAGCAGAAGAACACATCTCATCGTTGCGACTACAACACTTCTTCATTCGTGGCGGCAGGAACTAACACGCTTCGCACCAACCCTGAGTGTACACATTCACCATGGCAACAGCAAAATAGGCAATGCTGCATTCAAATCTTTTGACATTGTAATCACCTCCTACGGCACCTTGGTTTCAGATATTACCACCTTATCAGGTTTTACATTCGATTACATCTTTTTGGATGAATCTCAACATATTAAAAATCCTTCATCCCAGAGATTCAAGGCCGCGCAGTTACTACATTCCAGAAACAAAATAACCATTTCAGGAACACCATTTGAGAACAGCGTTTGGGATTTGTATGCTCAATTTGCTTTTGCCTGCCCTGGGTTGTTAGGAAACAGACAATATTTTCGAGACACCTTTGGAATTCCAATCGGGAAATTTAAAAACAATCGTGCTTCGGATTTATTGAGTAGAAAAATTCGCCCATTTGTATTGAGGCGAACCAAGGAAGAAGTAGCCAATGAGCTGCCACAAAAGACTGAGATGGTGCTCTATTGTGAGATGAACTTGGCTCAACGCGAATTGTACTTACGGGAGGAAAGTAAATTCAAAGATTCACTTCGATCGCTAACTGATGACGATGTGCCTAGGCACACGTTGCAAATTCTTAAAGGCCTCACAAGACTACGTCAGATCTGCAACTCACCTCTTTTGCTGAAAGATGAGGGTGGCGATGAGAAGTCGGGTAAGCTTGACTTGTTGATGGAGCGAATTGCCAGCCTACATGAGCACCATAAAATTTTGGTCTTTTCTCAGTTTGTGTCGATGCTTGAGTTAATTCAGAAAAGACTTGTCGGGCAAAATATTTCGCACATCATGTTAACGGGCAAAACGAAAAAGCGCGAGCACGTCATTGATGAGTTTCAAAACGACGCGTCAATACGCGTGTTTCTAATTAGTCTAAAGGCTGGAGGGACCGGCATCAATCTTATGGCCGCAGATTATGTTTTTATTGTAGACCCCTGGTGGAACCCTTCCGTTGAGGGCCAAGCTATTGATCGTGCGTACCGTATCGGCCAGGTTAAAAATGTCGTTGCCATTAGGCTGCTGTCAAAAGATACGATTGAAGAGAAGATCGCTATTATTCAGCAATCAAAAGGCGAAGTTGGAAAGCGGTTACTTGAAACGAATGGAAGCCTGTTGAGCAATTTTTCTAAACATGATGTTTTGTCATTACTGAATACCTAATGCCCAATTGTATTCCAAGATGCAAAGTCTGAATTTTGGAGATGCTACGCGTTCACCTGGCAATTCTCGTTACCATTCGTTACTCGGGATCCTATCGGTGAATTCAGCATTCTGGTTCAAGGAGATTTTTTCGTTAGATCGGTTATGGGCGAAAAAAGATTGCTCGGCTGGATGAAAAAATGTTGAAATACTGTGCTTTTTGAACGAAGAGTAAAAAAATATAACTAAAAATGCATCTTTTTGGACATGTCACGTCTGTGATTACAATTTAATGGGTATGAACGACGTGAGCTTAAACTGGAATAGCGTACAGGACGAACTGAAAGGCTTTGTTTTTAAAAGAGTAAAAGACAAAGCGTTGACGGAAGATATTGTACATGACGTTTTCCTGAAAGTGCAGGATAAGATCCATCAATTGAAGGAATCTGAAAAGGTGTTTGGATGGATTTACCAGATCACACGCAATACGATCGTTGATCATTACAGGAAGAAGAGAAAACATGTTAGTCCGCTCGACATTGATTGGGAATCCAGTCCTCCGAATTTCAATGAATGCGTTTCGGGCACTATTTCAGAATTGATTCCGGCGCTCCCTGATAAATACCGAATTCCGCTTGAGATGACGGAGATTCAAAATTTGTCACAGCGCGAAGTTGCTGATAAACTTGGGTTAAACTACACCACCACGAAAGCCAGGATTCAGCGCGCAAGGAAAATGTTAAAAGATAAGATTGACGAAGCCCTTATCGTGAAAACAGATGGGTAGGGAAACGTCATTTTATGTAAGAACCGAAAACCGTGTTGTAATTTGTAATTAACATGCATCTTTTTCTCAAGTGTCCGTCTGTAGACAAACGCTTAAGAAATGAAAAAACTTATCATTCTCATTGCCATTGTTTCGACCTGGCATCCGGGTTATTCCCAAAAATTCGTAATGGCTGAAGTTTCAGGCCATTACAAAACTCTTCAACAGAAAAGCAGCAAGCCAAACCCAGTACGATCATTCATGGATACCATCAATTATCCTGCTACGGCGTACGGTAGCTCAATTGTTTATGTACTTGTAAAGCCTTACTACCTTTCGGACATCCAAGTGAAAAACCTAACACAAAGCGTAACCTATCCGGCAAACAGTTCTGATCAGGTTAGAGCGGAACTTGACTATTTGCTTGACCTGCAGGAAAAGCGGACACCTGAGCAGGTAAAACGTGTCGAGTACCTTGCCAACATTGGATACTGGCCATCAATCAACATGATTCCATCGCACGTATCCTACGAGCAAAACCTGAGCGATCTTTTTTTTGAAGGTAGCGCATTATTTGGTGAGCAAATCAATGCAAGAAATTTTCCTAAAGTGTCAAAGTTACTTCAAGGGATTATGCAGGACATGCGTGTAATGGAGTTCACCATTAAGTACAATCTGTTTAGGCCTCGCCCCTATCACCTCGAACCAAAGCTGCAGGCCCTTGCCAAGATAAATTCTCCTTCGTTCGCAAGCGGTCACACACTTTGGGCATTTCTGCAAGCATTCACATGGAGCGAAATCATTCCGGAAAAGCAAAAAGACTTTATTGCATTGGCAGAAGAGATCAGGAGATCACGCGAAATCATGGGCATTCATTATCCAAGTGACAACGAAGCGTCGCGTCAAATTGCTTTCAGTATGCTCAAGTACTATTTCAAGAACGTGCAATTCAAAAAAGATTTTCATGCGGCAAAAAAAGAATGGAAATCCGTATCGCCAAAGTTTATTAAACATGCCAGCAAGTAGCTGGCATTTTTTCTTGTCTTACAAAAACGTTAGGTGCCGATTGAAAAAATCGGATCATCTTATTTATCGCAACAAGACGAACCATCCTCCGGCTGCGCGCAACATGCACCATTATTTTCTTCCTTTGTTTCACTCGGTGTGCAACAAACGGAAGTGTTATTTTTCGGTGTGCAACATGATGAAGCTGAGCTTTCAACTTTTTCTTTGATAATTTTTGATTTTTGAATTACAGGGATTTCTGAAGTTGTTGTTTCCATAATATTAGTGTTTTCTCTTGCCTATAGACGGACATCTATGGGAATGATGCAATAATGGATAAACAGTTTTATTCGGGTGAACCACAAGGATTACACGGGCCGTGGCAGCCAGATTTGCTTTGTGCAGATATAACATTGCCTAAGGAATCTGTTTCAATATGACAGCAGTTATAAAAAAGCTGCTTTAACCGTTCCCTGCCCCTTTGCACGCGGGAGCGCAACGATGGGTAAGCCATACCATACTTTTCTGCGAGATCTTTTTGTTTTATACCGTTTATTTCAGCGTCTACAATAATGTCGTGATATTCTTTAGGAAGCAATTTGATCATTGTATGAACACATTGATCTAAACCTTTTGTTGAATCTAAATCGCCTTCCTCGAAAACACGCTCTGCTATTCCGGGTATAACCTCAACTTTCCTTTTTGATGCATTCGTCCGGTAATAGTCTATGATGGTATTTCTGGTGATTGTGAAAATCCAGCCCTTGAGTTTTTCTTCTTCCGCAAGGTTATTTACGTTTGACGATATCTTGATAAATACATCCTGAAGAATATCTTGGGCATCCTCAGTTGACCGGATCTTGCCCTTGATGAATGCTAATAATGATTGGTGAAACTGGGTATAAATTTCGGCTACTTCCATAGCATTAACGTTTGAAGTATTTTTTGTGTTTTGCTAAGATGAATTAAAAGAAGTACTACCAGCACAAAGGTAGCGATTAGTAGCGTTGTGTTTAGATAACGCGAAGTTATAAGAAATCCACCAAGTAACGTTCCTATTGCTGCGCCAAGATCTCTCCATGTAGAATTTTCTGCAACAGCATTAAGCGAATGTAGTGCGCCTTTCGTAACTGCCCCTGGTGTAACGGCCGCATTGACGCTGTAAAAAGTGAAAATAATAATACTTCCAATTTCAATCCAGCCATTGACAAGGATTAACAACCCGATGATCACGCAGCCTATCGTAACACCAAATACAATTTCAATGCCGACTCTGTCTGCAAATAACCCTCCCAATG
>Ga0196965_1000431_pt1 | contig 25528 bp, 15 predicted proteins | sample S1_20metaG_FD_148668 | JGI IMG/M metagenome (GOLD analysis project Ga0196965, IMG submission 148668) | Soil microbial communities from Anza Borrego desert, Southern California, United States - S1_20 | ecosystem: Environmental > Terrestrial > Soil > Desert | place: USA: California | collected... | reverse complement strand
CAACTCGCCGACGATCCTCCGGCCCCTGCGGATGTGCACGACCCCGCTCAGCCGCATCCGTTGTCGTACGGGGAGCGGGCGCTCTGGTTCCTCGAGCAGCTCGCTCCGGAAACCACCGCCTTTATCCTCGCCAGTGCCGCGCGGGTGGTCGGGGAATTAGACGTGGCAGCCTTGCGTCGTGCTCTGGAGGGAGTGGTCGCACGCCATCCAGCGCTCCGAACAGTGTTCGGTGTGCGCCGTGGCGAGCTGTGGCAGAGGGTGCATGAGCGAGTCGATGTCGAGTGGATCGAAGCAGAGACTGCTGGGCTGGACGAGGCTGGCTTCCGGCGGCGCCTCGAGGAGCTGGCCTTCCGTCCCTTCGATAAGGAGAACGGGCCGCTCCTGCGGTTCGGTGTGCTGCGATCTGCCATCGGCGAGCGAGTGGTCTTCCTGGCGATCCATCACCTAGTCAGCGATCTGTGGTCCCTGGGTCTGCTCTTGGGCGATCTCGCAGCTTTGTACCGGGGCGAAGTCGCCGGTGAGACGGCGCTGCTCGGCCCCGTGGGGCCGCCGTACGCGGATTTCGTGAGCTGGCAGGAGAGGATGCTCGCCAGTGAGGATGGCGAGCGGCTATGGGAGTTCTGGCGCCAGCGCTTGGAGGAGCTGGTGGTGCTCGACCTCCCGACGGACCGCGCAAGGCCCTTGGAGCAGACCACCCGAGGAGCCTGTCTGGGGCTGCGTCTGGACCCGGCTCTGACGGACGTCCTCAAAACTTTGGCACGCGCCCACCGGACCACGCTCTACGTCACTCTGCTGGCGGTCTTCAAGGTTCTGCTCTACCGTCACGCGGGCCAGGACGACATCATCGTGGGTTCGCCTACGGTGGGACGGTCCAGGCCCGAGTTCGCGCGGACCATGGGGTATTTCATAAACCCTCTGGTGCTGCGGACGGATCTTTCCGGAGGGCCCGCGTTCAGCGATTTGCTGGGGCGGGTCCGCGGTGTGGTGCTCGAAGGATTCGAGCACCAGGATTATCCCTTTCCCCTTCTGATTGAGCGCCTGCGGCCCGAGCGCGATCCCAGCCGGTCGCCGCTGTTCCAGGTCTTTTTCGTCATGGAACGTGCGGGCGTCCTGCACGAGCGCGGGCTGTCTGCCTTTGCCCTCGGTGACGCGGGAGCGCGTCTGGAGTTGGGGGACATTTTCCTGGAGTCGTTGCGCATCGGGCACCGCAGTTCCCAATTCGACTTGATGTTGCTGCTCGCCGAGATCAACGGCGGGCTAGGGCTGATGCTCGAGTACAACCCCGATCTGTTCGACAGCGCTACGATGCAGCGCCTGGCTGGCCATTACGAAGTGCTTCTCCGCGCGATGTCCGTCGATCCCCGGCAGGGGATCGATGAGCTGCCGATGCTGACCGCCGCCGAGTGGGCGCAGCTCGCTCTGGAGTGGAATGATCCGCTTACCGAGCTTCCCCTGGGAGGTAGTCTCCATGAGCTGTTCGTGGACCGTGCCCGGCGCTACCCCAAGGCCGTGGCGGCGGTTCTCGACCTCACGGAGATCACTTACGGGTGGCTCGACGAACGGTCGAACCAGCTCGCACAACGGCTTCGCTTGCTGGGAGTGGAGCGGGGAGACTTGGTGGGCCTCTGCGTCGAGAGATCGCTGGAGATGCTGGTTGGCATCCTCGGCATTCTCAAGGCCGGGGCCGCGTACGTCCCGCTCGATCCCTCGTACCCGCAGGAGCGGCTCCTCTTCGTGCTTGGTGACGCCCTGGACAGGATTGGCTCGCCCGTTCTGGTGACTCAGGAGCGCCTGACGACTCTGTTCTCCGAGAAAGGTATGAAACCGGATTCCCGTGGTCTCCTCAGCCGGCTGCACCGCGTCCTTCTCGACGCGGACCAGCAGAGCCTCGCGAGCGAGAGCCACGCTAGGCCGATAGTGCCCGTCACCCACGACGATCTGGCCTATGTCATCTACACCTCCGGCTCGACTGGCTGGCCCAAGGGTGTGCCGGTGAGCCATGGTCAGGTGGTGCGACTGTTCGCTGCGACGCAGGCATGGTTCGGTTTCGGGCCGAAGGACGTCTGGAGCCTGTTCCACTCCCATGCCTTCGATTTTTCGATCTGGGAGATATGGGGGGCTCTGCTGTACGGCGGACGGCTGGTGATCGTGCCCTATCTCGCGAGCCGTTCCCCTGAGGTCTTCTATGACCTGTTGATCACCGAGGGGGTGACGGTGCTCAATCAAACTCCCACGGCCTTCCGGCAGCTCGTCCGGCTGGAGGAGGATGGCGTGACGGCGGGGGGCCTCCGGCTGCGGCTGGTGATCCTCGGCGGCGAGGCGCTGGAGTTCGCCAGCCTCCTCCCCTGGCTGCGACGTCATCCGGAGCACGCACCAAGGCTGGTCAACATGTACGGCATCACCGAGACGACCGTCCATGTCACCTATCGCCCGATCGGTTCCGCCGATCTCGATGGCAGCGGGGCGAGCCTGATTGGCCGGCCGATTCCCGACCTCTGGATCCGTCTTTTCGGTCGTGACCTGGAGTTGGTGCCCATAGGCGCGGTGGGCGAGATCTGCGTCGGTGGAGCCGGCCTGGCACGCGGCTATCACGGCCGTCCCGACCTCACCGCCGAGCGCTTCGTCCCCGATCCTCTGAGTCACCAGCCTGGGGTGCGCCTGTACCGCAGCGGTGACCTCGCGCGCTATCGAGCCGATGGCGATCTTCAGTATCTGGGCCGGCTGGACCACCAGGTCCAGCTCCGCGGCTTCCGCATCGAGCTTGGGGAGATCGAGGCCGTGCTGAGCAGGCACCCTGACGTCCGCGAGGTGGCGGTGATGGCACGCACTGACACGGGCGGCGAGAGCCGGCTCGTCGCCTACGTCGTGCCGCGTCGTGACGGATTGACCATCAGCGATCTGCGCCAGCATCTGAAGGAGCGTCTCCCTGACTACATGGTGCCCGCCATGTTCAGTCTGATCGAGAGTCTTCCCGCGACCCCTAGCGGCAAGGTCGATCGTGGGGCGTTGCCCGACCCCGGCGTTTCCCGGCCGGCCTTGCATCATGTGCCGGTCGCACCGCGCACGCCGCTCGAGCGGGAGCTCGCGGACATCTGGTGTGAGCTGCTGAAGCTCGATTGGGTGGGGATCTACGACAACTTCTTCGACCTCGGGGGGCATTCGCTGATCGCCACCCAACTGGCTTCCCGCCTGCGCGACGGCCTGGGGGTAGAGCTCCCGATCGCAAGGATTTTCGACAAGCCGACGATCGCTGACCTCGCCGCGATGGTCGACTCGGGCGGAGCGAGCTTGGCGCCCACTGGGGTTCAGCAGCGGATCACCCGCCAGCGCCGGCCCGAGACCCTGCCCCTCTCCTTCGCACAAGAGCGGCTCTGGTTTCTCCATCACCTCTCGCCGGATAGCGGCGCCTTCAACATGGCAGGCGGTGCCAGGCTGACCGGCCGCCTCGGTTTGACGGTATTGACCGCAAGCCTGAGCGAGATCGTGCGCCGCCACGAGGCGATCCGTACCAACTTCGTCCAGGTGGATGGGAGGCCGGTGCAGGTGGTCCGGCCGCCCGGGGAGATCGCTTTACCGATGATCGACTTGGGCGAGCTGACCTCCGAACAGGGTACTGCCGAACTGCGGCGTCTGGCGGGAGACGAAGCCTACCGTCCCTTCGACTTGGCACGAGACCTCCTCCTGCGTGCCCGCGTGGTGCGCATGGCCGAGGACGAGCATGTCGTGCTCCTGACGATGCATCACATCGTGAGCGACGGCTGGTCGATGGGCATTCTGGTCAGGGAGATCGGAGACCTCTACGGCGCCTTCGCGAACGGCCGGCCCACGCCTTTGCCGGAGCTGCCGGTCCAGTACGCCGACTACACCCTGTGGCAGCGACGCTGGCTGCAAGGGGACGTCCTGTCACGGCAGCTCGCCTACTGGCGGCAACAGCTTTCCGGCGTCCTACCGGTGCTCGATCTGCCGATGCAACTGCGGAGACCCGCGCGGCCGAGGTTCCGCGGCGCCGCGCAGCCGGTCGAGCTTCCAGCCGGGCTCTACCAGGAGCTCGCCGAGCTCGGGCAGCGGGAGGGGGTGACGCTCTTCATGACCCTCCTTGCCGGCTTCAAGGCGCTGCTCTTCCTCTACACCGGACAGGACGACCTGCTCGTCGGGATCAACGTGGCCAACCGCAACCGTGGCGAAGTCGAGGGTCTGATCGGCTTCTTCGTCAATAATCTGGTTCTGCGGACGAGCCTATCGGGGGAACTCCGGTTCCGCGACCTGCTGGCGCGGGTACGCAGCGTCGCCCTCGCCGCCTACGCCCACCAGGACGCGCCCTTCGAGAAGACGCTCGAGGCAGTGCAGCCACAGCGCTACGGCAGCTTCGCTCCGCTGTTCCAGGTGATGTTCGTGTTCGAGAAGTTCCCTCTTCTGCCCCGGGAGCTCCCGGAACTGGATCTGATCCCGCTCGAGCTCGAAAGCCGCCGGGCGAACTTTGACCTGACGCTCAGGATGGTCGAGAGCGAGGACGGGCTCACCGGCTCCCTGATCTACGACATTGATCTCTTCGATCCCGTCGTCGTGGCGAGGATGGCCCGGCACTACACCACGCTGCTGGAGAAGGTGGTGGTAGACCCGGACCAGGAGCTGTCCAGCATCCCGATCGGGCTGGAGACCGATGTGGAACGAATGATCAACGACTTTTCCGAGGATGCCTAGCACATGTGCGGAATCGCCGGCTACATGGACCTGTGGGGAAGGAACCGGGTCGAAGCCCACATCGTCGAGGCGATGACAGAGGCACTTGTCCATCGCGGGCCCGACTCCTCGGGCTACTTCGTAGAGCCCGGCATCGGGCTAGGGGTCCGCAGGCTCAAGATCATCGATCCGGAGACGGGAGATCAGCCGATCTACAACGAAGACCGTTCGCTGGTCATGATCTGCAATGGCGAGATCTTCAACTACCGCGAGTTGCGGCGGAAGCTCACGAATGACAACCTCCACGTCTTCCGTTCGCGGACCGACGTTGAGGTGCTGGTACACCTGTACGAGGAGCATGGGGAGGGGATGGTCACCCAGCTCAATGGCCAGTTTGGCTTCGCGGTCTGGGATCGCCGCGAACGGCGGCTCTTCCTCGCCCGGGACCACTTCGGCATCAATCCGCTCTACTTCTCTGTCGTCGACGGCCTGCTGCTCTTCGCATCGGAGATCAAAGCCATTCTCCAGCACCCGGCGGCGCCGCGGGAGATCGATCTGGTCGGCATGGATCAGATTCTTTCGCTCCCTGGCCTGGTGAGCCCGAGGACACTGTTCAAGGGCATCGAGAGCCTCAAGAGCGGGCACTCCATGACCGTGGTGAACGGGGAGATCCGCACCCGGGAGTACTGGGACCTCGAATATCCGACACAGGACGAAACCCCGAATGGAACGGAAGAGGAGTACGTCGAAGAGCTGAGAGAGCTCCTTTGGCGCAGTGTCGAGCGGCGGCTGCGGGCGGACGTCCCGGTGGGCCTATTCGTGAGCGGCGGTCTCGACTCCTCTCTCGTGGCCGCTCTCACCGCGAAGGTGACGCCCGAGATGGTGCGTCACTCGTTTTCGATCACCTTCGCCGACCGGGAGATCGATGAGGGGAGGTTCCAGCGCCTCGTGACTCGGGCGACAGGCTCCGAGCATCACGACATCCTGGTCGACGAGGATGCGATCGCGCACCGGCTGTCCGAGATGGTCTTCCACTGCGAGTGTCCGGTCAAGGAGACCTACAACACCTGCTCGTTCGCGCTCGCCGAGGCAGCGCGCTCCGCCGGGATCACGGTGGTACTGGCCGGGCAGGGCGCCGATGAGCTGTTCGGCGGTTACCCTGGCTACCGCTTCGACTCCTTGCGTACCGAAGGAGGCGACGTCGACGATGTCGAGTGGGCGCTAGAGGAAGAGTTGCGGGAGCGGCTCTGGGGAGACCGCTCTCTCCTCTATGAGAGAAACCAGATCGCCTTCCGCGACACCAAGGCCGCGCTCTACTCGCCGCAGATCGCGGAGAGACTCGATGCGGTGGACTGTCTGAACCACCCGCTGGTCAACAAGGAGCGCCTGCGCGGCAGGCATCCGATCCACCAGCGGTCCTATCTCGACTTCAAGCTCCGGCTTGCGGATCACTTGTTGTCGGACCACGGCGATCGCATGGTGATGGCCAATTCGGTCGAGGCCCGCTATCCGTTCCTCGACATAGAGCTGGTCGATCTTGTGCGCCGGATTCCTCCGGCTCTCAAGGTCAAGGGTCTCACCGAGAAGTACATCCTCAAGCGGGCAGCCTCGGGGCTGGTGCCGCGTTCGATCATCGAGCGGGAGAAGTTCGGCTTCCGGGCACCAGGAAGCCCCGTGCTCCTCCAACGCAAATACGGATGGGTCGACGATTACCTGTCTTTCGAGCACATCCGGCGGCAGGGGTACTTCGCCCCCGGTGCCGTCGAGCGCCTCAGGATGCAGTACTCGCAGGAAGGATTCCGGCTGCATCCACACCTCGACACCGATCTGTTGATGATCGTGTTGACGTTCAACCTGCTGTGCGACCAGTTCAATCTACCGGCGCTCCACTGACAGCGCAGGAGCAAGAGCATGCCCGAGCCGATTCACGAGTTGTTCGACACCGCCGCCGATCGCTTTTCGGAGCGTACGGCCATCGAGTGGCAAGATCGACGGATCTCCTACCGTGAGCTCCAGGACCGGGCCAACGAACTGGCGCATCGCCTCCGAAGGGCAGGGGTGGAGAGCTCGGAGCTGGTGGCCATCCTGTCCGCAAGGACTCCAGACGTGATCGCCGGCATCCTCGGTACACTCAAGGCGGGGGGCGCGTTCATGCCCCTCGATACGGCATTCCAGGTCGCCCGCCTGGAGACCGTGGTGGCCGAGGTGCGGCCTCGCTTCTGGCTGGTGGATTCGGATTACGCCACGGAGCCGCGGCGGTTGGATGGGCTGGCCGGCCTCGGCGCAGAGGTCATTCCGCTGGAGGAGGGCTGGTTGGGGCCGGGCTCGGTCCGGCGCGTGCGGCCGCTCGCTCCCGCCCTGAAGCGTGACCCGGAAGGCATGTGTTACCTGTACATGACCTCGGGCTCCACGGGGCGACCCAAGGGAATCGCCGGCCGTCTCAAGGCGATCGATCACTTTATTCGCTGGGAGACGGAAGTGCTCGGTCTGACCAGCGACTGTCGAGTAAGCCAGCTCACTTCGGTGGCCTTCGACGCCTCTCTGCGTGACGTCTTCGCGCCTCTGGTCTGCGGTGGCACCGTGTGCGTCCCGCCCGGCCGGGAAGTGGTGCTGGACGGCGGCAGGCTCGCCGAGTGGATCGACCGCGCCCGCCTGAGCCTGGTTCACTGCACGCCCTCGATCTTCCGCTCGCTCTTGAACCAGACGTTGAGCCCGAGCCGATTCTCCACCCTGCGCCACGTATTGCTGGCCGGCGAGCCGCTGCGGCCTCTCGACGTCAAGAGGTGGTATTCCGTCTTCGGCGATCGGGTGCAACTGGTCAATCTATACGGTCCCAGCGAGACTACGCTGGTCAAGTTCTTCTATCTGGTCCGGCCGGAGGACGGCGATGCGCCGTCGATCCCGATCGGCAAGCCGATGCCGGGGACCAAGGCGCTCGTCGTAGACGAGAAGCAGCAGCCCTGTCCCCCGGGAAGGCTGGGCGAGATCTACATTCGTACCCAATACTGCAGTCTCGGCTACTTCAACCAGCCCGAGCTCACCGCCGAGGCCTTCATCCAGAACCCCTTCAGCGACCGTCCAGACGACATCGTCTATAAGACGGGTGACCTGGGCCGTTTGCGTGACGACGGGAACTTCGAGTTCGTGGGCCGGCGTGACCAGCAGGTCAAGGTGCGCGGTGTGCGCGTGGAGCTCGCTCCCATCGAGGAGGCGATCCGTTCGCACATCGGGGTTGCGGAGGCGGTGGTGGCAGACCGTACCGACCTGCAGGGCAACAAGTACCTGTGCGCGTATGCAGTGCTCTCCGCCCAGGTCGAGACCGCGGAGCTCCTGAGATATTTGGGCGAACGTCTGCCCGAGGCGATGATCCCCTCCGCCTTCGTCTACCTGGAGGCGCTGCCGCGGACACTGAGCGGCAAGGTGGACCGCCGCGCCCTGCCCAGCCCGGGACAGGCGGGAGGACGATCTGGGGCGGAGTACGTGCCCCCCAGAACTCCGGTCGAGGAGAGCCTCTGCCTGATCTTCTCGGAGTTGCTGGGTGTTGTACGGATCGGCATCCGTGACAGCTTTCTAGAGTCGGGAGGGCATTCGTTGCTCGCCATGCAACTGCTCGCCCGGATCCGATCAGCGTTCGGAGTGGAGGTCCAACTTCCTCAGGTCATCGAGACGCCGACAGTGGAGGGGCTGGCTTTGGAGGTGATCCGCCTTCAGGGCGAGCAGGAAAGCGAGGAGAGCATCGCGGCTCTGATCCATGAGATCGAAGGTCTCCAGGAGGAGGAGCTCGATATCATGATTCTTCGTGAAGCGCACCGCCCGGCAGGGGAGTAGGTGAGATGAGTCAGGTCGAACGCCAGATCGCCCGTCTCTCGGCGAAGCAGCGCGCTCTCTTCGAGCTGCGGTTGGCACAGTTGCGCGCGGACCGGCCGCGCGACATCATCGGACGCCGGTCTTCCGGCTCGGGGTTCTTCCCGCTTTCGTTCTCGCAGCAACGGCTCTGGTTCGTCGACCAGTTCGAGTCCGGCAGCGCCTTCTACAACATACCCTACGCCGTCCGGGTCAAGGGCCCGCTGCACGCCGAGGTGCTCGTCGGCGCCCTCGGCGCGGCGGTGCGCCGACACGAGTCGCTACGCACCGTCTTCGGCCAGCAGAACTCCCAGCCCGTGCAGATCGTCGAACCCTGCCGGGCGGTGGAGATTCCGGTCATCGACCTCGGTGCGCTGGCCGGGCGCGCGAGAGAGTCCGAGGCTCGTCGGCTCGCCGCACAGGAGGCGCAACGCCCCTTCGATTTATCGCACGGACCGCTCTTCCGCTGTGCACTGCTGCGGCTGGCTTGGCAGGAGCACGTGGTGACGCTGGTAGTCCACCACATCATTGCGGACGGCGAGTCGCTACGCCTGCTCTTCAGGGACCTGATCGCACTGTATCGTGCGATCCTCACGGGCACTCCCAGTGGACTATCCGATCTGCCCATCCAATATCCGGACTTCGCCCTCTGGCAACGTGACTGGATGCGAGACGCTTTCCAGCAGCAGGCCGCCTACTGGCGACGCCAACTCGCCGGCTCTCCTACCTGCCTCAAGCTCGCCTGTGATCATCCCCGGCCGGAGGTGCAGGGTTTTCGTGGCGCGCAGCACGCCTTCGTCTTGCCCCGGGCTCTGTGCGACAGCCTCGAGGCTCTGGGTCACGAAGAATGCTCCACCTCCTTCATGGTGCTCCTCGCTGGTTACCAGGTACTGGTGCACCACTACGCAGATCAGGACGACATCATCGTCAGTGCTCCCATGAGTTACCGGGACAGGAGCGAGACCGCCGGGCTTGTCGGCTTCTTTGCCAACACATTGCTCTTCCGGACACTCTTCACGGGTGAGCCGACCTTCCGCGAGTTCCTCGGGAGAGTGCGCAGGACGGTGATGGAGGCGTACGCGCACCAGTTCCTGCCGCTCGAGCACGTGGTCAGAGAGCTGGCACCGTCCAGGAGCTTGAGCTATAGCCCGTTCCTCCAGGTGGGGATGAACTATTTCGCGCACGACCTCGAGGATATGCCCCGGCTCCCCAGCGTAATAGTCGAGGAATTCAGCTTCGACGTTACCAACGTGCAGTTCGACCTGAACCTGGTCTTGATCCGGAACCCCCAAGGAATACGGGCCAACCTGCAGTACAAGATCGAGCTGTTCGAAAGGAGCACGGTCGAGCACCTCGCGGGTCAGCTCCGCCATCTCCTCGAACTGATCGCGGAGCGGCCCGATGCCACCACGATCGAGCTGCGCCGGCTCCTGGGCAAACGAGACGAGGAACGGCGAGGGGCCGAGAAGGCTGAGCTGGAGAGGTCCTCCGTGGAGCGGTTCAAGAGCAGGCAACGTCGAGCCGTCAACGTGGAGGTCGAGCCATGACCGCGACCGGAAACGATAGCGAGAAGCCGCAACCCGCGAGCCGCGAGGTAGTCCAAGGCTTCCGGCTTTCTCCCCAGCAGAAGCGCCTCTGGCGTCTGCAGGAGGTGGATGGGGAAGCCTGCTACCGGGCTCGCGCGATGATCGCGATCGACGGCGAGCTCGACCGGGGAGCGCTGCAAACAGCGCTCGAGCAGGTGGTCGCCCGTCACGAGGTCCTGCGGACCCGGTTCTGGCGGGCCGCCGGTATGGAGCTGCCTCTCCAGGTGATCGAGGAAGAGATCGAAGTCGTCCTGCACTGGCTGACAGCGGAGGCGAAGGAGGGGGGCGGCCAGATCCTCGAGCAACTGCCGCAGGGATCTCCCAGCGAAGGCCGGCTGCGGCTCCATGCCTGGCTGCGCGCCGCTCCTCCCGGCCGTCACCTGCTGCTGATCGACCTGCCGGCCCTCTGCGCCGACGCGGCGACCCTGGGCAACTTGGCGCGGGAGATCGGGCTGGCGTACGGCGTGGTGGTAAGCGACGAGGAACAGGATGACGAGGCCGTCCAGTACGCGGACATCGCCGAGTGGCAGAACGAGTTGTTGGAATCAGCGGACACCGCCTGCGGCAAGAGGTTCTGGCGTGAGATGGATTTCTCCGCCCGCCGGGATGCGAGGCTCTGTCTGGAGGCGGTCTCCGGAAGGTCGGCCGCGCACGGGTTCGAGCCGCGGGTCGTCTCCCTGGAAACCCTCCCCGGTCTTCTGGAGCGGATCGAGACTTTCGCGCGGCGGCACGATACCGACCTCGCAGTAGTCTTGCTGTCTGCCTGGCAGATCCTGCTGGGCCGCTTGGCCGAGGGGCCGGCAGCCGTAATCGGTCTCGCCTGTTCCGGTCGACGGCACGAAGAGTTGAAGGAGGCTTTGGGATTGCTGGTCCGCTACCTCCCGCTGCCGTTTGAGGCTGGCGACGGAGAGACTTTTACCCATCTGGTGGAGCGTCTCGCCGCACCGGTACGGGAGCTGGAAGAGTGGCAGAATTATTTCGAATGGGAGGAGGGGGGCGACGGACCCCCGTTCTTCTCGTTCTGCTTCGATCTCGAGGTCCCGCCCCCCGTTCACCATGAGGCGGGAGTGGCATTCTCTCTCGATCGCTGGAACGTCTGTGCCGACCGATTCCGCCTCAAGCTATCGTGCCGCTGGCGGGAGCGTTCTCTGATCACCGAGTTTCATTACGATGCCGCGGCCTTGCGGCGCGAGGACGTCGATCTCCTCGCCGGGTGGTATCACGCGCTGCTGAGCCGGGCTCTCGAGTCGCCTCATCTTCCCTTGAGCGAGGTTGAGATGTTGACGGAGCGTGAGCGCCGGCAGGTGCTGGTCGAGCTCAACGCTACCACCGCCGATCTGGGGACCGACACGACCCTGCACGAGCTGTTCGCCCGCCAGGCAGAGCTCACACCAGATGCGGTCGCCGTGGCCGACCACCAGCGGCAGCTCACCTATCACGAGCTCAGGGACCGGGTCGGCCGACTCGCGGGCCACCTGCGGCGGCTCGGGATCCTTCCCGAGACGCGGGTGGCGGTGGGGATCGAGAGGTCCCCGGAGATGGTGGTAGGCCTCCTCGCCTCGCTAGAGGCCGGCGGGGCTTACGTGCCGCTCGATCCCGCGTATCCGCCGGGCCGGCTCACGTTCATGATGGAAGACTCCGGGGCGACGCTGCTCCTCACCGAGGAGCGGCTGGCCCGCCGGTTCTCGAGCTTCGGTGGGCCGGTAGTCTGCCTGGACCGCGACTGGTCGCTGGTCGCTGAGAGGCATGACCGGAGTGAAGAGCCGCCCAGGGCGGCCGGGCCAGACACTCTCGCCTACATCATCTACACCTCCGGGTCGACGGGCCGACCCAAAGGTGTGATGGTCTCGCACCGCGCGATCGCCAACCGCCTGCTCTGGATGCAGAGCCACTTCCCGTTGGGAGCTCGTGATCGTGTGCTCCAGAAGACACCTTACAGCTTCGATGCCTCGATCTGGGAGATCTTCCTGCCGCTCTTGATGGGAGCGCGCTTGGCACTTGCCGAGCCCGACGGCCATCGGGATCCGGCATACCTGCTCAGGACGATCGCCGAGCAGGGGGTGACCATCCTGCAGGCCGTGCCGTCGCTCCTGTCGGCGCTCCTGGAGCAGCCGGAGGTGGGCGCCGCCTGCCGCAGCGTGGGGCGCACCTTCTGCGGCGGCGAGGCGTTGCCTGCAACCGTCGCAAACCGTGCCTTGGAGCAGCTGGACGGCGAGTTGTGCAACCTCTACGGACCCACCGAGGCCGCAATCGACGCGACTTTCCACCCCTGCGCACGAGGGGAGTTGAACGGCACGGTACCGATCGGCCGGCCGCTTTCCAACGTGCAGGTCTACCTCCTCGACGAGAGGCGCCGGCCGGTTCCGCACGGCTTGCGTGGTGAGATCTACATAGGTGGCGCCGGCTTGGCTCGCGGCTACTCCGGCCGGCCCGAGCTCGCGGCCGAGCGCTTCGTCCCCGACCCGTTTGGACCGTTGGCCGGCGGGCGGCTGTATAGAACGGGAGACCTCGCCCGTCGGCTCCCTGGAGGAGACATAGAGTTCCTGGGTCGAGGCGACCAGCAGGTCAAGATCCGCGGCTTCCGGATCGAGCTGGGGGAGATCGAATCCGTCCTGTCGGGCCATCCCGGTGTGCGTGAGGCCGTGGTGCTGGCCCGCGGCGAGGCGCCCCCTCTGCGCTTGGCCGCCTACGTGGTTCTCGGCGGCGGAGTGCCACAAAGGGGCGAGAAGCTGCCTACTGTCGTCGAGCTGACCGCGCTTCTGGCCCAGAGGCTCCCCGATTACATGCTGCCCGCCGACCTCGTGCTACTGGAGGAACTGCCTCGGCTGCCCAGCGGCAAGCTCGATCGTAGCGCATTGGCCCAGATCGAACCCGAGCGTTCCCGCCCGTTACCGAGAGTGGAGCTGGCGGCGCCACACGATCCGACGCAGGAGATCCTGGCCGGACTCTGGACCGAGCTGCTCGAGGTGGACCGGGTAGGCCCGGACGACGACTTCTTTGCCGTCGGTGGGCATTCGTTGCTGGCAACCCAACTCGTCTCCCGCGTCCGCGAGGTCTTCGACGTCGAGATCAAGGTGCGCAGCTTCTTCGAGGAGCCGACCTTGTCGGCACTGGCCGACAAGGTGGAAGCGGCATTCAAGAAGGGCCGGGGGCTCGAGCCTCCGCCGGTCCGGCCGGTCCCACGAGGTGGCCCGTTGTCACTGAGCTTCGCCCAGGAGCGGCTCTGGTTCCTGCATCAGCTCGAACCGGAGTCCTCGGCCTACAACATCCCATCGGCCTTGTTGCTCAACGAACGGCTGGAGGTCGGGATCCTCGTTGCCAGCCTGCAGGAGATCGTCCGCCGGCACGAGTCGCTGCGGACTGTCTTCGGCGACGAGCAGGGTGAGCCCGTCCAAGTGATCCTCGACACGGTCGCGCTGTCGCTGCCGGTCATCGATCTGAACGGGATCCCGGCGGCGCTACGCGATCGCGAGGTCCGTCGGCTCGCCAATGAGGAGGCACGGCGGCCGTTCGACCTCGCGCGCGGACCGCTGATGCGGACGGCGTTGCTGTGCGTGAGGCCTGCCGAGAGCGTCGCGCTCTTCACCTTGCACCACATCGTCTCCGACGCTTGGTCCATGGGGGTCTTCATCCGGGAAATTACGGCGCTCTACCAGGCCTTCTCCTCCGGACAGCCCTCGCCGCTGCCGGAGCTGCCCGTTCAGTACGCCGACTACGCGTGGTGGCAGCGCGAGTGGATGCAAGGAGAGGTGCTCGAGAGACAGCTCTCCTGGTGGCGGCAGCGGTTCGGGGACGGCCTGCCGGTGCTGAACCTGCCCACCGACCGGCCACGCCAGGCGGTGCCCTCGTGGCGCGGTGCCGAGATGTCGTTCGCTCTGCCCGCCCGCCTCTATGGGCCGCTCCGAGCGTTGAGCCGCCAGCACGGGGCGACCCTGTTCATGGTGCTCATGGCGGGCTTCCATGCCCTCCTCCAGCGCTACACCGGCGACACCCGGATTGTCGTCGGTGCCGACGCTGCGAACCGGAATCGCTCGGAGACCGAAAGGTTGATCGGGTTCTTCGTCGACCAGATGCTGCTTGTGACCGATTTGTCCGATGGTCCGGCCGGGAGCGAGCTGTTGCGGCGGGTGCGGGAGGAGACGATCGCAGCCTACACCGGTCAGGAGCTGCCGTTCCAGAAGATCGTGGAGATCCTGCAGCCGGAACGCACCTTGAGCCGCGCGCCGCTGTTCCATGTGGTCTTCTTCTTTGAGCACGCGGCGGATTGGAGCCTGGAGCTCCTGGGCTGGAGCGGGGAGCTGCTGCCGGTCGACTCCGGGATGGCGCGCTTCGACATGGAGTTCGGCTTTGTGGAGGGGCCGCAGGGATTGCGCGGTGCGATCCGCTACTCGACGGAGCTGTTCGACGCCAGCAGCATGGAACGGTTCGCGCGGCATTATTGCGTTCTGATTGAAGCTCTGCTGGCCCATCCTGAACGACCGGTCCCGGGCCTGCCCCTCCTGCTCGCGGAGGAGAGACACCAAATCGTCTTCGGCTGGAACGACACGGCGGCTGAGCGGCTCGCGGACGGCTCTTTCGTGACCCGTTTCGCGGCCTGTGTGGTGCGGACACCGGATGCGGTCGCGGCGGTGTCCGATGATCACCTGCTGAGCTATCACGAGCTCGACCGGCGCGCTGACGGGCTCGCTGCCTGTCTGGTCCAGAAGGGCGCGGGACCGGAGGTGTTGGTGGCCCTGGTCGCGGAGCGCGGCCTGGAGTTCCTCGTCGCGGTGCTGGCGATCTTCAAGGCCGGCGCCGTCTACCTCCCTCTCGATCCCACGCAACCCGTGCAGCGGCTGGGCAAGATCCTGGAGCGTAGCGGGGCGTCTCTGATCCTGGCGGAGACCAGGTTCCTGCCCGAGATTCTCCGGAGCCTCGCCCCATGGCGCCCGGGCACGCAACCCGAGCTCCTCGAGCTCGGATCTGCTGCCAAAGAGACCGGCGGCGCGACACCGCGGCTCGACGACTATGCGGGCTCCCTGGCATACATAATCTATACCTCCGGGTCGACCGGCTTACCGAAGGGGGCGATGGTCCATCACCAGGGGATGCTCAACCACCTGGACGCCAAGATCGCAGACCTGGGCCTGACGGAGGGGGACGTGGTGGCGCAGACCGCGACACAGGTCTTCGACATCTCCGTGTGGCAGCTCCTGTCGGCTCTCCTGGTGGGGGGGCGGGTCCATATCTTCGGCGAGGATGTGACAAGCGATCCGTTCCTGCTGCTCGACCATGCCGAGGCCGCGCAGGTGACGGTCCTCGAGACGGTGCCGTCGCTGGTGCGGATCCTGATCGAGGACCTCGACTTGCAAGAGATCCGGCGTCCAGGTCTTGCAGCCCTGCGCTGGTTCATGGTGACCGGTGAGGCGCTCCTGTCGGACCTCTGCCGCAGTTGGCTCTCCCGGTACCCCGCTGTACCGCTGGTCAACGCCTACGGCCCTACCGAATGCTCCGACGACGTCAGCCATTGCTTTATCTCGAAGCCTCCGGGGCAGCGTGGCGCTGTGGCGTCGATTGGCCGGCCGACCCGCAATACGCGCGTCGACGTCCTGAGTCGTGACCTTGAGCCGCTGCCCGTGGGTGTCGCCGGAGAACTCCTCGTGGGTGGTCTCGGCGTAGGCCGCGGTTACCTGGGCGAGCCGCGGAGGACAGCTGAGGTCTTCGTTCCGGACCCGCTCGGGGGACAGCCCGGCGGACGTCTCTACAGAACCGGCGATCTGGTACGGCTGCTGGCGGATGGCAATCTAGAGTTCTTCGGGCGGCTCGACCATCAGGTCAAGATCCGCGGCTACCGCATCGAGCCGGGAGAGATCGAGGCGGTATTGGCGGAGCACGCCTCTCTCAAGGAGGCGGTGGTCATGGCGCGCGAAGACGCGCCATGCATGACGCGGCTGGTAGCCTACGTGGTGCCGCACACCGCGGGTGCCGGACGCGATGCCGAACCCGACGAGAGAACGGGCAGCGCGCTCGAAACCGCCGAGGTGAACCAATGGCGGGAAGTCTTCGACGAGGTCTATCGCCAGCAAAACCTCTCGGAGCTGGATTCGGCGATCAATTTACGGGTGTGGGTCAACAGCTATACCGGCGAGCCGATGCCGGAGGACGAGATTCTGGAATGTGTCGAGGACTCGGTCGAGAGGATACTCGCCTTGAAGCCCCAGAAGGTGCTGGAGATCGGCTGCGGCACCGGGCTCCTGCTGTCGCGGATTGCGCCGTCCTGCAGCTCGTACTGGGGTACCGACATCTCCGGGGAGGCCCTGCGCTCGCTGGCGGCGCGGCTCGAGGCCAGCCGGCACGAGTTGCCGAAGATCGAGCTGCTCGAGCAGGCAGCGGACGACCTGCGGGGCATCCCTGACGCCGCCTTCGATGTCGTGGTCATCAACGAGGTCGCCCAGTACCTGCCGAGCATCGACTACCTGGTCCGGGTACTCGAGGGGGTGGTGCTCAAGGTTTGTGCGGGTGGGCACGTCTTTGTCGGCGGCCTGCGCAATTTCAACTTCCTCGACGCCTTCCACGCCTCGGTCCAACTGCACCAAGCGGCGGACTCGTTGCTGGCTGAGGAGCTCGTCCGGCGCGTTCGAACCCAGGTGGCGCGGGAGAAGGAGCTGCTCGTGGCTCCGGAGTTCTTCGGCGCATTGCGGCACCGCCTGCCGGAGATCACCGAGGTCGGCATTCAGCTCAAGGGTGGTCGCGCGCACAACGAGCTGTCGAGGTTTCGTTACGACGCCATACTGCGGATTGGGGCGGAGGGCCTGCCAGCGGCGGCCCCGCTCGCTCTCGACTGGTGCCGGGATGGGCTCACGTTCGACGACATCCGCCGCCTCCTATCTGACGACGAGCTCCCCTCGTTCTCCGTCAGCGCCGTCCCCAATGCTCGCCTCCAGTACCCGTCAGGGCTGCTGGAGCTGATCAAGGAAATGCCGGAGCTCGCAACGGTGGGCGACCTGCGGCGCGAGCTGGACCGCAGCCTCGAGGAGTCCCTGGCGATCGATCCTGCCGAGGTTTGGGACCTGGGCACCTCGTTTCCCTACCGGGTCGACATCCGCTGGACCGACTCCGGCACTGCGGGCTCCTTCGACGTTCTGTTCCGGCGCTACGACCCGATCAGCCTGCGCGAGGCACCGACCGGTTTCCCTCTCGGAGAGGTCGCGCCTCTGCCTTGGAGCCATCTCGCAAACGACCCTCTCCAGGTTCTGCAAAGCGATGAGCTGGTCCCTGAGCTGCGGGCCCACCTGGCGGAGAGGCTTCCTGACTACATGGTCCCATCCGCCATCGTGCTGCTTGATCTCCTGCCACTGACCGCCAGCGGAAAGGTGGATCGTAGAGCCCTGCCTATGCCTGAAAGAGATCGGCCGGACCTTGGACAGCCGTTCATTGTGCCGCGTACGGGTGTGGAGGAAAAGCTTGCCCAGATCTGGTCGGAGGTGCTCGGGCTCGAGCGGGTAGGGGTGCGTGACAACTTCTTTGATCTGGGCGGGCACTCCCTGCTGGCCACGCGAGTCGGCTCTCGGCTGTGGAAGAGCTTCGACGTGCAGATCCCGGTACGCGATCTGTTCGCCTTTCCCACCATCGAGAGCCTGGCGGGCCGGGTGGAAGAGGTGATCCTCGCGCAGGCGAACGTCAACCGGCGGGACGAGCTCCTGGATTTCTTGGATGGCCTCGACGAGGAGGGGGACGCGAGAGCCCCGTCACTCGAATAGCTGCGTGATCTGTCATGGAAGGCGTCAGCCGGTTGACAGAGACGATCGGACTACGACAGTGGCGTCCGCCAGCCCGGCGCCAAGGCGGAGGCCGAGAAGCTCGAAGGGACCCCTGAAGACGGTGTGAAGACTCCTCCTCTCGCGTCACGGCGCCTCTCTGGTATTATTCCCTGCCCGTTGCTTAGGGGGAGGGGCAAGATCGTGTAGGGGGGCCGTATCCTCCGCACCAGTCCCGCCCGGATATCGTCAAGACCCCGTACAGGGGCGTGAATGGAAGCCGATGAACCAACGTCTGACGCGTAAAGAGATGAAGCAGGACGACTTCGCCACCGCGATGGGGCGGAGCGTCGAGTACGCCGGGAGCCACGGCCGGACCATCGGCCTGGCGATCGCCGGGGTGCTGGCACTGGTGCTGGCGGCGGTGGGGATCAGCTCCTGGATGGGCAGCCGCGGCGTGGCGGCGAACGAGGCCCTGGCGCAGGCGGTGAAGGTCTACCGCGCGCCGATCGAGGCGACCGCTCCCAAGCCGGACGACGCCAACAGCCCGAGCTTCGCCAACGAGGCGGCCCGGCGGGACCGCGCCAAGTCGCTGTTCGAGAAGGTGCGGAACGACTACGGCTCGAGCGACGCGGCCGATGTCGCCGCCGTCTACCTGGCGGACATCGCCGCCAGCCAGGGGCAGCTCGACCAGGCGCGGGCGCTCTGGCAGGAGTTCCTCGATGACCACGAGGGGCATCTGCTGGCGAGCGAGGTGCGGCTCAACCTCTACGAGCTGGACCGCCGCGAGGGCAAGGGCGAGCAGGTGGTGACGACCCTGCGCGGCATGCTCGACCAGGCGGACGCGCCGTTGCCGCAGGACGTCGTCCTCCACGAGCTGGGGAAGACCCTGGAGGCGCTGAACCGGCCCCAGGAGGCGTTGCCGCAGTACCGCAAGCTGGTCGACGAGTACCCGCAGTCGCCGTACCGCCAGGCGGTGCAGCAGCGGCTGAACGAGCTCGACCCGTCGCAGTCGGTGGGCGGCATGGGCATGCCGAACCTCAGCGTCGGCGGCGGCTTCCCCGGCTGATCGCCGTCTGACCCTCTCGTCCACGGCCCCGGTCTCATGGTCCTCCCCTACCGGATCCTGGAGCGCAAGCGCGCCGGGCTCCGGCTGACGGAGGAGGAGATCCGGGCCGTGGCCAACGGCGCCGCCGACGGCACCTGGAGCGAGGGGCAGGTCGGCGCCTTCCTCATGGCCGCGGCGATCCGCGGCCTGGACCCCGCCGAGACCGAGGCGCTCACTCGCGCCATGCTGGAGTCGGGTGAGCGCTGGGAGCTGTCGCGGGAGATCCCCCACCTCATCGACAAGCATTCAACCGGCGGCGTCGGCGACAAGGTCTCGCTGATCTTCGGCCCGCTGGTAGCGAGCTGCGGCCTGCCGGTGGTGATGCTCGCCGGCCGCGGCCTCGGCCACACCTCCGGCACCATCGACAAGCTGGAGGCCATCCCGGGCATGGACCTGCGGCTCGACCGGCCGCGCTGCCTGGACCTCCTTCGCCGCTGCGGCCTGGCGATCGGCCTCGCCACCGAGGGGATCGCGCCGGCCGACCGGAGGCTCTACGCCATCCGGGACGTCACCGCGACCGTCGACTCGCTCCCCCTGATCACCGGCAGCATCCTGTCGAAGAAGCTGGCGACCGGCGCCGCCGCCGTGGTCTTCGACGTCAAGACCGGCAACGGCGCCTTCCTCACCACGCCGGAGGGGGCGAGCGACCTGGCGCGCATGCTGGTCGAGACCTCGAAAGCCCTGGGTACCGCCGCCTCCGCCCTGATCACCGACATGAGCCGGCCGCTGGGACGCTGGGTCGGCCACACGTCCGAAGTGATGGAGTCGCTGGCCTGCCTGGAGGGGAACGGTCCCGCCGACCTGCTGGAGGTGACGCTTGCCCTGGCGGAGGAGGTCTCGGCTCTGGTCGGCCACCCCCTCACCCGCGCCGAGCTTGACGCGGCCCTGGCGGACGGCCGGGCAAGGCGCCGCTTCGACGAGTGGGCTGTTCTCCAGGGCGCCGACCCCGCCTGGCTCGCCGAGCCGAGCTTCCCGCTCGCCCCGGCCGAGCACCCCCTGCGAGCGACGGGATCGGGGAAGCTCCAATCCGTCGACACCCGCCAGATCGGCCTGCTGATGGTGGAAGCCGGAGGAGGCCGCCCCCATCCGGGAGCCACGATCGACTTCGGAGTCTCCCTGCGGGTGGACGCTCGCGTTGGCCAAGAGGTGGGGGAGGGAAACGAGCTGGCGCGGCTCTATCTCCGCACTCCAAACGAGCCCCTCGCCGCCCGCTTCGAAGCCTGCTTCACCGTCGGCGGCGGTCCGGCCGAGCCGCCGCCGCTCATCGCGGGCCGGGTGGGGTAGCTTTTTCTCATCGAGACTCTCGCCTTCATAGACCCAGTCGCCCTCACCTCCGCAGCTTCCTCTCGAAGGAAGGCGTGGCGAAGGAAGTCGAGCCACGGCGTTTGCCGGCGCCTCACGGCGCTTGAAGTCGCCCCGTTTGAAACGAAGTCGGCTCCCGGCGTTTAAGTTGGTCCGTTTCGTCTGAAGTTGTCCCGCCGCCTTTCAAGTCGTCTCGCCGCATTTGGAGTCGGCTCACGGCGTTTGACGCGGCCTACGGCGCTTGAAGTCGCCCCGTTTGAAACGAAGTCGGCTCCCGGCGTTTGGAGTTGGCCCGTTTCGTCTGAAGCCGTCTCGCCGCCTTTCAAGTCGTCTCGCCGCATTTGGAGTTGGCTCACGGTGTTTGACGCGACCTACGGCGTTTGAAGTCGTCTCGCTTGAAAAGAAGTCGGCTCCCGGCGTTTGGAGTCGCCCCACCGCGTTTGACGGCGGCATCGTCACCCGCGCGAAGCCGCGGGCCAGGCTCTCGCCCACCCGGAACAGGCCGAAGCCATGCTTCGGAATGGGTTCGATCCGCCACGGCCCGGCGACATCGGCCTCGCCGGCCGTGGGCGGCTCATCCCGCTCGGCCAACTGCCGAGGAAATCGGTGGTGAACGCGTTGGGGAGGAGGGAATCGGTGGGCGCAGTGATACTGTCGGAGAAGCCGTTCATGAGTCCTCCGTAGGACTGTTTGCCGCCGTCTCGGCCCTCTACCTGCCTTCAGCAGGTTCTCGCGAACTACGTGTTGCAACGGTAACTCATGACGACCCAGACACCCCGGCAGGAAGGCCACGAGCCGAGACAATCGCTCATAGACTGGCTCCTCGATTCCGATCCTTCGGTCCGCTGGCAGAGTCTGCGCGACCTCCTGCACGAGTCCGACGAGGCCGTCGCCGCTGAGCGGTCACGGATTGCTTCCGAGGGTTGGGGGGCCCGGCTTCTCGACCTCCAGGGCCTCGATGGTCACTGGGGTGGCGCTCCCTATGTTTGTCCGGGATGGATTTCCACCACGGACACGCTGCTGCAGTTGCGGGATTTGGGGGTAGATCCGGCGAGCGAGGGCGTCCGAAGAGCCATAGGTCTCGTCCGCGACACCACCTGGGGGCCGGAGTTCGACGATTCACCTTTCTTCGAAGGCGAGGTCGAGCCCTGCATCAACGGTCGGGTCCTCGCCATTGGCGCCTACTTCGGCGAGGCTAGTGATCGGTTGGTCGATCGCCTTCTCGGTGAGCAGTTGGAAGACGGGGGCTGGAACTGCGAGGTCCAGAGCCGGCGATCCTCGTTCCACTCGACGATCTGTGTCCTCGAAGGGCTCTTGGAGTACGAGAATGCGAAGGGCGCCAGGACGGCCGTGACGGACGCTTGCCGTCGCGGACAGGAGTACCTCCTGGAACGTAGGATGTTCAGGTCACTGTCCACTGGAGAGGTGATCGATTCTGCCTGGACGCAGTTTTCATTTCCAGCGCGCTGGCACTACGACGTCCTGTGGGGGCTGGACTATCTACGGAGAGCCGGCGTCGAACCCGACCCGCGCGTCGCGGAGGCCATCGATCTGGTGGAGAAGAAGCGAGACGCCGACGGGCGATGGCTGCTCGAGAACCCCCACGCTGGTGAGGTCCACTTCGAAATGGAAGACGGCGCGGGCAAGCCCAGCCGTTGGACTACGCTCCGCGCCTTGCGAGTGTTGGACTGGTATGCAGGGGGAGGCTGAGGCGGGGACCATTGACGCCGCTAGAGAGTTTGGCTACAGTCGTCTACAGAACAAGGGCATACTTGGGATCAGGAGCTTCAATGGCGCTTCGATTCATCTTTACGTTTACCGTTGCTGCGGTGGCTCTCATGGCTGGACATGTCTCTGCCTTTGCGCAGTGGACGCCTCGCGGAACCCTGGCTCAAGTACCCGTGGTCGAAAGCTGCGCGGCTACCGGAGGCGACATCGCCGTCGTCAGGCCGGGCCCCGTCATCATTTATTGTCAAGCGGCGGCGAATCAGCTTAATGCCCAGTGGCCTGGCGCTGGTCACTTTTACTATGTCCATGAGTATGGGCACATAGCCTTGCAGACAGCGGACGAGGCTCAAGCAGATTGCTGGGCAGCGCGGGAGCTTCGCAACGCTCCAGGTGGCGAGCAGACCCTCGACGCAGCGATTCGCCATTTCATCGCCCGCCAGAATGAGCCCGTCCACCCCCGTTACGGGCCGATGCTCCAGAGGGCACAGCGAGTGGCGAACTGCGCTGGTCTTTCGATGCCTGCGGACCCGTCACCTGCCAACCCGTCACCCCAGATGGGGCGCAGTTGCTGTACGCCCTATGGTAAATGTGGGCCATTCTACAACTCGTCTCCATTGCCTATCGGCAGCCTCTGTAATTGTGGACCTGCCGCTACCGGGCGTGTTTGCAACTAACTCGGCAGCCCTAGACGGGCGTGCGAGCAATGTCCTTGATCGGCCCCAAGAGAAAGGAGTCCTTATGCGTACTTCCATTTTGGCCCTTATCCTGACTGTGGCGGCCGTGAGCGCTGGTGCCACCCCTTTGAACCGGTTCAGAGCGGAGGGGAAAAGTTGAGGTCGTTCATTGGGACTTGGCCATCGTCCGTATCGATCGGCAGTGCCAGGCGGATCCTGCCGTCGTTTACATCGATCCGGTAGGTGAGCGTTGGTCTCCTGAGAAGAGGCACCAGGTCCTGTGGATCGCCGAGAAGAACGACGGCGACCTCGTGATCATCACTCCCAAGAGCCCGGAAGAGCAGGACCCGGCAAACGCACGCCGGGGCTCGAGGATTTCACGCTTGTTCGAGAAAGGATATTGGATCCCGGGCTCCAGGAACGCTGTCAGCTCTGGCTTTCCGAAGCCGATGGCCGGCAGTGGAAACGTGGCCTGGCGATACGATATCGAGATCCGGGACGCGGAAGGTAATGTCATCTGCAAGGTCGATCCTGTGATCTGCATCAAGGATGGCGGGGCGGCCATGGCTCCCCTTACGAAAGACCCTGTTTGTCCAAGAGAGGCGTGAATGAAAGAGACGGCTGACACCCGATTCGACTGGAACTGGCTTACAGACACCTACTGGTACGTGACACAGCCGGACTTGCCGGCGCTTCAGCTCGATCCGGATGACAATGCCCTGAGCTGGCTGATCGACCAGACGGTCTGGCACATCAGCGGCTACGAGAACGGGTATTTCTGGGGGGTGACGGCGGCGGTGACGTACAACGCCGGCGAGGAACCGCCGTCCAGGATCGGGCATCTCACCATGCTTGGAACCGTCCTGCCCGACGGTCGAGTTCAGATTACCTTCCTCTCCAACCGCAGGGCGGGCTCGACGACAATCGGGTTCGGCCAGATGGTGAAGCTGGGAGAGGCGTGGGCGTTCGAGATGCAGATGTCGACGGAGCGCGGCGACAACCGCGTCCTTCACTGGGCGAACATGGTGCAGACCCGCGAAGGCGAGGCCAGTTGGAACCAGCTCCCGGGAACTGGCATGTCCGTCCCCCAGATGCTGGAGGGCGCGGTCTATCCGAGCTTTGAGACTGAGTGAAGCCCTTATGCCCTTCGCCCTCCATCCCACCCTCGCCCGGGACACCGTCGAGGTCGCCCGCCTGTCCCTCTGCCGGATCCTCCTGATGAAGGACAGCCGCTTCCCCTGGTTGATCCTGGTTCCGGAGCGGGAAGCCGTGCGCGAGATCTACGAGCTATCGGCTGCGGACCGGGCGGCGCTCATCGAGGAGATCGCGATGGTGAGCGAGGTAATAGCTCGGCTGTTCCGGCCCGACAAGCTGAACGTCGGCGCCTTGGGCAATGTCGTGCCGCAGCTCCACGTCCACGTCATTGCCCGCTTCGCGGCCGATCCCGCCTGGCCCGGACCGGTCTGGGGCTCGGGCGCGGCGGTGCCCTACGGGGAGAGCGAGTTTGAGGAGATGGGGAGACGGCTCGCGTCGGAGCTGCTTCAATGAACGTAGTGGGCGGCGAGGAGACCTCGCCGCCCACCTCGTTCACTCACTTTCCATCTGGATAATCGATGCACACGTTGCAGACGAACTCGAGGTCGCAGCTCGCCTGGTACTGGCCGTTGACGAACGGACAGGCATAGAGGATATCCCCGAAGCTGCAGACCCCGGCGGCGCCGCAGGTCGCCGCTGCCGCGGCTTCGGCGCTGGCGCGGCAGCCCGAGGTGGGGCAGACCGTGGAGCCGGTGGAGGAGCCGAGGGCGCTCCGCCAGATGATGGACGACGGGCAGGAGCAGACGGTTCCCGCCGACGCGTCCGTGGGAGTCAGGGCAAGGACGCCGGCGGACAGCACCGCGGCCAGCAGCCCGAGGGACAGGGTGACGACTCTGGACTTCCTCATACGAATACTCCTTTCGCTTGTGCTCCCCATAAGGTGCACGACGAGACCTTCAATTTGAAGCTCTGAAGAGTATACGGATGAGACGCCTGAAATGTTTAGAGGTCCTGGACCCGGTGCTCCTCCAGCACCGGCGGCGGGCCCGGCCTCTCGATCAGCTCCAGCAGCGCTTCCAGGACCGCCCACTGTCTCGCCGGATCGTCGGGCGTGTCCAGCGGGTAGCCGTGCGGGAAGGGGACCCAGAGGGCGCGGGGGGGCCGGACGCGTTCGGCGACTTCGCGCAGGAGCTGGATGACTCCGGTCGCGATCCCTCTTCTCTCGATCTCCGCTGACACCAGGCTCACGGCCTGGTTGCACATCGGTCAGACGGGGACGAGGAGGGCGACATCCACCTGGTCCTCGGCCAGGAGGTCGGCCATGGCCGGGGCCGAGTCGCGGATCAGCCGTCCGGGCGCGGTGATCGAGCCCATGAAGGAGAGGTGGCGGGGGGCCACCTCGCCGATCCGGCCGGCGGCGGCCAGCTCGCGCAGGCGGTCCAGGGGGAAGCCGAGGTTGGGATCCCGGCGCAGGCCCTTGTGGTCGAAGGAGCCGCTGCGGTGGGTGTCGATCAGGGTGGAGACGTCGGTGTCGGCGGGGAGGACCCGGAAGCTGGTGTCGCCGCCGCGCACCGAGTCGTCGAAGCGCTCCTGGCCGGGGAGGACGAGCCCGGCGCTGGAGACCAGGGCGACGCGGCTCTCGGCTAGCGGCCGGCGCGGCGGTGCCCAGGGGATGGGATCGATCCGCCGCCAGGGGTATGCTCTGAGGAAGAGCTGAACCGGTAGGGAAAACTCGTCGATCCGTGCCATCCGCGCCACCTCCCGGAGCGTATCTTACCCGTTGCTGAACGGACCGGGAACGGACGTTGCAGTCCTCCTGACCGGACGCGACGGGCG
>Ga0196965_1000430_pt1 | contig 25537 bp, 20 predicted proteins | sample S1_20metaG_FD_148668 | JGI IMG/M metagenome (GOLD analysis project Ga0196965, IMG submission 148668) | Soil microbial communities from Anza Borrego desert, Southern California, United States - S1_20 | ecosystem: Environmental > Terrestrial > Soil > Desert | place: USA: California | collected... | reverse complement strand
CTCATCCTCCCAGATGTACGTTTCGAAATCGCCGGTATCGTTTACCCTTCCATTTGATGCAGTAATTTTTGAGGAAGATTTGGTCGCGCCTGCCGGTGTTTCAAACAACGGCGCATACATTGACATGATGTTCGTTTCAGCAATCAACTGTACGATAGCTTGTGCGTGTGGGTTTTCTGAATTAGCCAAGGCGGAAGGCGGGGTAATAGGTTCGGCTTCCAGTAAGCTTAGTTTCTTTTTGCCAAGATTTGGTTTGGCATCGTCGTCATCACTAGAACATGCGGCTGCGAATATAGCAAGCCCAATCAAAAAGACTTTTGTCAATTTCATGTAGATTAAAAGTTAAGTTATTAACAGTGCTATACCACGTAATACAAATTTTTTTGTTGCTGATTGCTATGTTTTTTTTCTTGAACCAGAATACCTGAAGCTATGATTATTTAGTTGAACGTTCTATCGAGTCCTCTTCGGGACTTCTTGGAAAGGTGGGATAGCCTAAAAAAAAGAAGCTTTAATTGAACGAGGTTGTTAGCTGAATTGCTTGTTCCAGATCAAATTATAGGTTGACAGCTACTTGGCCCTATTCAGCGTGCTTAGATAAATTTTCTAAATGATTAACGCAGCTATTTGTTTTCTATCAATGATCGGTTAATTTTGCAGTCCAATTACATCGCGGGGTGGAGCAGTTGGTAGCTCGTTGGGCTCATAACCCAAAGGTCACAAGTTCGAGTCTTGTCCCCGCTACTTTAAAAAAGGCGACTTAAAACGGTCGCCTTCTCTATTTTACAGCCATCAGAACGTTATGACGACGTCTACATTTAAAGCAGGATTCGTAAGCATTGTAGGCAAGCCCAATGTCGGTAAGTCTTCACTGATGAACAGGCTTGTTGGCGAAAATGTATCCATCATTTCCGCGAAAGCGCAAACCACCCGGCACCGTATCATGGGTATGCTGAATGGTGAAAATTACCAGATTGTTTATTCTGATACGCCTGGCATACTTGAGCCAAAATATTCATTGCATGACGCGATGATGCATTATGTGAAAGTTTCTCTCGAAGATGCTGACCTTATACTGCTGGTGGTTGCGTTGGAAGACAAGTTCGAGCCGGAGTTATTCACCCGTTTTGAACATATACAAACACCCATTTTGCTTGTCGTAAACAAGACAGATCTCGCCAAAGGATCTCAGGTAGAAGATAAAATAGCCTATTGGAAAGAATCACTTAAGAATATCAAGGAAGTGATTCCGTTGTCAGCGAAAACCGGGCATAATGTTGAACTGCTTTTACCCAAGTTGCTGGAGATGATGCCGTTTCACCCACCGTATTTTCCGGAGGATGAATTCACCGATCGCACCGAGCGTTTCTTTGCTTCAGAGATTATCCGTGAAAAAATATTCTTTAACTACGAACAGGAAATCCCGTATAGTTGTGAGGTGGGTATTGAATCGTTCAAGGAAGAAAAAGAGATCACGCGAATCCGTGCCGTTATTTATGTCGAACGCGATTCACAGAAAGGCATAGTTATCGGTAAAGCGGGAAGCTCTTTGAAGAAGGTGGCCACCGAAGCCCGTAAAGACATGGAGACTTTTTTTGGCAGGAAGGTTTTTCTTGAAACCCATGTTAAGGTTGCCGCAAACTGGAGAAAAGAAAAATTCAAATTGCGTCAATTTGGTTATCTTGAATAAGGTAACATCATTACTCATCAAATACGATTTTAAATTAGCAGACACACATGGCGAATATTGTTGCAATAGTAGGTAGGCCCAACGTTGGGAAGTCGACGTTTTTTAACCGTCTCGTGGAGAAACGCCAGGCGATTATGGATAACGTTTCAGGCGTGACACGCGATCGTCATTATGGGTACGCCGAATGGTGCGGAAAATTTTTTACGGTGATCGACACCGGTGGATATGTAACCGGCTCGGAAGATAAATTCGAATCCGAAATTCGTAAACAAGTGAGGCTTGCCATCGATGAAGCGTCTGCCATTATTTTTATGGTGGATTGCCGTGATGGCCTTACGGGATTTGATAAGGAATTTGCCAATGTGCTTCGTACCTCGAAAAAGCCAATTCTGGTGGCTGCCAATAAAGCCGATACTCCCGATAAGGCGATGCTTGCGTCTGAGTTTTATGAGATGGGTCTTGATGGTGAAATTTTTCCGATATCATCGGAGAATGGCGGTGGTACCGGCGAACTTCTGGATGAGCTGATAAAAACATTTCCTTCAGAAGGCGTTGAAGATCCAAATGCTGGTATACCGCGCATTGCTATTGTAGGACGACCCAATGTAGGGAAGTCATCTTTTATAAATGCATTGCTCGGAACAGAACGAAGCATCGTTACCGATGAAGCCGGAACAACCCGCGATGCCATTCACTCCTATTATAAAATGTATGGAAAGAATTTTATTCTTATCGATACCGCAGGCGTTCGCAAAAAAGGAAAGGTAAAAGATGATATCGAATTTTACTCTGTTCTGCGATCACTCAAATCGCTGGAAGAAAGTGATGTATGTATTGTCGTGATTGATGCTGAGCGCGGCATCGAATCGCAGGATGTCAACTTGGTTAGCCTTGCGCAACGACAGGGAAAAGGCATGGTTATCATGGTCAATAAATGGGATCTGATTGAAAAGGACTCCAAGACTTCTGAAAAGTTTAAAAAAACCATCCTGGAAAAACTCGCACCCATCGATTACATCCCGATTATTTTTGCTTCTGTTTTGAATAAACAACGGATTTTTCAGGTAATTGAGAAGGCAGTTGAGGTATTTGACAATAAAACGAAAAAGATTCCTACGTCGCAGCTCAATGACGTGATGTTGAGAGAGATCGAACACTATCCGCCACCATCGATGAAGGGTAAGATGATCAATATAAAATATATTACCCAGGTTGCTGCCCGATTTCCGTCGTTTGCTTTTTTTTGTAATCTGCCGCAATACATTCAGCCTTCTTATGAACGTTTCCTGGAAAACAAAATACGGGAACATTATACTTTTGAAGGTGTGCCGGTGCGCATCATCTTTAGGAAAAAATAATTTTACGGTGACGCTATGGTTCAGGTTATCATGAGAATGTTTCATTGATAGCATTATCATAACGATAAGTAAAGAATTCGGTTAATAGTTGGTTTACTCTTCCGTATACAAGAATTCTTTCGACGCTTGCGTAAGATCCTTCGCTCGCTGCTGTCCTGCGCACAGGGCCATGCTCAGGATGCAATTAACGAGGTAAATGTCAATGAAGCTCCTGTTTGGCTTGAAATATGAGGTGCGACAATTGAAATCCACCCAATTAATTCCCCAACCCGAATGAATTTCAATTTATATTTGTTTGAATCAAACCCGCGAATCATGAAAAAATTATTAATCCTAATCGCAGTCTGTGCTTTTACAACGGGATTTGTTGCCTGCGGACAAAAAACAGAAAGCAGTAATGTCGAAGAAAGTCAAGTAGATGTCGACTCTGCTGTAGATGAACAACCTCCTGTTTATGATTCTGCGGCTTCCACAGTAGATTCAACTGATGTAGCACAATAAATTATTACGAAATTTATTAAACGAGGCTGTCTTAGGAATTCGACGGCCTCATTTATGAAAGACAGGCTTCTTTTTTAGCGCCATGACACCGGAGAAAGTAATCGCCATCCTAACAACCCACGTACCAACGCCTGCGATTGAATATTGCTTTCAACTCTGGAAGGAAAGTCCGTTTGAATTAAAGATCACAAAGAGTCGCCAGACCAAAGTAGGAGACTTTACCAGTCGTGGGAGAAAAACGCATCCACGCATCACGTTAAACGACGACCTTAATCCTTATCTTTTCCTTCAGACGTATGTTCATGAGGTGGCACACCTGCGTGTATATCTTACGTTGGGAAATCGCGTCGACCCGCATGGTGAAGAATGGAAGACGGTGTTTACTGAATTAATGATTCCCATGCTGTGGAATCATGTTTTTCCGGAAGATGTGTTACATGAGCTGCGGCGACACATGGTGAATCCAAAGGCGAGTTCGTTTGCCGATTCAGACTTAACACTGGCATTTCGAAAATACGATAAAAACGCATCCCGCTTTGTGTTGTTATCGATCTTACCGGAAGGGAGTATCTTTAATTTTCAGGGGCGTTACTTTAAGAAAGGAAAGCTCAGGCGAACACGTATTCTTTGTGTAGAGATGAAATCAAAACGCAGCTACCTTGTGCCGGCGGATGCCCAGGTAAGCGATGTTCAATTAAGTCTTCTTTGAATCAGTGCGTTTACAACGTCGAAGAAAATGAGCGGTTGCATTGTTCGCCATTGTTCGATTTGTAAGGTACCACCCATATTAATGTAGGTATCAATGTGATATTTACGCATCTCGTCCTGAACAAAATCAGGGAAAGCTACAGCAGCAATCCATCCGTCTTCAACTTCGAAGAACCATTCTTCATAATACGAATCATCGGAACCATGGAAATTCAGGACATTCTCGCCAATCAGGATAAACTTTGTGATACCTTCTTTAATAAAAAATTCAATCAGGTTACGTTTCAGCGTCATGATATCGTTGTTGATCGCGTCATTCCATTCCCCGATAAATTCGATCACAGTGAATCCGAGCGTATATTCTGTGAAGAGCACTTTAACATAGAGCGTTTCCGAGCCGATGGAATCCCAGGCCGGATCTATGTAATACCCGTAAATGGTTTCGGAGTATTGTTCGTAGTTATATTCTTTCCCATAGAAGGGCGACCGATCGTCGAGCGACGAATCGTAATATTTTAACCAGTTATGATACGGTTCGATCTGATGCATTGTTCTTTCGGCTGTCTACCGCTTTTCTCACGGAACCGTACTGTTTAAGTAATCGTTCTGCTTCTTTTTCGTCAATCTGCAATTCATCCATGATCATGCGTGTGCCGCGGTCAATCAATTTATTATTGGATAATTGCATGTCTACCATTTTATTGCCCTTCACACGGCCAAGCTTAATCATGGTAGCTGTCGAAATCATATTCAGCACTAATTTCTGTGCGGTTCCGGCTTTCATTCGGGTACTACCAGTTACAAATTCTGGGCCTACTACCACTTCAATGGGAAACTCTGCCTGCCGCGCAAGTTCACTTCCGGTATTGCAGGTCACACAGCCGGTAGCGATACCGTTGGCGCGTGCTTCTTTAATGCCGCCTATAACGTAAGGTGTACTGCCGGAAGCAGCTATGCCAATCAACACATCCTGCTGATTCATCGCATGAGATTGCAAATCGATCCATGCCTGATTCCAGTCATCTTCAGCATGTTCCACTGCGTTGCGGATGGCAGCGTCTCCTCCTGCAATAATGCCGATTACTTTTCCATGCGGCATGCCATACGTCGGCGGAATTTCGGAAGCATCCACAACACCAAGCCGCCCACTGGTGCCAGCGCCAATATAGAAAAGCCTGCCGCCGCGACTCATTCGATCGACAATGATGTTGACTAATTTCTCGATATTTGTAATCACCTTAGCAATGGCGTGGGGAACGGTGGCATCTTCGTGGTTTATATTCACCAGAAGATCGCGAACAGTCATCTGTTCCAGGTTGTCGTATGATGAAGATGATTCCGTGGTCATCTTAATGGTTGTCTTTTTGATGGTAAAGTGTAAGCCCTGCTATAGGCCCTTCCAAAACATTTTTTACGGTGATCCCCTTATCATTGGCAACCTGGCGCAGCAAATCACTAAAATAAAAGGCAATGGACCCTGTGAAATGTACCTTCAGATTTTTGTAGTTCGCATACTGCATCACATTGTTTTCATAAAACTCAGCGAAACTGTTGTACACGAGCTTGTAGCAATATGGTTCCTTCAAATGTTGAAAAATGAATTTGGAAAAACTCCCGAGAAAGGCACTTGGTTTTTCTTCCTGATAGATTTTTTCAAGGAACTCTTCCCGTGTCAACGGGAAGCGCGCTTTAAATTGTGCAGCAATATTATCCGGCATTTTATGGCGCAGATAATCCACTAAAAATTTTCTACCGATGCTGGCGCCAGAGCCTTCATCGGCCAGTATCCACCCGAGGTTGGCTACATTGTCAATGATATTTTCTCCATCATATAAGCATGAATTTGATCCTGTTCCCATGATACAGGCAATGCCGGGTTCACGTCCGCAAAGTGCACGCGCTGCGGCGAGAAGATCCCAGCCAATTTCAATTTGTGCTCCGGGGAAAAATTCAAGGAACGCCGTTTTGATGGAAAGCTGATTTTTCTCAGAAGATACACCAGCACCATAAAAAAATATTTTGCTGACATTATTCTTCACTTTAGGAAGGAGTACATCCTGCACGCTTTTGCGCAGATCATCAATTGGTTGATAATATGGATTAAAACCCGGCGCACTGGCCTGACCAATGGTTCCATTTTTCTCAATGATTCTCCAATCTGTTTTGGAGCCTCCACTGTCTGCGATTAAAATCATGCTTGTAATGCCTTCGCTTTTTTGGATGTAAAGTTTATGCCTAACCAGAGTTAAGCCGACAAAACTACATTACTTAATCAAGACTTGAAAGAAAAATTGACAAATGTGTCCGCACACACCACAGTTTTTATGATTTTAATTTACCAACGATCTTAAATTTATCAAAAACGCGTGCATTGTGGGGGGCATCGGCCAGTTCCCCGGTAAGATCCTGCCCGGCCCAATGTTCGTAATGTTTGCCATCGCGCCACAGCCGGGACGCTGTAACTTCATAGATAACACCCTGGTAGGCCACCCAAATATCTGGCTTGTCCTGTCCGTTGCGAAGGGCGAGTTGTGCTTTCGTGTATTCGGTCACTGTAAAACCTGGGAAGTGATGTGGTTGTAATCTCGCACAATAGTATAGAGAAATTTAACCGGAGGAAGATCGGTCTGAATGTTCAATACAGATTTGATTTTTTCGGTCATTAGGATAACGGGTTGTGTATTGCCATGATTCCGGTTTACTTCCAGTGCCTGTTGAATCAGTTCGACGTCGCGTGAATTTAAGTTGCTGGCTTCTGTGAATACAGGCGTGTAATTTTCTTCAGCCACGACGAATACATTTTCAGCAGAAATTTCCGCCTGCTCCTGTAACTTCACAACGGATGTCCCTGCCACGATATCACCCAATCGCTGGCCTTTGCCACCTGCAGAAATAAACACTACCGCTACAGCACCAGAAAGGATAGAGAAATCGATTATGCCAAAAATCCAACGAAGAATATAATCACCAATAGAAGGCGGTGTTCCGTCAAGCCGTACCACCTTAATTTTCATGACACGTTTTCCGGGTGTTTGTCCATTCATCAGAATTTCGCATGTCATCGAGAAGAACAACCACGGAAAAGCCAGAAAGATTAACCACACCCATTCAACATCCATCTCCGTTGAAACGAAAAGAATAACCATTGCAACTGAATAACCAACAAGAATAAGCCGGTCAAGCAAATAAGCTAAAATCCGGTCACCTATGCTGGCTAATGGATAATGAATAAAAACATTTTGAGTTGTCTGTACGCGAATTGTTTGCATCCACCTGGTATTTTATGCAATTTTCAAATTAAACCTTAAAGTAGAAAATGTGGATTTGAAACCACGTAAATTTGGATGCTATAAAACTTTAAATCTATCAAATGTATTTTTTTCGCGTTTTTGTTTCTCTTCTGGTGTGTTCCATGTGGAGTTGTGCCACCAACGAAACAGCAACTTCAGTAAATGAAGACGAGCTTCGTCAAAAAGCCATCAAGCTGGCACATGAAACGATCATTACAGACGGACATGTCGATTTACCCTATCGTCTGCGCATTAAACACTTTCGCCTTGAGCGCGAATTTTTGGGCATCCCAATTCAGAGTAATGAAGGTGACTTCGATTATGAACGCGCCAAAAAGGGCGGACTTGACGCGCCTTTTATGTCTATCTATATTCCGGCGGATCAACAACTCAAATCTGATCATGGAAAATCGCTTGCCGATTCGCTGATCAATATGATCCATGGAATAACAGAAGCACATCCTGATAAATTCCAGTATGCCGGTAGTCCTGAAGAGGTTGAAAAGAATTTCAGGAAAGGTATAATTTCTCTTCCGATGGGTATGGAAAACGGAGCCCCCATTGGTGAGGACCTTTCTAACGTAAAATACTTTTATGACCGTGGCATTCGATACATCACCCTGACACATAGTAAAGATAATCAGATCTCTGATTCGTCGTATGACACCCTGAATACGCACAACGGTTTAAGCCCTTTCGGGGAAACAGTTGTAGCCGAAATGAATCGGGTTGGCGTTATGGTTGATGTATCACACATATCAGACAGTGCTTTTTATGATGTAATGAAAATTACAAAAGCGCCGGTTATTGCATCTCATTCTTCCTGCCGGTTTTACACACCAGGATTTCAGCGAAACATGTCTGATGATATGATTAAGGAATTGGCAAAAAATGATGGCGTTATTCAAATTAACTTCGGTGCATCGTTTATCGATTCAGTTGCACGAACCAATAGCGCGCTACTCGATTCGCTGGAAAACAAGCTTAAGCAAGAAGGACTTACGTCATCCGATTCGGCAGCGCAACCGATCATTGATCAATTTGCACGCGATCACAAAGAATTATACTCAGACGTAGAACGCGTGGCAGACCATATTGACCACGTTGTAAAGTTAGTTGGAATCAACCATGTCGGCCTCGGATCTGATTATGATGGCGTTGGCGATACATTGCCCATCGGATTAAAAGATGTTTCGCAATACCCGAATTTAATTTTCGTATTATTGAAGCGTGGTTATTCCGATGAGGATATCGCAAAAATTTGCTCGGGTAACGTTTTTCGTGTTTGGAATAAAGTAATTGCTGTAGCAAACGCGCAATAGTTGTCGCGCCCTTAATTAAACCTAACAGGTAGGCATTGGGTTGTCTATGAAAGAATCTGCATTTATAAAGCAAAACAAGGCACGTTGGGAGGAATTTGAAAAGGTTGTAAAAAACCAGCAACAGGCCCAACCGGATAAGTTAGCGGAATTATTCATTCAGCTTACCGACGATCTATCTTTTGCGCGTACGCAATATCCGGAAAGCCGGACAACGAATTATCTGAATTCGCTGGCTAGTAAAGTCCATCTTGAGATTTACAAAAATAAACGCGAGGAAACCAATCGCTTTATTACTTTCTGGAAGTATGAAGTTCCGGCTGTAATGTATGAAACACAAAAGCCGATGTTGTATGCCCTTGTCATTTTTGTTGTCGCCGGTATTATTGGTGCGGTTTCAACGGCTTACGATAATACCTTTGTGCGACTGATCATGGGTGATGACTATGTGAACATGACCATTGAGAATATCAAAAATGGCACGCCTACCAAGGTGTATGCCTCGCAAAGCGAAATGATGATGTTTATTTTTATCACCTGGAACAACGTGATGGTTTCCTTTAAGGTTTTTGTGGCCGGTATATTTGCATCCATCGGTACTGGCCTTCTCTTGTTCATGAATGGCGTAATGGTAGGTACATTCATGATGTTTTTTTATCAGGAAAGTGAGCTGAGCCATGCATTACCGGTTATCATGTTACACGGCACCATTGAGTTGACTTCCATTGTGATTGCTGCGGGAGCAGGCTTCGTGATGGGCAATGGCCTGCTTTTTCCAGGCACATACTCGCGACTTGTATCGTTTAAGAAAGGCGCATCAAAGGGACTGAAAATCATTATGGGACTCGTGCCATTTTTTATTATGGCCGGGTTTATTGAATCGTTTATTACGCGTTATGCTTTTATGCATTGGATGATGAAGGCCGTTGTAATCGGCATATCCGCTTTTTTGATGGTGTATTATTTTGTTATTTATCCTATACGGTTAAAAAATCATGGAAAATTTTAAGGCGATCGATTTCCCGCAATCCCGCGACTTTAGTCGCAAGATGAATGCAACGTTTGAATTTATCAGACAAAACTTTAAGCCGCTTTGTAAAAGCATCCTGTTCATTGCTGGTCCTCCTGTGCTTATCGCGAGTTTGCTGTTGGGAACTTTTATGGATGACTTTATGGGCCTCACGCGCGCAGGCGCAGCGAACCCGGATGCAGCAGCCAATTATTTTTTATCGGTTAGTTTTTGGTTGCAAATGATCATGATGTTTGTCTTTCTTTTGGTTAGTAGTGTAATGACCTTGGCAACGATCAATAGCTACATCATCCTCTACATTGAAAAACAAAGTAATCAGATCGAAGTAAACGACGTGTGGGATCGTGTACGGTCATCTTTCTGGATGTACCTCGGCACCTGTTTTATGTTTGTGGTTTTGGTTGTTGCAGGTTATATCGTTTTAATAATTCCTTTTGCACTACTTGCAGCAGTTACCCCCGTATTGGTTGTATTTGGCGGAATCGCTTTCGGCTGTGCGATGTTTTATTTGTTCTTCAGTGCATCGCTCACCTTTTTCATTCGGTCCTATGAAAAGAAGGGTTTCTTCGAAGCCATTTCGCGGTCGTACAAACTCATTCGGGGAAAATGGTGGAGTACTTTTGGATTACTTATGATTTTGTATTTCATCATGGCGACCATCTCCTACATTTTTATGATACCCTATTATGTAATAACGGTAGTAGGTACGCTCCACACCATTGAGACAGGTGCATTCCAGGAGCCGAGTAGTAACGTTCAACTCATCATGATCATTTCGTTTACATTATACTATATGGCTCAAATGCTGTTGAATACGCTACCAAACGTTGGTATCGCTTTTCAATATTTCAACCTCGTTGAATTGAAAGAAGCACGTGGCCTCATCAGTCAGATTGATACCGTTGGAGAAACACAACAACCGTTATCATCTGAGGAACAGTATTAATCTTCTTTTTCGCGTGAATAGAATTCTGACTCTTTTATTTTTCGCTTTTTATTTTCAATGCGCCACCGCTCAGGTAGAAATAGATTCTCTGGTGGTAGAGGCGGAAGAATATTACGGTGACGAAACCAGAGAGGATGTAACTGGTGTGAATGATTCGGCCCATGTGGAAACCAGGCAATTCTCTGAAACGGAATTGCAGTCATTGAAAGAAGATCCCGATTTTGATTTCAAAGAAGCTCCCACTGTAGCAGAAAGTCTTTGGGACAGGCTTCTTCGATGGCTTTCTGATTTTTTTGCGATGCTTTTGGATGGTGCATTCACTGTGAATTGGGTAAAAATACTGATTTACGGAATTGTGCTCGCGGTGCTTGTTGTTATCGTGATGATGATCCTGAAAGTGGATGCCTTTAAGATTTTTTACTCCGGGCAAGGCGCATCGACTGTACGTTATGATTTGTTTGAAGAAAATATTCATGAAATAGATTTTGATGCTGCTATTCAAAACGCCGTTAACAAACAGGATTATCGGAAAGGGATACGCCTGGTGTTTCTCTATGCTTTAAAAATGTTATCCGATAAACATTTGATAATGTGGGAGCAGGGAAAAACCAATCACGACTATGTTGGTGAATTGCAATCTGGTGAAGTGAAAGCAGGATTAAACGAACTCAGTTATTATTTCGATTACGCCTGGTATGGAAACTTCGTTGTAAATCGCACCATGTTTGAAAAAGTGAACAACATCTTCAACACCTGGAAAACCACGGTAAGATGAAGAAAGACTGGAAATATATTCTTTATCTCGCCTTGGCTTTTGGTACGGTTGTCGTGGTTAAGCTGATCAGTCCGAAGCAATACGATTGGAGTGTTACGTATGCACATGAAGATAAAGATCCATACGGTACATTCGGATTGAATGCGTTACTGCCCTCACTATTTCCGGATCAGACCATTGCTCATTCCTACGAGACGTTATACGAACTTAAAGATTCATTGAAACGGAATGGGAATATACTTATCATCAGTTCCAGTTTTTCGTGTCAGAAAGAAGATACTGAGTCGTTATTGAATTACATTAATGACGGCGGAACTGCTTTTATCTCGGCGCAGCATTTTTACGGCACCTTCCAGGACACACTTGGATTTTCTACAAGAGATAATCTTTGGAAGCAAGACAATTTTTTAAACCAGGCAGACAGCGCCCGTATACGATTTGTCAATCCGCTTCAGGATACAACAGAACATTTTCGCTACAGGCGCGATAACATCTACAATTACTTCAGTTACTTTGATACGACAAAAACTACGGTGATTGCAAGAAATGATTTTGAACAGCCTGTTTCGTTGTTGGTTCGATGGGGTAAGGGTACGATTCACCTGAACTGCACGCCACTTGCGTTTACTAATATTTATCTCCTTGCCGGGAAAAATCATTCCTTTGCATCGGCGTCGCTTTCACACCTTCCGGTTGACGATCTATTGTGGACTGAATACTATCACGTTGGCCGGATGGAAGCCAGCACACCACTTCGTTTTATTTTAACGAATGAGCCACTAAGCTGGGCTTATTATTTAACGCTACTGAGTTTAGTTATTTTTATGATCTTTGAGATGAAACGCAGGCAACGCATCATTCCAATATTGGATCCACCGAAAAATACAACACTGGAATTTGTAAGTACCATCGGGAATCTCTACTACCAGCGAAAGGAACATAAAAATATCGCTGAGAAAAAAATTGTGTTTTTATTGGAACAGATACGAAGCCGGTATTGGTTGAATACTGCCAGAACAGACGAAGCGTTTTTAATTGCCCTAATAAAAAAGTCAGGAAAGTCTGAAGAAGAAGTAAGGCACTTATTTAAATTAATCGCCGACATTCGGAAACAAAGCCAGATTTCTGATCAGCAATTAATCGCCTTAAACAAGCAGATCGAAAAATTTAATATAACCTAAACGACGGTGAAGTAAACACTGAATATTTATTATGGACGAACAAATATTTGAAAACAGGGTAGATCTCACGGCGCTCAATGAAAGCCTGAAAAAAATCCGGGCGGAAATTTCAAAAGTAATTGTAGGCCAGGAAAGCATGATTGATCTGCTGGTCACCGCCATTCTTGCAGATGGTCATGTGCTGATTGAAGGAGTTCCCGGCGTTGCTAAGACACTTACATCAAAACTACTTTCGAAAATCATCTCTGTTCAATTCTCACGTATTCAGTTCACACCTGATCTGATGCCTTCTGATGTGATCGGAACTTCGATTTACAACATGAAGAGTGCAGCATTTGAATTCAAGGCAGGTCCAATCTTTTCAAACATTGTGCTGATTGATGAGATAAACCGTGCTCCGGCGAAAACACAAGCTGCGCTTTTTGAAGTGATGGAAGAACGCCAGATCACAGTGGATGGTACAACGTACCCGCTACAGGCGCCTTACATTGTGATCGCCACACAAAATCCGGTTGAACATGAAGGAACATATCGACTGCCAGAAGCGCAGCTTGATCGGTTTCTTTTTAAAATCGTTGTAAACTATCCAAGCCTTGAAGAAGAACTGCTAATCATAAACGGCCATCACAATCGAAAAGGGGTGCAACCAACGCATGAAGTCAATGCGGTCTTAACGGCCGAACAGATTGCACATTATCGCGGCCTTGTGCAACAGGTTTATGTCGAACACAATCTATTACGCTATGTCGCACAAATTGTGCATGAAACCAGGAACAACCCAGCTTTGTTTTTAGGTGCGTCACCACGTGCTTCTGTTGCCATCCTCAATAGCTCCAAGGCGTATGCCGCTTTAAACGGTCGTGACTTTGTAACGCCGGAGGATATTAAAACGGTAGCCATGCCAGTGCTTCGCCATCGGGTAATCCTCACACCGGACAAAGAAATGGAAGGTATCACACCAGATGAGGTGGTAAAACAACTGATCGATAAAATTGAAGTACCCAGGTAAGTGAAGTTATTCCGAACACTATATTTAAAGAGCAGGATATTCATCGTTGTCGCGATTATCGTGGCCATTTTTATCCTGGCGTTTGTGCTGAGTAGTTTTGTTTTGTTACCTAAAATACTTTTCTTTTTGTTTATCGCCGTTCTGCTTACAGATGGTATTCTTTTATATAGAACCAGGAAAGGACTTCATGGTTACCGGTTTACACCTGAGCGACTTTCTAACGGAGACGAGAATGAATTGCAGATTCATGTCGAAAATTTTTATCCTTTCGCCATTTCATTACAGGTTATTGATGAGATTCCACATCAATTTCAAAAGCGGGATTTTAATTTTGAGTTGAAACTGAAACCAGGCGAACCCAAAGTATTGCGTTATTTTCTCCGTCCGGTGAAACGCGGTGAGTATTCCTTCGGTGCTGTAAATGCCTATGTATCTTCACCCCTTGGATTAATCAGTCGCAGGTTCCGCTTTTCTGCTGATGCACTGGTTCCCGTTTACCCATCATATATCCAAATGCGGAAATATGAATTGATGGCAATCTCTAATCGACTTACAGAAACAGGAATTAAAAAAATCCGGAAGATAGGTCAGAACATGGAGTTTGAGCTGATCAAAGAATATGTAAGCGGCGATGATATCCGTACCATCAACTGGAAGGCTACTGCGCGGAAGAACAGTCTCATGGTAAACCATTACCAGGATGAACGTTCTCAGCAAGTATATAGTGTTATAGACAAAGGTCGTGTGATGCAAATGCCATTTAATGGAATGAGTTTACTGGATTATGCGATCAATGCGAGCCTTGTCATCTCCAACATAGCAATCAAAAAATCTGATAAGGCAGGATTAATTACGTTCCAGGACAGGGTAGCGGCTACTGTCAGTGCCGGCAAACAGAAGAGCCAGATGGCACACATCATGGAAGTGTTGTATAACCAAAAAACCGCCTATCGTGAATCGGATTTTTCTTCTCTGTACCTTCATATTCGCAGAAAGATCACACAACGCAGTTTGTTGTTGCTCTACACAAATTTTGAATCGATCTATGGTTTGCAACGGCAACTTCCCTATTTAAAACGATTAGCAGGTCAGCATTTATTGGTTGTTATATTCTTTGAAAATACAGAGATGCGGTCCTTACTACAGGAACCCGCCAATGACTTAAGGCAGGTGTATCACAAAGCGATCGCTGAAAAATTCAGTTATGATAAAAAGCTGATTGTAAAAGAACTCAGCCGTAACGGCATCCAGGCTTTATTGACTCCACCAGAAAATCTTACCGTTAACACCATTAATAAATACCTGGAGTTGAAAGCGCGGGGAATGATTTAGGATTTGTTTAGCTGGTTGTGTTTTTCGAAAAGATTCAAGCTGCAGGCTGCAAGCTGCAAGGTGATAGCAGTTTTTTTCAGATTTCGAACAGCTTCGAGCTATGAGCCGCGAGCTGTGAGTTTGTTTAGTGGTAACTGATGGGTTTTTCGATAATTTTTAGTTAGGCTTTGTTTTTTTCTGGCGAGACATTTTTTCCTTTGTTCGGGGGATCCTTTCTGCATGCTTTGTGTGTTGCACATGCGCGCATCAGATGATGGTAACGAGGTGAGGAAATAGTTGTGAGCTACGAGTCGGGAGTTAGTTCTAAGGTACGAGATACGAGGTACAAAGTACAAGGTACGAGGTACGAGGTACAAAGTACAACGAGGTATAACTTTATAGCTTCCAGTTGTTTCGCTCAGCCAAAAGTTTCGAATGCCAACCAAACCTCAAACCTCAAACCTCAAACATCGAACCTCAAACATCGAACCTCAAACCTCCAACCTCAAACAATTGGCACAAACCCATCGCTATCGTATCCCAACTTTGAACTTTGAACCATGAACTATGAACCTCTTCCGATTTCTTCCACGGCATAGCTACACGCACGTGCGGTAAGGGCCATGTAGGTGAGTGAAGGGTTAACACTTGAGGAGGAGGTCATGCATGAGCCATCGGTGATAAAAATGTTTTTAACGTCGTGCATTTGGTTGTACTTGTTGAGTACCGATGTTTTTTTATCGTGGCCCATTCGGGCAGTACCCATCTCGTGGTTTGCGTTTCCGGGAAATGAAGTATTAACGTATGGCTTTATATTTTTAAATCCTGCAACCTCAAGCATTTCCGCGGAAGCGTTGGCCATATCCTGTTGCATCGCTTTTTCGTTGTCTTTGAATTCGCAGTCGATGGTGATGGTATTTCTTCCGAATTTATCTTTCTGATCTTTGTTTAGCGTAACACGGTTATCCGGATAAGGGAGACACTCACCGTATCCTTGTAAGCTGATGGTCCACTCCCCGGGGAGCTGAACAGATTCTTTTAATGCAATACCCAATTGATCACTCATAATCTGTGACGTCCATCCTGCACGTTTTGCGCTGCCCATAATGCCGAATCCCCTGATGTAATCGGTTCTCTCTTCGTGCAGATTTCTGAAACGTGGCATGTATAAACCATTTGCTCTCCGGCCAACATAATACTGGTCATCAAAACCATCAGCAACCGCTACGGCGCCAGCTTGTTTGTGGTGATCCATCAGATTACGGCCCAACTGATCGCTGTCGTTGCCCATTCCATTCGGAAAACGGTTTGATATGGAGTTGAGTAATATTTGTGTTGTGGCGAGTGTGGAGGCATTGAGGAAAATTAACTTCGCATAATACACCAGAGTTTCGCGGGTTTCGGTATCAATAACTTCAATACCCGAAGCGCGTTGCTTATGCTCGTCGTATAGCACCTGCGTTACAAGTGCGTTTGGCTGAAGTGTCAGGTTTCCGGTGGCAAAGGCGGCGGGAAGTGTACTGGCGTTTGTGCTGAAATAAGCGCCATAAGGACAACCGCGATGGCAAAGATTACGATGCTGACATACACCTCTTCCCTTTACCGGCGCAGTCAGATTAGCCACTCTTCCAATCGTAACGTGCCGATCTGTGAATTTTGATTCAATCGCAGCCTTGAAATTTTTTTCCACACAATTTAATTCCATGGGAGGTTGGAACTTCCCATCCGGCAGGTGGGGCAATCCTTCGGCCTGACCGCTAACACCGATAAATTGTTCAACATAGTCGTACCAAGGCTCCAGGTCTTTATAACGTATTGGCCAGTCGACTCCCCAACCATCTTTTGCGTTTGCGGCAAAATCGAGATCGCTCCAGCGGTAACAATGCCGTCCCCAAAGTACAGATCGTCCACCTACAATATCGCCCCGAATCCAATCGTAACGTTTTACCTCTGTATAGGGATTTTCAAGATCATTGATGTAAAAATGTTTGTTATCGCCGTGGAAACTGAAATGCCGTGTTTGTACGGGGTGCGTACGCCTTTCGGTTTCCGTGAGTTTTCCGCGGTGAGGCAAATCCCAGAGATTTGAATGGGCTGTTGGATAGTTGGGGTGTTCCAGGTTTTTTCCGCGCTCCACCATCAGCACCCGCAGTCCTTTTTCACACAACTCTTTAGCGGCCCAACCTCCGCTGATTCCCGAACCTACAACAATGGCATCGAACGAACGGTTATTTTTTGTAGCGTTTTTCAAAGTCATCAAAAAGTCTCAAAAGAGATAATGCGTGAAAATAAAGGTTTCAATCGATATACGGCTTCAGGAATAAGATTAACGGTCAAATTCCATTTTTTTCATGAAGCATCTTTTTTTACCCTGCTGATCAGCGCTTTTTGCTTCGGGAAAAAGAAAATCAATATTTAATCGGCGATTTCATTTATCATGTCGATCTGAGTTTTATTTTTGCGCAATTTTATCCTACCCAAAAAGAAAAAAATGCCTAGAGACAGAAGTATTCGCTCCGTCCTCATCATCGGTAGCGGCCCCATTATTATCGGTCAAGCTTGCGAATTTGATTATGCCGGCTCCCAGGCCTCCCGTTCATTGCGCGAGGAAGGGATTGAAGTGGTGTTGATCAATTCAAATCCTGCCACAATCATGACTGACAAAGTGACGGCTGATCATGTGTATCTGAAGCCGTTGACAAAAAAGTCAATCCGCGAAATTCTGGAGAAACACAACATCGATGCGGTTCTGCCAACCATGGGCGGCCAGACTGCGCTTAACCTCTGCATAGAATGCGATAAAGCAGGAATCTGGGAGCATTTTGGTGTACGCATTATCGGTGTCGACATCAAGGCCATTGAAACTACAGAAGATCGTGAGAAGTTTCGCCTAAAAATGCTGGAATTGGGTGTTGGTGTATGTAAAGGCGGCACAGCAACTTCATTCCTGATGGGAAAAGAGATTGCCCAGGAGATTGGATTTCCGCTGGTTATTCGTCCTTCGTATACGTTGGGAGGTACAGGGGGAGCATTTGTACACCATGCTGAAGAATTTGATGAAGCGTTGAATCGCGGCCTACACGCGTCACCTATACATGAGGTGCTTGTAGAACAAAGCATCATGGGATGGAAAGAATATGAACTTGAACTGCTTCGCGATAATATCGGTAATGTGATCATTATCTGTTCGATCGAGAACTTCGATCCCATGGGTATTCATACCGGTGACTCCATCACGGTTGCTCCGGCGATGACTTTACCCGATACGGTGTATCAAAACATGCGTGATCTCGCCATTAAAATGATGAACGGCATTGGTATGTTTGCCGGTGGATGTAACGTTCAGTTTTCGCTCAATCCAGACAACGATCAAGATATTATTGGCATTGAGATCAATCCGAGGGTATCGCGTTCTTCAGCACTTGCTTCCAAAGCAACAGGATATCCGATCGCTAAGGTTGCTGCCAAGCTGGCCATCGGTTACAACCTCGATGAATTAAAAAATGCGATCACCGGAACAACCACAGCGTATTTCGAGCCTGCCATCGACTATGTTATTGTAAAAGTACCGCGCTGGAACTTTGACAAGTTTCATGGTGCCGATCGTAAACTCGGACTTCAAATGAAATCGGTAGGTGAAGCGATGGGAATCGGAAGAAACTTCCAGGAAGCATTGCAGAAAGCCTGTCAGTCGTTGGAGATCAGAAGAAACGGATTAGGCGCCGATGGTAAAGAGTTAACAAAGCAGGAAGAATTATTGTATAGCCTGGAGCATCCAAGCTGGAACCGTGTTTTTCATATTTATGATTCGATAAAGCTCGGTATCCCGTTAAAAACAATTCAAAAGCTTACCCGGATAGACCGCTGGTTCCTCAAACAAATCGAAGAGCTGGTGGATGTTGAAAAAGAGATCAGCAAACATTCGCTGGAAAGTCTGCCGAAAGAACTTATGCGTACCGCGAAAGAAAAAGGATTCGCAGATCGCCAGGTAGCACATATTCTCGATTGCAAAGAAAGCGAAGTGCGCGCCAAACGGATTGAGCAAGGCATCAAACGTGTCTATAAACTGGTTGATACCTGTTCTGCAGAGTTCGAGGCAAAAACACCGTATTACTATTCAACCTTCGATACGGAGAATGAATCAGTTGTATCTGAAAAGAAAAAAATCATTGTGTTGGGTTCGGGACCAAACCGGATCGGTCAGGGCATTGAATTCGATTACTCCTGTGTTCATGGTGTATTGGCTGCCAAAGAGTGTGGCTATGAAACGATCATGATCAACTGTAATCCGGAGACGGTTTCAACTGATTTTGACATCGCCGATAAACTTTACTTTGAGCCTGTTTTCTGGGAACATTTGTACGACATCATTGAACATGAAAAACCAGAAGGTGTGATTGTTCAACTTGGCGGACAAACAGCGCTGAAGCTTGCTGAAAAATTAGAGAAGTATGGCATCAAGATCATCGGTACTTCATTTGAAGCGCTGGATCTCGCTGAAGATCGTGGAAGATTCTCGAACCTCCTCAAGGAGCTTAATATTCCTTACCCGGAATTCGGTGTTGCTGAAAATGCGGATGAAGCCCTTGAGGCGTCGAAAATAATAGGCTTCCCGCTGCTGGTTCGTCCTTCCTATGTATTGGGTGGACAAAGCATGAAGATCGTGATTAACGAACAAGAACTCGAAGATCATATCCTCGACATCTGGAAACACTTACCGGAAAACAAAGTATTGCTGGATCATTTCCTGGATGGTGCCATTGAAGCCGAAGCAGATGCGATATGCGATGGGGAAGATGTTTATATCATCGGAATCATGCAACACATTGAGCCAGCGGGAATCCACTCAGGAGATTCGTATGCTGTATTGCCACCCTATAACCTTGGTGATCTCGTCATCAAACAAATTGAACACTACACAGAAAAAATTGCCATTGCGTTGCGCACCGTTGGATTGATAAACATCCAGTTTGCGATCAAGAATGACAAGGTGTACATCATTGAAGCAAACCCGCGTGCCTCACGTACTGTGCCATTTATTTGCAAGGCATACGACGAACCATATGTTAACTATGCAACCAAGGTGATGTTACGCGAGAAGAAAGTGAAAGACTTTACTTTCAATCCGACACGTAAGGGCTATGCGATCAAAGAACCTGTTTTCAGTTTCCATAAATTCCCTGACGTAAACAAGGAACTCGGCCCTGAAATGAAATCAACCGGCGAAGCGATTTATTTCATTGATGACCTGATGGATGATTACTTTATGAAGATCTATTCCGAACGGAATTTGTACCTCAGCAGGTAAGCTAGTTCAGGGTTCAAAGTTTAAGGTTCAAAGTTCAAGGTTGGACATTCTGGAACGATGGGCTTGTGCCAATTGTTCGAAGTTCGGCGTTTGAAGTTCGACGTTTGATGTTTGATGTTTGAGGTGGTTTTCGGTAACGTAGCAGTTATCGAAAACCCATCAATTACGAACCAACACACTCGTGGCTCGCAGCTCACAACTCGACACTATTTCTAAATCCGACTTGCAGCCTGTGGGTTTAAAGTTCAAGGTTGGGGTTCGATAACGATGGGCTTGTGCCAATTGTTTGAAGTTCGACTGAGGTTGGTTTTCGGTAACGTAGGAGTTATCGAAAGCCATTTTAATCGCTCACACCACAGCCTTTTTTTCAACCCGTCGTAACCGTCCTCCTGATGCGCGCATGTGCAATGCTCAAAGCATGCAGAAGGATCCCCGGAACAACGGAAAGATGTCTCGTATGGAAAAACAAAAGGCTATTCAGAAATCATCGAAAACCCATCAGTTACCAAACAAATCTAAAGGCAGCACGCAGTTTGGAGTTCAAAAATTTTTGACTGATCGAAACACAATTGTACCCTCAATAATATCCTTATACCTTATTGTACCTTGTACTTTGTACCTTGAAACTAACTCGTGGCTCGCAGCTCACAACTCGCAACTATTTCTGAAACCGCCTTGCAGCTTGGAGCTTACAGCTTGAAGCTATTCGGAAAACTCTTAAGAAAGTGGTAACAAGCAAATTTGCAATTGCCCCCTGAACCTCTACCTTTGTTTTTTGGTTTAAGAACTAACGCGGTTGCTATGTTAAAATTTATAATCATCTTTTGTATTGTGGCCTACTTATTCTATAAAATAGGCTCCTTTTTCTTTAGAATCGGTGCGGTTTCGCAAAACCTTCGAAATTTCCAACAGCAACAACGAAAAGGCTTCCAGGATAAAACATCAGCCTCAGGCCCCAGGAAAGGAAACGGAAGCAAAATCAACGGGGGTGAATACGTTGATTACGAAGAAGTAAAATAATCGCTTGACCCTAACGCTTTCCAACCAAAACCGTGAAACTGCAATTTTATAAATATCAGGCTACAGGAAACGACTTTGTGATCCTGGATAATCGCGCACTTAAATTGTCCCTCTCTGCCTCAGATATTGAACGCATTTGTGATCGCAAATTCGGTGTTGGTGCTGATGGTCTGATGTTAATAGAAGAAGATACCAAGTCTGATTTTACACTCCAATACTTCAATAACGACGGTTCTCAAAGTCTTTGTGGTAATGGAAGCCGGGCTGCTGTTTCGTTTGCGTCGCAATTAGGCATCGTAAACGGTAATGCCCTTTTCAATGCTTATGATGGCATTCATGAAGCCGAATTGGTCGATGCAGATACCGTTCGGTTGAAAATGAACGATGTGACGGAAATACAAAAAGAAGGCAATGACTTTTTCATTTATACCGGATCCCCACATTACATCCGCCTTGTAACCGATGTTGAGCGTTATCCCGTAGTTGATGAAGGGCAGAAGATCCGTTATTCCGATCTTTTTAAGCCAGGTGGAACCAATGTGAATTTCATCACACTGCAGGGCGACAATACCATTTTTGTGAGAACCTATGAGCGCGGTGTTGAAGATGAAACGCTTTCATGTGGCACAGGTGTTACGGCTGCTGCTTTGGCTGCTTCTTATCATGGATATACCTCACCGGTAAAAGTCAAAACAAAGGGCGGAGCGCTTTCCGTTGAATTTAAATCCAGCCACTCCGGCTTATCTTCCGGACAGCCAGGCATGTTTACCGATATCTTTTTGATCGGCCCTGCCAAAATGGTGTTTAAAGGTGAATTGGAATTATAGTTGTTCACATACAATCCTTAGTCTGCAGATTTATTTCTCAGCACAAACTATTTACTAAATTTGAGACCTTTTAAACCGCAGCGGATCTCACCAGATCGGCGTACCGGGGCTAAAGCACTATTTTATTTGACTCTATGCTACAATTTATTGCCAAATTATTCGGAACGAAATCAGAAAAAGATATCAAGCGCATCATGCCGTTGGTTGAAAAGACCAAAGAGGAGGGTGAAAAGCTTAAACATATCACCCATGATGAGCTTCGAAATGAAACCCAGGTTATTCAGGAAGTCATTAACAATGAACTGAAACCAATTGATGACCAATTGGCTTCGCTGCACAAACAAATTGAAGAAAATAGGGAACTCGATCTCAACGATAAGGAAGCCATTTTTGGTCAAATCGATAAACTTGAAGCCGACAGAAACAAGGAACTGGAGAAGGTGCTGATCAAAGTACTTCCAAAGACCTTTGCCATTGTTCGCGAAACAGCCCGTAGGTTCAAGGAGAACACCGCGCTGGAAGTGACCGCGAAAGAATACGACATCAAATTTGCAGCGACGCGTGATCATGTGAAGATTGAAGGAGATAAAGCGATCTGGGCGAATCAGTGGATGGCTGCTGGAAACCTCATGACGTGGGATATGGTACACTATGATGTGCAAATCATCGGTGGTATTGTGCTTCATGAGGGTAAGGTAGCAGAGATGGCAACTGGTGAAGGAAAGACATTGGTAGCCACATTTCCTGCATTTCTCAACGCACTCGCCAGACGCGGTGTTCACATTGTAACGGTAAACAACTACCTGGCTACACGTGACAGCGAATGGATGGCACCGATCTTTCAATTCCATGGTATCACCGTTGATTGTATCGATAAACATGAGCCAAATTCAGCGGCGAGGAAAAATGCATATCTCGCAGACATTACATACGGTACCAATAATGAATTCGGCTTCGATTATCTGCGTGATAATATGGCGCGTGATCCATTAGATCTTGTTCAACGGCGTACGCATCATTATGCCATGGTCGATGAAGTAGATTCCGTGCTCATCGACGAGGCCAGAACACCGTTGATAATTTCCGGACCTGTACCACGTGGTGACGAACACGAGTTTTATGACCTCAAGCCACGTATTCATAAACTGGTTGAAGCGCAGAAGAAACTGATCAATGAATATCTTATTTCTGCGAAGAAATTAATTAGCGAAGGAAATGAAAAAGAAGGTGGCCTCGCTTTGTTCAGGGCACACCGGGCTATGCCGAAGTATAAACCTCTGATTAAATTTTTGAGTGAGTCTGGTGTTCGGAATGTGTTGCAGAAGACTGAAAACTTTTATCTGCAGGATAATAAACGCAATATGCCTGAAGCGGATAAGCCGCTGTATTTTATAATTGATGAAAAAGATAACAGTGTAGATCTCACAGAAAAAGGAATAGACCTGATCACGGGTGAAGGCGAAGACAATTCGTTTTTTATTCTGCCCGAGATTGGAATGGAATTAAATAAGCTTGAAAAGCAAACTGACCTGGATGAAGCAGAACGTTTTCGTCGTAAAGAAGAAATCATCCGCGATTATCAAACCAAGGCACAACGCATTCACAGTGTGAATCAATTGTTGAAAGCCTACACCATGTTCGAAAAGGATACCGAATACATTATCGTAGATGGTAAGGTGAAGATCGTTGACGAACAAACGGGCCGGGTAATGGAAGGAAGACGTTATTCTGATGGATTACACCAGGCGATTGAGGCAAAAGAAAATGTAAAGGTTGAGGATGCAACGCAGACTTATGCAACCATTACGTTACAAAATTATTTCCGCATGTATCATAAGCTTGCGGGGATGACGGGTACAGCAGAAACTGAAGCCGGTGAATTGTGGGATATCTATAAGCTTGATGTGGTGGTGATCCCGACTAACAGATCCGCCGTTAGAAAGGATTATGATGATCTTGTATACAAGACCATGCGTGAAAAATTCAACGCGGTTATTGAAGAGATCGTTAAGCTCACCGAAAAAGGAAGGCCCGTACTGGTAGGTACAACTTCTGTTGAAATTTCAGAACTGATCAGCCGTCTTTTGCAACTCCGGAAGATTAAGCACCAGGTTTTGAATGCGAAGCAACACCAACGTGAGGCTGAAATCGTAGCAGAGGCGGGTAAACCGGGTACGGTAACAATCGCTACCAACATGGCCGGCCGTGGTACGGATATAAAGCTTACACCTGAATCACGTGCTGCAGGTGGTCTGGCCATCATTGGTACGGAACGCCATGAGTCCCGACGTGTAGACAGGCAGTTGCGTGGTCGTTCCGGCCGTCAGGGCGATCCGGGAACGTCGCAGTTCTATGTATCGCTTGAGGATAGCCTGATGCGTTTGTTCATGCCGGAGCGTATTGCGCGTATCATGGATAAACTTGGTTTGAAAGAAGGCGAGGAAATCCAACATTCAATGGTGACAAATTCCATTGAACGTGCACAGAAAAAAGTTGAGGAAAATAACTTTGGGATCAGGAAGCGTTTGCTCGAATACGATAACGTAATGAATTCGCAACGTGAAGTAATCTATAAGCGTCGACGCAATGCCCTGTTTGGCGAACGCCTTGAACTCGACATTCTCACAATGTTATTTGATACCGTGGAGGACATGGTAATCAACGCTAAGAATTCGGCGGATTATGAAAGTTTGCGTTTGAATGCGTTAAGTGTTCTTGGTGTAGACTATGAGATTGCCCGCGAAGAGTTCGACAAATGGGATCAGAATAAGATTACAGACGATCTGTACAATAAAGCGCTTGATCATTATCATAAGAAAAATGAAATGGTAGCGCAGAAAGCCATGCCGGTGGTGCGCGAAATTCATCGCACGCGCGGCGCTACAGTTGAAAATATCCTGGTGCCATTTACCGATGGACAAAAACAGATTGGTGTCGCTGCAAGCCTGACAAAATGTGTTGAGACCAACAACGCGGAGCTGGTGAAATCCATGGAAAAAATGATAACCCTGGGAATCATTGATCAACTCTGGAAAGAACACTTGCGTGAGATGGATGACCTGAAGCAGTCGGTTCAAAATGCGGTGTATGAACAGAAGGATCCATTGCTGATCTATAAATTTGAAGGATTTGAATTGTTCAAGCGATTCATCGCCAAAGTGAATGAGGATACGATCTCATTCCTGCTGAAAGCGGATATTCCCGTTCAGCAACCGGATCAGGTTCAGGAAGCCAGGGCACAACGCAGCCGCGTTCGGTTGAATG
>Ga0196965_1000429_pt1 | contig 25583 bp, 23 predicted proteins | sample S1_20metaG_FD_148668 | JGI IMG/M metagenome (GOLD analysis project Ga0196965, IMG submission 148668) | Soil microbial communities from Anza Borrego desert, Southern California, United States - S1_20 | ecosystem: Environmental > Terrestrial > Soil > Desert | place: USA: California | collected... | reverse complement strand
TCACCAAGTTCGACCGGTACGATATCACCAGTGGATTTACTTTTTATAGGATGCGCAGCAAAATTTCCGATGTTACGAATTGCATCGATGCTTTCACTCAAATGGGAAGGTAACTTTCCGCTATCGATAACTTCTTGAATCTCATTTGACAAATCCCCTTTTTTTACAACAGCCTTATCCCGCAAAATATTTTGTAAACATCGTCTGCTTAGGGCAGCGCTTGCCTTGGAGCTGAGTAGTAATATTAAACACGCTTCATTGTAGTCATCTGCATAAGTTGAATCAACTTCTCGTGGCACTGGTGGTCTGTTGGCACGCATGGGACGCACAATGCTCCGTTGAATGGTGTCTCTGATTCCTACAGGACGCTCACCGCCAGCGCGCATCCGAGCAGTTTTCCCTTGACCTAGTTCAACTATTAGACGCTTACATTTTTCATTCGGACAACTCATTGCGAAAGTCGACCAATGACCATCTGCGTCAGCGCCCAAGTAATTTTCCGAAAATGAGGGATTAATTTCAATTGTGCAATGAGGACATTTCATAGGTAAAAGTGTAAAGTGGTAAGGCATCACCTAATCCTTGTGTTTGTGTTCACAATGGGTGATCGATCTTGGAATTCCTAGTGGGCTGGCGATCGAGTGGATCAGGTGGGGCAAGGAATCACACTAAAGTAAAGAATTTCCGGTCAAGCGGCAATACCCACAATAGGCGAAAAATCGATCCCACCTTCGGTCTATGGTGTGAGTGGCCCGCAATTCAGGCTCATACTTTCGGGTATGATGTTCAGAAATATTTATCCTAGCTGTGAACGTATAGTGAAAGGCCCGCAAAACAGGGATGCACTTTTGCGCCATAACAGATCAATGTCTATGTGCTCGGCTATTTTTCCTTCACCAGCAATTGGATCAGGTAACGAAATATTTTCACCCAACCTACCTAACAACTTGTTAAGAAATCATTTGGCTTTGATTCAAATTGGAGTCAGATGGACGCAGGAAATATTTCTTCCCAAGGTGTTCCACACGTGGGGAACAAATGTCTTTGCATTCCCTGAAATTTCATTCGAATCAATTACAAATAGAATATTTCGCTCCAAGCTTGGACCAAGGTTGGAGTTATTTAGGTGCATTTGTCAGAACATAGAAGAAAAAAATCTTCCCCAGCTGGGACCCAACTGTGTAGATTTTCTCTTGGCGTTGTCAGAATATTGATTCAGAAGAAGCACAAAGAAATCTATACGAAGTTGAGAGAAACTTGTGAAGACGACCAAATGAGTAGAAAGAGTATTGTATCAATTAAACCAAATGATTATGACGTACGAGATAATCACACGCGAGGATCTGCAGCAGTTCAGACTGCAGTTGTTGGAGGACCTGACAAGAGTGATGTCGGGCACGGTGCAGCCACAATTAAGCAAAGAGTGGCTGAGAAGTTCAGAAGTGCGGAAGATGCTCGGTATCTCTCATGGCACATTACAAAATTTACGGATCAAGAATATTCTTCCGCACCGAAAGATTGGCGGGCTGATGTACTACAAGTATCAGGATATTCTAAAGTTGTTGGAAGGCGGTGAAGAGAAAACTGTTAGTTATGGAAAAGCAGCTTGAGCAACTTTCCTGCTTCATCAACCGGGTGGCTTCAGATGTTCGTCTGAAGCCTACCCATACTTCGTTGTACCTGGCGCTTTGTAATTCATGGATCGGCAGTCGGTTCTCAGAAACATTTCATGTCTCCAGGCGAAAGCTGATGAGAGCCGCGCACATTCAGTCCATCGTTACCTATCACAAGGTGATCAGCGAGCTTCAGGCATTCGGCTACTTGCATTACTTACCTTCTTACCATCCTTTGAAGGGAAGTGCTGTGACCTTACGAGAAGTTTCATCGACCTAAATGCAGATGGTGATGACCTTGGAAGCACCTTCGAAGGTTTTAGCTCTACCTTATTGGTTTATGATCACCTTAAAGGCAGCTGCTCCGAATCCGAACTGGATAAGATGTAAACCGAGTTTAACATTTCCAAAATCAGCTTCCGAAAATGCCCTGTAGTCTTTAAGAATTACAGTGAAAGAAAACACAAAATGAAAAACGACAATCACTTTCAGACACTGATGAAGGGCAGCTATTTGATAAGAGTTGTCGAGAGGAGCAAGCCATGTTTTCGCTACGCTCAAACGCTTGTAAAGACATAACACTTCGTTTAAAAATATATTCTTATGGGAAGGCCGCGTGTAGAAGATCAGAATAAAAGAATCGTTCAAGTTAACATTCGCTTGACTGAAGAAGAGCACAAAAAAGTAACACAATACTCACAGGCGAGCGGATTAAGTCCTGCAAACTGGATGCGCAGAAAAGTATTCACCGGAAAATTTCCACCGGTAAAACTGTCTCCACTAGAAGCGTCAATGTATAATCAGCTAAGATCAATTGGCATCAATCTAAATCAGATAGCTCATAAGATAAATCAAGGTGATGATCATAAAAAGCATCTTAATTTTCTTATTAATACCTGGCTTGATATCAAAGGAATGCTAAAACATTTGACCAATGACAGGCAGTCAGGTTAAAGGAAGAAGTTTTCGCGGTGCCCTGCGATACAACCAGGAGAAAGTTGCTGCTGGCAAAGCAGAAGTCCTGGACAACTCATTCGTCAATGTTACCGAGCGGAACATTATGAAAGAAGTTGCCATGGTAAGAATGCAGCGTCCAGATTTGAAAAAGTATTTCTATCACACCTCGATCAATTTTCCGAAAGACGAAAACGTAAGCAATGAACTCATGATTAAGATCGGCCGAGACTATTTGGATGCAAATGGATTCAATCAACATCAATACATCATGTTTCGACACCACGATGCCAGCCATCCGCACTTTCACATCCTCGTCAACCGCATCGGCTATGACGGCTCAGTAGTCACCGACAGCAATGACTATCAAAGAAGCGAGAAGGTCCTGCGTCACCTTGAGAAGAAATACAATCTCACGCAGGTGGTCGGCAGTCGCGAATCTAAGGAACGCGGAATGAGTAACAACGAGATCCTTATGATGAAAAGGACAAACGATCCTTCTGCCAAGGTGGCCATGCAAATCATCATAGGTGAAGTTTTGAAATCAAAAGATCAACTGAGTACAAATGAGTTCATTTCTAAGCTTGAGCAACGTGGAGTTAAGGTACTTTTCAACCAAGCATCAACTGGATATGTCAGCGGCATCTCATACAGTTATCAAGGTATGGTGATGCAAGGCTCCAAGCTTGGAAATGCATTCAAATGGTCAACCATCAAAAACATTATCAATTATGAACAAGAAAGAGATCGCGAAAGAATCACGAAACAAATGCTCGATCAGAATACGCCCTCAATCAACTTCGAGCAAGTGACAAACATGCTCAAACAAATCGAGCAAACGCACTGGGAGGTAATGAACGATATGGAAAGCTTCCGGACAAAACATCGAACCCTGAGCTTTTCATTTACAGACCATCATTCACAGCTCAAATTATCAGAGCAGCATTTGCAGAGGCTGACCGAAAAACTGAGCGAGCAGTTGACGGAGCAATCAACGCGGTTTTCAAAATACCAAAAGTCATCCCGCTTAAAACGCTACTTGACGCCCACAGTCGTGGGGATAATCTCAGCACTGGTAACCAACCTGATATGTTGGATCGTGAGTTGAAGGAAAAGCAGAGGAAGAAGAGAAGAGGATTGAGAATGTAAAAGTTGTAAGATTTTAACAAGGATAATCGGTGAAATTCCGATTATCCTGTCAATATTTTACATAACCGACCTTAGCAGCGATCAAAATTTTGACCTCAAGGCATTTGGACTTAATCGGAAATTTTACCCTTGATGAACCGAGTTAATCGGAAATTTCCCCAAGTCAGCTTACTTAGTCGGAAATTTTCCCGCGAAATGCGGAGTTAGTCGGAAATTTTGCCCACAGGAGGGCGCGGTAGTAGGAATTTCCAGCCTTCTGGATGGGAATGGGCTTTTACTTGATTACCAACTAGTTATCCATAAACCATCAGTATGCCGACTATAAGCAATTTCACCTATTGCTCTGAGAGGTATTACAAAACTACCATTTTCATCAACTCAATGTCAAGTTTAACGTATATAAAACTTGATAAAGCTCCTGTTATATTCTATCTTTACTATTACTAACAAGAGCATAAGCAGAAACTACAGTTAGAACTATACTATGTCATCTATTGCTGAAATGATTTCCAAGAAAGTCGAAAATATGCCCGCTGGGTCAGTTTTTGACTATGCTCGGCTTGAGATTGCTTCCGATCAGTTTGTTACAGCTGCTCAATCGTTAAGCCGATTAACAAGGAAGGGAGTAATTTCCCGTCTTTCGAAGGGCAAGTACTACAAACCACAGCAGTCAAAATTTGGCAATAGCAGGCCCAGGGAGTCAGCATTCGTAGATGCATTAACCGTTAGACAAAATAAAAGAATCGGATATTTGACAGGACTGTCGGTTTACAATCAACTCGGCCTCACATCACAACTTTCCAATACCCTGGTGATTGCTACAGCCAACCCATTGCAACCGAAAAAGCTCGAAGGTTATAATGTAAAGTATGTAAGAAGGAATGTCAGCTTTTTAGATGACGATATTCCGCTGCTTCAGCTTTTGGATGCGTTACGGGATATTAAATCAATTCCCGATTCAAACCCGGATGACTCTCTTAAAATTTTGAAGGCACGTATTGCTGACCTATCAAAAGCGAAAAAGGAAAGACTGACTACACTCGCGTTGTCATTCAATCCCGGAACCCGTGCTTTGTTGGGAGCGTTGATAGAGAAATATTTTCCAGAAGTAAGAGCTCTTAAATTAAAACAGTCTATCAATAGGCTCTCTGTTTTTGAAACGGGAGTTTCAACTGAATTGCTTCCCAATAAACATTCCTGGAACTTGATATGACTTTCCATAGATCTAACGACTTTGTTGATGCAATCGAATCAGCAGCGGCTCATTTCAAGATGCGCACGATTTTCATTGAGAAGGATTATTGGGTGACTCACGTCCTGAAAAATCTATCGACCTCAAAACTCTTAGACGAAGTGGTATTCAAAGGAGGAACATCGCTTTCAAAAGCACATGATTGCATAAATCGTTTCTCGGAAGATATTGATCTGGCAATTCTTAAAACTGAAGGTATGTCGGGAAACCAGATCACGAATAAGATCAAGGAGACTGAAAAAACTGTCAGCGAAGGAGTGCGCTATTTTCAGCATCCGCTCGAAGAGAAGAAGGGCCGAAACAGGAGAACATTTTATCACTATACTAAAGCGATAACGGACCAAAACTTTGGTCAGGTCAAAGATCATATACAGCTAGAAATTAATGCTTTCACTCAACCAGTTCCATACGAAAAGAAAGTCATCCAATCGTATGTCGGTCAATTCCTGGCAGCAAAAGGGTTTAATGCAATCGTTAAGCAGTTTGGATTGGAGTCATTCGAGGTAAATGTCCTTATAAGAGAGCGAACCGTTTTCGAGAAATTGTTATCTCTTGTTAGACTCTCATACGATGGAACAGACAAAGTAAGAGGTAAGATCAGACACTTCTATGATATCCACCAACTGTTGAATCAGACCGATCTAAAAGGCAAGATTTTAATAGAGGAAAATTTTAAGATCCTCAAATGGGTGATGGAGGACGATGCTGCAAATGGGATTTTTGCCGGAGATTGGTTAGAGAAACCATTGAGCGAATCACCGCTTTTCAAGGACTTTGATTCATTTTGGAAGGAAATGGAATCCACTTATACATCTGAGTTGGGTCAATTGATTTGGGGAGAGTTGCCTAAGCCTGTCCTCGTGATCAATTCGTTCAAACAGACTAAAAGCTTTCTTGAACTCTTTGATAAAGCCGCAAAGGATAGGAAACCATGACGTTTCAATATTGCTCAGACCTACATCTGGAATTCCCAGTTAACAAGAAACACCTCAAGGCAAATCCAATAAAGCCTGAAGGTGAAATCCTTTTGCTGGCAGGTGATATCATTCCATTTGTCGAGATCGAAAAGGAAACCGACTTCTTCACTTTCCTTTCTGACAGCTTTGAGCACACGTACTGGATTCCTGGCAATCATGAATACTATCGTTCGGACATCGCAGAGAGAAGCGGAACATTTCACGAAAAGATCAGAAGGAATGTATCGCTTTTGAACAACATAGCTATTGACCACAATGGAGTCCGGCTTTTATTTTCAACGTTATGGTCAAAGATCAACCCAACGCTTGAGTTTGTGATCCAGAAATCAATGGCTGACTTCCGATTGATCAAGAACAACGGAAGGAAAATTACAGTCGATGACTACGATCAGCTTCATGAAGATTGTGTGTCATTTCTGATCAAAGAGTTGAGCAATTCAAGCAATCAAAAAACAATTGTTGTTACACATCATTTGCCTACGTTCTTTAACTATCCCGAGAAGTATAGATACAGCGAACTCAATACAGCATTTGCAACAGAGCTGTTTGACTTGATCGAGCCATCAAATGTTGACTGCTGGATTTTTGGCCATAGCCATGAAGTGGTGCCGGATTTTAAGATTGGCAAGACAACGTTGACTACGAATCAGCTGGGATATGTGGAGTATGGGGAGCACACGAACTTTTCCAACCAGAGCCTGCTTATAACATAAAACCCCATGGATTCGATACCTAAACTTCTATACAAATATAGGGATTGGAGCAATCCTTTTCAAAAAAGGTTATTAACAGACGTAGAGATTTATCTTTCAGCACCAAATCAATTCAATGATCCGTTTGATGCGGCCATTCCCTTTAGATACGATGAAAATGATCTCACGCCAGAAAATATTTTTCTAAAATACCTTGAGGTTGGTAAAAGAGAATATCCAAAACACAACGAAACACAGCTTCACGAACTGGCCTTCGATTACCAAAGAAGAAATTTGCTCTTTGATGAACATCACCTGGAAGAGCAAAATTCAATAATGCAAAGGGAATTCAACAAGCAATATGGAATTCTTAGTTTATGCGACAATAAAAACAACTTTCTGATGTGGTCGCATTACTCAAACTCACACAAGGGGTTTTGCGTAGGATTCGATTCGGAAAAATTGTTCGAGCAAACGACTGGTCAAATAGGTCCAGTGATCTATCAAGACGAATTTCCGAAATTCGGTTTATTTGAGGATTTGATACATCAATCGATAAAAGCCACCTACACAAAGTCATCAATATGGGCATATGAAAAAGAATGGAGGATAATGAAAGCTAAAATTTCAAATCGTATCGTTAAGCTCCAAAACGAAACCATTAAAGAAATCATTCTAGGTAACAAAATGGCACAATCTGAAAAATTTACCATTATTGAATTGGCGGCAAAACAATTCCCGGGCGCAGAAGTGTATGAGATTAAGATGCACAAGACAAAATTTCAATTAGAACTTCAAAGAGTGAGGTAGGTCGCAGACAAAAATCCCTGGTATAATCAAACATCATCTTTCATACTTAATAGGTATCTTATAAAAGGCTTGTTTGCCAGGATGGAACGCTATAGCAATTGACTGAGACGGAAGTCTTTCTAATTCAAATCCGACAAACCCAATAATCATAAACGCAATTGCACCGTGTTTCCATTCAATAGTCCTCTCGGCTATTGATACCAAATCCTGTTCGCTTGGCGCAGGTGCCTCTTGAGGATGAGTGTGCCATTCGCCTATATAGATATTCTGCCCATCAGAATCACGATACTGTTGGTCAAGGTAAAGATCCATGTATTCCTTATCGATGATGAATTCATCAACTTGATGATGCGCGTTTGGCCCAGGGCCGGACACGGAATCTATAATCAAAAAATCCTTTTCATAATATCCAGACAACACTCCACCTGTTTCAAGCTTTTTAAACTTGAGGGTTTCGCTAACTAAGATATCAGCAGCACTCTTCTTAATTAGAATTCGGTTAATCATGTGTTTGGATTGCAAGATCTGCAGTAATCAAGTCCTTTTACGTTCGTTATCTCCCATTCAAAGGGGCGATGACCGTTTGTTCCTGCTGGGCCGTGCCAATAAAACTGAAACCCCAGTCGTTTCGGATAGAATGTAGCTCCATTTTCTAAAAGCGTTTGAATTCCAACGCGAGCGGCTTGAATAGCTACTTCCCGAGTATCCATTCCGCTTGCTGGCAACGCAGGTTGCGAACAGGCACCATAGTCTGCTGGTGCGTTTTTTAATAGCTCTGCGTTTACATTTGACACAGGAACATAATTTAATTTCAGTTCCTGAAGACAAGGTAAGCAGGCTGATTCTTTTGGCTTGATGAGAACTACTATTCCTGTAAGTCCACCTTTAGACACGGCTGCCTGCAAAAGTGGTTTTTCGGCTTCAACGCATACTTTCTGATGAAGGTAATTTTCGACAAGTCTATTCCCGGTAAAATCAAGGACTAGATCCGATTCTGATATTAGTTTAGAAAGTTCGTCCAACGGGATTGAGAATAAACTTGAGTTAATTGTAGTCACGTTTGCCTTCGGATTTTTTGTCTGAATCAATTTCCTGACTACCTCAACCTTCGCTTCACCAATACTAAGCAGATCTGCGGCATGACGGACCGAGTTTCCTGCGTCAAATCTATCATCATCGATTATTGTAAATTCTAATATGCCGGATGCCGCCAATTCTTTTAAGGCTTCTGATCCCACAGCCCCCGCACCGATAGCCAGTATCTTTTTGCTATTTAAAACGTCTACACTAAACAAGGAATCAATACGTGCAAATAATTCATTGCTCAAGTTCTTTGTCAACAAGTAACTAGATTGAAATTTTGTGGCTATGCCTTCTTTCCAATAAAACACTTGAAAGAAATGTAGTTCACTGTTTGTTTGAAATCTAAATCCAATCACTGTCCTTTTTGCCTGCGCTTGAGGTTCAGGCAACAAATCATCAATTGCAATATGACACTGCTGAACTAGTATAGCTTTCAAATTTTCAGGATTGGTGGCAACAGCAGCAACTAAATTTTTTGCATCACCATTGATCGTAAACCATCGTCCATTAATGATATCGTTTCGCACTGGGGACAACGCGGTGCCATCTGGAAAACTTATGATAACTTCTGTCCGATCAACGTTTTGAAAGGCGACTTCCAACAAAGAATAGTAATTATCTTTAAACGATTTAACCCGAATGGACCCGCCTGGAGCAGTCGGCAACGATTCGGGCAAGTAACAAATCACTTGCCCAACAAATCCAGTATATGGCACATTCTCTTCAACAATGAGCTCTTTTGTAAATCCTTCCTTAGACAGAGCGGTTTCGAACCAAGCTATAGCCTGCTTTATCGCCAAGGCAACTGAATGAGTAAATGGAATCCAGACGTCTTCATCCCTAAACAGGCAGACTTTGCCATCCATATATTGGTTGCCACGATTAAAATGCTTTACTATCACGGGGCCACCTGGCCCCATCACAGGTTGGATTTGTAATCCAGATTCATTTAATATGCCATTTAGCGGGTAAATTTCTGGTGGTGAATAAGGATATGAAAATGGAAACACAATGGCCACAATCTGTTTCGTTCCATCCGTTAATGTCAATTCACCCCGATATTGTAGTTTACCGTTAGTCTTTTCAGCAGGCAAGATTTCTACCAGCTTAAAGTCAGAAATTCCAGCACTCAAAACCTCTTCCTCTGCACGATGTAAATCCGGCAGCTGTTCAAACCATCTAACTGAGCCACTCATTTGTTAAGCAAATTTTTTGGGCTCATCAGGCTTGGGTGCCGCTTTAAGCAAGAATCGAAGTGTTTCGCCATCACGAAGCCCCAAGTCTTCAATTGTGAGTTTAAAATCACTCAGCTGAGAGCCGTCCGCGCGAGTCAGATTTCGTTTCTCGACATCGGTTAGACTAAAATTTTCAAGGGTTTTATTTACGACCACCTGCAGTTTCTGTTTTACAACAAATTCTTCGGTAAAAGTGCGACCCCCCTCAATCATTATATGAAGAGTAATCTTTTTTTCAGCATTCTTTGAGCTGTCCATACTATAAACGCGTCTACTTTTTCTCCTTCAACCTTTGAACAGAGGGCAGGCGACATCACAAAGATAACACTTCTATACAGCCGGTGGTAATTGTCACTTACTATTTTATATAAAATATAGTAAGTATTAATTACGTAATTAATACTTACGTTAAATTTGTTCGTACGATATAATTCTTACTTTTGCTTATGCTTACTAAAGAGCAACAAACTCTTTTCTATCAAAAGCTTGGAGAGGCCATTAAAACTGCGAGAATTAATGGCAAACACAAGCAGGAATCTCTCTCGACCCATCTAGGGTTAAATCGCATATCCGTGGTCAACATTGAGAAAGGCAAGCAAAAAGTCCAATTGCACACTTTGATTGAGATAGCTTCATTTCTAAATGTTAGGATAGAAGAGCTCGTACCACCCTTAGAATATCTGAAGTCACCTATTATTGACACCAAACTTGTCAAGTCAATCAAAAAAGAAATGGAACAGGTGGATAATAAGGATGAAGGCGGAGTTCGTGTCACTGATTTCGTACTATTTTCAAAATCTAAATCCTAAATACTATGGTATTAAATCCGTCCGTTTACAGAAAAATTGAGAAACAGGTATCGGATCTACTTAAAGATGAAGGCATCCAATCTTTACCGATACCAGTTGAAAAGATTGCACGCACAAAAGGTGTTGAGGTTATGCCTTATGATCTCGGCAACGAAGTATCGGGCGTGTTAGTAATTACTGACAAAAAGGGGACAATTGGTTTTAACCCTACCCAGTCAAAAGTTCGTCAGCGATTTACGATAGCACACGAGCTTGGCCATTACTTACTGCACAGCGAAAGCAATAAAGAATTATTTGTTGACAAAGATTTTATAGTAAAATTTCGAAGTAAGAAAAACTATTCGCCTACTGAACAACGACACGAGAGCGAAGCAAACGCTTTTGCAGCCGCATTGCTTATGCCCAAAACTTTTGTTTTAGCTGAGATAGCAAAACAGAAGTTCCAATCACTATCAGAAAGCGAATTGATTGAAGAGCTAGCGAAGGTGTTTGATGTAAGTGTTCCTGCCATGACTTATAGACTTTCGGATTTAAGCATCGGCAGATAAACGCATATTACGAATTGGATACTATTAATTAACTTTGATACACTTTGATGTTCTTTGTACTCTCTCAATAAGTGAGCAATTCGGGAGCAGCAGTAACTTAAAACTGCGAAATAATTAAGCGTTAACGGTTTATCAGTCGATAAAAAATCCCAGCGGGATCACGATGAAAGCCAAGGAGACATCTCCTTGGCCTTTTCTATTTTTGGGGCCACGGTATGGACCAGGGGGAATGCCGATTGTGCCTGTCTTTTGATGCCTATAAATACGATTTAAGAGGGCATTACGGAGAGAAATATCTGGAAGGAGTCTGCTAAGATGGCGGTGGGATAAGTGGTTAGTCGGAAATTTTACCTATCCTGGGAAATTAATCGGAAAAATTACCCTAAGAATGCGCTTTTAATCGGAAATTTTACCCAATTTTAGGTTAAATCGGTGAATTAATGGGAAAAATTCGCCCTTCTAAGGTTCAGGAAATTGTGTTCGCCTCTTCGGACAAAGCGGAGTCCAGAAGAATAACTGCTCTATTGAAGGAAAAGCAGATCAGAAAAATTGCGGCCAGAGTTTACACATCAAACTTTTCTGATGAACCGGCAGCAATCATTAAGCGGAACTGGTTTCACATCCTGTCAGCGCTATATCCAGACGCGTTGCTTAGTCATCGCAGCGCTCTTGAATTTGTGCCTACTCCACAAGGACGCATATTTCTGACGTATACCTATACGGAAAAGATTCAGCTACCAGGATTGACCATCCAACTTTTAGAAGGTCCACAAAAGATTGAAGGCGACAACGCATTCTTTGGAAATCTCCATGCTTCACAGGAGGCGAGGGCATTTCTCGAGAACCTTCAGGTTTCAAGGCGCAAAGCAGCGGAATCAAAAACGCTGACTCGTTCTCACATCGAAGAACGCCTTGAAGCGATTATCAGGACGCGAGGCGAGAATGGCCTTAATGATGTGCGTGACAAAGCAAGAAAAATTTCCAAGCCGTTGGGAATGCAGGATGAGTTCAAAAAGTTGAATGACCTGATCAGCGACCTCCTTTCTACCGGCAGATCAAAAAAATTAACTACGCTCCCAGGAATCGCACGATCACTCGGTGAGCCATTGGACCCGGATAGAATCAAGTTATTCGAAAGGCTGTACGAAGAGTTAGCTGGAAAAACATTCCCGCGTTATCTGGATAAAAATAAGGCGATTAAATCGTACAAGACCTTTGCCTTCTTCGAGGGCTACTTCTCTAATTTTATAGAAGGAACTGAATTCACTGTTGGGGAGGCAAAGGAAATCATTGAGACTGAAACACCTCTTCCTCCACGGGATGAAGATTCGCATGACATACTCGGTACATACCGTATTGTTTCGGACAAGAAGGAAATGGCTATCTGTCCTACGAATTCAAATGAGTTTTTGGACATCATGAGAAGAAGACATGCAACTCTACTTCAATCCAGGATCAGTAAGAAACCTGGCGAGTTCAAAGACAAAAACAACAGAGCAGGCAACACCGAATTTGTTGACAAGCAGCTTGTGGTTGGAACATTGAAGAAGGGATTTGAATGGTACTCCTTGTTGCAAGAGCCATTTGCTAAAGCAGTATACATGATGTTCCTCGTTAGTGAAGTTCATCCATTCCTTGATGGTAACGGAAGGATTGCGCGTGTGATGATGACTGCAGAGTTATCTGCAAAAGGGTTGTCGAAGATCATTATCCCAACTGTTTATCGGGAGGACTACATGGGTGCATTGCGAAAGCTGACACGCCAACGCGTTGCTGATGCTTATGTAAGAATGCTTTTACGTGCATATGAGTTCAGCTCGACTTTGCACGGTGAAAGCATTGATGAGATGGAGAAGTATTTGATCGAATGTGATGCGTTCAAGGAGCCGAAGGAGGGAAGTTAAAAATCATATCCAACCTTGACGGCATTTGAACAAATAGAACGGCATCTGTTAGGCGAGCAATTGATTGGGCATTTATCCGCTGCTCCACGCTGATGTGAAGGAAGGATTTATACTGTGGAAGGATCAGCTTCAATCGAGACTGGTATGACTTTGCCATGACACATTAATCAGCGTACCGTTGCTTTAACGTCAAAAAGCAGGTAAACATTAAAATTACTTGAGTTCTAATGTCCATCCGGCAAAGGTCAGCGATCTTGAGGCCAAAGTGATCATACACATTAAAGAGTAAAAATGGACACCAAATGCCCCTATGTTCATTTTACATGGATAAATGACAGGGCTCTAAATCTATGTCCATTTTTTGAATAAAACTGGACATAGACGTGTTTAGTGTCCAGTTTTTAGTGATATCTTTGAGCTATGTCCATATTTCTCATAAAAATGGACACCCGGAATGGCTAAATACGACAGAACACTTCCTTATAATGACCTTCCGGCACTGCCGCCACCAGCGGAAATCGAGAATGATCCAGAAATACTCAAGAAGCTGAAAGGCGTCCCGCGCGTTGGCCACCTTCGGTTCAAACGTGCAGCGGCTTCCCAATCCAACCATGCTGGTAAATACAATTGCGCTTCAGGAGGCTAAAACTTCAACAGCAATCGAGAATATTTTTACAACAGAAGATGAATTGTACAAAGCAATATCAGATACGGCTCGTGAAGAGCGGGCAAACCCTGCGACAAAGGAGGTGTTGAAATATAGAGAGGCATTATGGGAAGCATATCGTCAATTGCAAAATGATAATGCAATTTCCTTGAACCTCGTTATTCACATTTTCCAACAGATCAAGGAAACAACAGCTGGCCTTCGCCCACCGCAAGCACAGGTTGTAATTCGTCAAGGACAAAGCGAGTTTAGAACAGGCGAGATAATATACACTCCACCAAGAGGTGAAAACATTATTGACGAGCTAATGAGTAATCTTCTGGACTACTTAAATGATGACAATAGATACCCAGCAGATCCAATACTAAAAATGTGTATTGCTCATTATCAATTTGAGGCAATACATCCATTCCAAGATGGTAATGGTAGGACCGGGCGCATTTTGAATCAACTCTATCTGGTACAAAAGGGACTGCTTTCACAACCCGTGTTATACTTATCAAAATACATTATCGTCAACAAAACCGATTACTATTATAATCTAGCTGGAGTAACACAGCGGGGCGCGTGGAAGTCTTGGATTTTGTATATGCTCGATGCTGTAGAAATAACTGCGACAATGTCTAACGAACTGATCAACGAAATTGTCTCGCAGATGAAAGCGACCCTCGACCATGGCAAGAAGCATATCAAATGGTATACAAAAGAAGTTAATGAAGCGCTGTTTCATCAGCCATATAGTCGTCTGAAAACAATTGGTGATGCGGTTGGAAAAACCTCAAGAACAACATTGACCAAATACATCGATGAGCTGATACAAGCGAAGATTATTACGCCAAAAAAAGAAGGCAATGATGTGTTTTATTTAAACGATGATTTGATTCGGATTTTGCAGAGGTAAAATTATCAAGCTAATTGTGGTTGAATTGGATCAAATCAAATTATTCCGTTCTATCTTCAATGGCAGAGAAGATGCTTTTGCCATCCGTTGGGAGAAAGAGAACAAAAGCGGTTACATGCCGTCATATCAATTTGATCCGTACCACTATAGAATTCATAAAGCGAAAGGCGGCACTCTTGCCAACTACCAGGACAAAACCTTACAGCCACTAACGGATGAGCAAATCAAACGTCATTTATTAGGTGAACAATTGATTGGCATTTATCCCTTGTTACTCAACAACACATCACATTTTATTGCGGCAGACTTTGATGGTAACAATTGGCTGGATGAAGCACGGAAATTTGTTCAAGCTTGCACGGCTGCTGATTTACCAGTTTATCTAGAACGATCGAGGTCCGGCAATGGTGGACATGCTTGGTTATTCTTTTCAGAAGCATATCCTGCATTCAAGAGTCGCAAGATATTCCTCTCCTTACTCCAATCAACAGGAATCTTTTCAGTGTTCGACAAAGACTCAAGTTTTGATCGCCTTTTTCCGAATCAGGATTCATTATCAGGGAAAGGTTTAGGGAATCTGATTGCCCTACCATTATTCAAGAAGTCACTAGAACATGGGAATAGTTGCTTTATTAATCCAGCTAACGCAGAAACGTTTGCCAATCAATGGAAATTTCTAAAAGACATTAAGAGAGTCGACATTACACAGCTGGACAAGTTATTTGGCACCTCAGCTCCTTCGATTGACGCGAAAACTTCAGGAACATTAACCATTAGACTTTCGAACAAAATCATTCTAAACAGGAATGCCGTTTCGTTGGCTTTGATAAACTTCATCAAAGAAGAATTGAACTTTGCCAATTCAGAATTTCTGATCAAGAAGAAACTAGGCAAGAACACGTGGGGTGTAACAAGAAATTTCAAGTTAGTTGAAGAGGATGCCAATCAAGTTTTTATCCCCCGAGGTTTTGTAGGAAAACTTTTGCGGTTTTGTAAGGATCAGAGTATTAGCAATAATTTCCTTGATGAACGGGAGAAAAAAAATTCTACAAAATTTAATGCTCGCGTAACCCTCAAGGCTCACCAGGAAGAGGCCTTTAATCAAGCTATCAAGAAAGATTTTGGTGTAATAGTCGCACCCCCAGGTTCCGGCAAAACTGTTCTTGGGCTGGCAATCATTACGGAGAAGAAACAACCTGCACTTATCATTGTTCATCGAAAGCAATTAGCGGATCAATGGATAGATCGGATTGAGTCTTTTTTAAAGATTCCAAAAAAGGATATCGGCAAAATTACTGGTGGAAAAATTCAAGCTGGAAAATCAGTTACAGTTGCAATGATTCAGAGTCTGGCTAAAGTTTTGGATTCAGCGGATGGTCTAACTCTCAGTCAACAGGTTGGAACAATCATCGTTGACGAATGTCATCATGTTCCGGCAGAAACGTATCGTTCAGTAATTAGTAAGTTGAATTCATTCTATATGTATGGGTTCACGGCCACGCCATTCAGAAAGTACAATGATGGGAAGCTAATCTTTACCTATATCGGAGACTTAGTTGCTGAGATTAAAGCAAGCCAGATTGAGAATCTACCGAAGGCAAAAATCGTAATTCGTAACACTGGGCTTTCAGTTCCCTTTGACTCAAAGACTGACAAGTTTGAAACGCTTTCCAAAGTGCTTGTTCACGATTCCGCCAGAAACAAGATCATCATTGAGGATGTGATGACAGAATTGAATCTTGGTAAAAAAGTCGTTCTTATCTCTGAGAGAAAAGATCATATCGACTCTCTCAATCTATACCTGAAACAATTTTACGAAACAGTCACCCTGAGCGGAGAAGACAGCGAACAATCCAAGTCCATTAAATGGCGCTTATTAAAGGAGGGAAATTTTCAAGCCTTAATTACAACAGGACAGTACTTTGGAGAAGGTACTGATCTCGCCAACATTTCATCAGTCTTTCTTGTCTATCCTTTTTCTTTTGAGGGAAAGTTGATTCAATATATCGGTAGAGTCCAGCGATCCGAAATAGCGCCAACGATCTTTGACTATCGGGATTACAAAATCCGATACCTTGAATTGTTGTTTCAAAAACGAAATGTTTATTACAAGAAACTTTATGCTGAAGGGATTTTATTTGATAGGGAAGTAGAAAGAGCACCCGAAAGTTTTGAAGCAATAGCGAAAGTACCCTTAGAGCATTTACTATTTAGGTTTGGTATTGTAGCGTTTCGGTATAAAGTACCTCAGATCAATATGGAAACAGAATTTGAGGTTGAGAATAGGGAAATGCGTCCAGAATTCGAAGTGCTGAAGCCGTACTTCGCAAAGTTTCTGAAAGTAAAGAGCATTCGTGTTAATCTCAGTTACAAGATTGAATTTGACAAAATCAAATCATACCTCGCATTTTCAGAAGACCTTGATAAGATCAACAAAGAATTAGTGGAAGCCATCAAGTTTCGGTTTGTGGCGAAGAACTTAATCGGTAAAATTCCCGACCATAAAACTGAGAACTTACTAGACATTCAGCAACTGCAGGAAAGTTCAGTTGATAACAGTCTCTACAAATCAGGCGAGGAGTTGATAGATGAAATTCTTAAAATGAAAGATGTAAAGCACTACGAACAATTAAGATATCTGGCAGCGAAACATGATAGATCCGTTTTAAAAGTCAGATTTGTGTTGCTCCCATTTTCGTTCGTGTTTCTTTTGACCGGTGAACAACAATTCCACGTCATTTGGGAAACACTGGACACTGAAGAGGCCACTTATATTTGGCATGTTGAAAAGCACAAGTCATCTCTCAAAAGCATGTTGAAGGAGATTGACCAGGATCTAGGCTACATCCGATCCAACGGCAGGCAGGCATTTATCGAGAAGCCTCGCGAAAACTTCTCAAGAATTATTCATGATTACGCTGACTTGAAGAAAGGGTTTATACTGTGGAAGGATCAGCTTCAATCGAGGCTGATATGACTATTGAGAGCGACTTTTCCATCGTCCATCGGACTCCCAGGTCAGAGGCCTACTCACTGGCAGTGGCGCACTTCCGGAAAGCAATATTGCCGGAAGTGACTATGTGTGGGCGCATGCCGATGGAAAAACGAAAGGAACATCCATTACTCCGTTATACTCGGAAGTTGTATTCGCATCTTGGAATGACCACAATTTATATCAGGCATAAAGTGCATGCGAAATGTTGCGGGTCGGCAGGGTAAGGGAAAAAATTTCACCAGGCAGTGGCTTAAAAATTTTATCGTAGGTAATTAACTATAGAAAGGAATAATCTTAAATCGATAAATTACATAGATGTACCTCCATCCGTTCAAGAACCCATACCGAGATCAGGATTTTACCTTGATCTCCGACACTATCAAAAATTATTTTCCTGATAATAAATAGAATGAAAGAAATTCCAATCAGGTCCATACTGCCACTAACTTCAAAGAATGACGACTTTGAAGGCTTCAGGATTTTTAAGGTCAGCGATATTCTTCTGGGAAGGGATTTGGACCAGGAGTTGCACCGACATGACTTCTATTTTATTCTTCTGCTTACTAAAGGGATCGGAAACCACGAGATCGACTTTGTTGAGCAGCCAGTAACAGACAATTCGATCTCAATAATGCGTCCCGGGCAGGTACATCGGTTCGAACTCAAGGCGGGCAGCGAAGGATATTGGTTGGCGTTCAATAAAGAGTTCCAGCTTTCATCAACCACTGGCAATGCCTTGTTGCGCAAAGCGGCCAGTCAAAATTTTTTGAAACTTAATGAAAAGCGCATCGGTCAATTTTGTTCTATTTTGAAAACTATTCTTGACGAATACACTTTAAGGCAGACTGGATTCGACTTCATTATTAAAGCAAACCTTGAAATTTTTTTCATCCTGTTTCTCCGGTGTCGGCAAAAGGAACGAGACACTTCTATCAAGGCAAATCAATACCACCAGGAAAAACTACAGGAATTTCTTGAACTTCTGGAAACTAATATAAGCACAAAAAAACACGCTGCTGCCTATGCGGATATGGTTAATCTTTCACCTTTCCAACTCAACTCCATCACAAAGAGCCTTCTGGGAAAGACCGTTGCAAATCTCATTGATGATCAAATACTGCTGGAGGCAAAGCGCTATCTGTTGGGAACTCCACATCAAGTAAGCCAAATTGCTGATCAACTTGGCTACATGGATGTTTCCTACTTCATTCGATTCTTCAAAAAAAAGATGGGCGTTACTCCTGAAGCATTTCGCAATAACTTCGAAAAGTCCCATTCAACTTTGCAATAGTCCTATCGCACTCCCCGTGCTTGTGCATATTTTTGCTAACAGTTGAGCGAAAGAAAATAAAAAAACATCCCTTATGAAAACACATATTTTGTTCCTTCAGGGCGGTGGAGGTAAAAGCGACCATGAGGTGGACGCAAAGCTCGTCGATGCTTTACAGGAAGCAATAGGTGAGTTATACAAAGTGCATTATCCCCTGCTTGAAAACGAATCGTCTCCTGATTTTGGGAGACTGAAACAGATAGAGAAAGAAATTTCTGAAATCGATACAAGCCTCATTTTAGTTGGACACTCACTCGGGGCCTCCATGGTATTGAAGTTTCTTTCAGAACACAAGAACCAGCTCCGAATCAAAGGTATCTTTCTTCTTGCAACGCCATTTTGGAGCGGCAACGAAGATTGGGTTCAGGGACTCAAACTGAAAAGTAATTTTGAGAACGAGCTTCCCAAAGACGTTCCCATTTTCTTCTATCATTGCCATGATGATGAAGAAATACCATTCAGCAACCTTGACCATTATTTGAAAAAAATTCCATGGGCAACTTTTCGTGAAATTTCCAACGGAGGTCATCAATTCAGGGGTGCTTCGGCGCTCATAGCAAAGGATATTAAATCAATATGAAAATCAAAGCATACGCCATAAGAGAGAAATGTGGTAAGGCAGAACCATTTTTCTATGACAGGGAGATCGGTAAAAATGACGTGTTAGTCAGAATAACTCATTGTGGCATTGCAAAAGGAGATATTCAATTATTGACAATGATTGGGGCGATACAAAATTCCCCGTAATTCCAGGTCATGAAATTATAGGTTTAGTTGACGATGTCAATTCAAATGTAACAACGTTAAAGCGTGGAGATCGTGTGGGCATCGGCTACCAGCAAGAGGCTTGTTTCAATTGTGACTTTTGTAACCAGGGTCATGAACAATTTTGCCCCAGACAGAAGGTGATCGGTGTTCACACCAATGGTGGGTTAGCTGAGTTTATCGTTACCGATAACAGGTTTGTATTTAAGCTCCCTGCGAAACTAGCTTCGGCTAAATCTGTTCCCTTGCTTTCATCAGGACTTACAGTTTACACAGGGATTACCCGCGCAAGACTGCAGGATAGCGCTAACGTCGCTGTGCTCGGCGTTGGCGGATTAGGTCAGCTTGCAATCCAGTTTCTTAAGAAGATGGGACACAAAGTTTCGGCATTCTCGCATTCCCCTCAAAAAAGGGAGATGGTTAGTGAGTTGGGGGCCGAATATTTCGACACCTCAAATGAAAGTAGTCTCGTGGTTCTTGACAGACAATTCGATTTCATGCTTTCTACATTGAATGTGCAGTTCGACATTAATAAATATTTAAGGATGCTGAAGCCGCAAGGTAAAATTTGCTTAGTAGCTCAGCCGCCGGAAAATCTGTCTATCAACACTGGATTATTATACGAGTACGCTCAAAGAACCATCTACGGAAATTACACTGGTAGCCGAAAAGATATGAGGGAAATGCTGGCCTTTGCAGAAAAGTTTGGAATTAAAAGTATTGTGGAGACTTTGCCGTTTTCAAAAGTGAATGAAGTAATAGAAATGGTTAGAACCGGAGCCCCAATGCGGTTGATATTAGAAAATGTAAACGTTGAATCGGAATCGCAAAACTAAAAATTTTGAATATGAAAGAACTTACATCATATGAGTCTATCGACATTCAAGCATCTCCTGTGAGAGTATGGGAGGTCTTAACTAAATTGTCATACATGAAACAATGGTCGCAGCTTCTCGTAGCGTTTGCCGGTGAGCAAGAGCTCCATGAGGGTGCGAAGATACACTGGGTTAACGAAAAAGGAGACATCTACTGCGAAGGAACTGTAACAGACTTTGAACCACAAAAGAAATTACGTGTTTCTCCGCAATTCACATCGTGGACACAACCAGTTTCACCCGACATTATTGCCTCACTTTTTACATTACACAAAGATGGAAAGAATACACATTTAAAATTTAGCTATGGAGACTTTGCAAAAGTTCCTGATGGTAGCAGGTTGTGGGAAATGTACCTCGATTCTATTGATCCAACGAATAAGGAACTCTCGGAAATAAAAAGATTAGCCGAGGACGCTGGAAGTTAGCCCAATAGAACAAGGATATTTCATGCTACGAATCAGCTGGAGCGCGTGCAGCATGGGAGCATTTGCATTTTGTAGCCATCAATCCGTGAACTTGAGCAATAGGCTTGATCAATTTCGCCTTCGTACCCGGAAGCTGCATTCGACCTGGTGGATCGAGTTGTCGCCGAAGTCGAGCATCTGACTGGAGAATTCGCCGCTGATAAAGCCCCCTACTTTTCCGTATTCAGTGATTGTCACGTCGATGTTCACAGGCCAGTAACCGCGCCCACCAGGGAACGCCGCAGAGAATACTTCCACGAGGGTGTGAGGACCTTCCGGATCATCATTGCCCGCGAACTGAAATGCCCAGGTCTCGGCTGTGTTGGACTTTCCGCTAAGCGTAACGATTTGTGTCCACCCGTTGCCTCCGAGGTTATACGCTGCGATCGTATCGGCTGGCTCTTGTATGGTTACTGTATTGCCATCGACCGTATACGTGATGTAGCCCATCGTACTAGTGCCACATGCAGTAAGTGTTCCAAGATCATTATTGCCTGCCGTGAGCGACACAGAAACAGGCTCATCTTGCTCATACGTATCATTGTCCACCGGCACAATATTTACCGTTGTATTGGTACACATAACACCCATGAACGAAAACACACCATTGGTAACAGGAATACGATGATAGAAACCGCCGTCATAGGTTTGTACGAATCCATCGGTTACGGGCTGACTTTCACAATTCAATACGGTGCCACTCAGCGTCACCATGCTTTGTCCTAAATTCCCAGTGAGTGTACCCAGGTTGAGATCAACATGCGTAGTAGAAAAATCAAGCGCATACGCCGACTGCGCACACGGTGTCACGATATCAAGAACAAAGTCCATATTAGCGAATATCGCTCCCGTCACGTAGCCTTCTGAATCAGTGTGACCAAATCTTCCGTAGCCACTATTTTTGGGTTGTCCCGCGGGCGTTATAATTACGGGAACATGCACCAGAGGTTCGGAAGCAGAATTCGTTACGCGTGCTGTAAAATTGACGGTGTTAATGCCTTCGGCACCACTCCAGAATGAGAAGTGTGTAACGGTACCGGTATATGAGCTTCCGTCGCGTGTAGCGGTTCCCTGTTCTTTCCAGATACCGGTGTCGGTATCCAGAGACCATAACCCAATGGTAGCGGGGGCTTCGCCTTGCAACGCTGCCGGTATAGGTAGTGTAATGTTTGCGGATTGTCCTTCTTTGATCTGGAGCGCTTGGCCTCCTGCTGTAGTGAGTTCCACAACGATCGTCGTGAATGACTTCAATGCTTTCAGATGGCCCGCCTCATCTATTCCACGTCCATCGCCGGGAACCGAAAGTGGCAAAGCATTCCCGCCTGACAAATCGATCATACGTGCGTATACTTTGACATCACCGGAATATGCAGCGTTTGTACTTGCTACCACGATACCGTTCGCGGGCAACTCAATTTTACCACCACCGGTGAGCGTTACATCTCCACCCGTCGTTGCGCTAACGCTACCGGTTTCTGATTTGCTGAGCAACACAACACGCAGAAATGTTTCTTTCCCCGCACGTGGCGTAAAGGTTATAAGATTTTCAAAAAAACCTGGTTTGCTGATCCGCACAAAGCCGGCAAATTTTCCGAGCGATGCATTAGCTACATTAAAATGCCCGTAGGCGTCAGTAAGAATTTCGTCTTCGCCAGCAATCACTGTAGCATATGGAAGAGGATTGCCATCTTCGTCCGATACGAATCCGGATACTGAAGCCGTTACCCGTTCGCCCAGGGTGGGACTTACCGGGTTAGGATCAATGATCTTCCGGCGATTGTCATCGTCATCGTTACACGCAATGATGGAGATAATTCCAAGGAAGGATAGGCATAGAATGATACGTTGCATCTTCATGGTATCGGTGAATTTTTACAATGTTACAAGGAATAGCGTTGTTCTTTAAAGATAAAACCAACGAAGTGGGCGACTTTACCACGCATGTAATGTCCTTCCTGTTGTGCATTGGAAATGTGTGTGTTGATGTGGTTTTTTAGGTGCGTTTTCCGGGGTAGTTTGGTTATGATGTTGCACTTCAGACCTCCTGTTTGCGGGTGGGTATAATTCAATTCGCAAAGAAATAAACGGACCAAGTCTATAAAACATTATGACTGATATTCGTTTCTAAGCCTGTGACAATTCAGTGGCAAGCTTGTGCAAAAGAGGTGCGCAGCCCCAAACGATTTTTGGCGCTCTTGATTTCCTGTAATAATGAACAAGCTAATATGGATGATGGGCAACTAAAAAAAGAAAGATGCCTTAGAAACAACATGATTGTAACCTTGAACGAATTTATACTGCGGCCGAACATTTTTATCTTGCTAAAAAGAACCGTTAATGCCTCGAACAATTGATGAGTGATTTCGTTTGTTCGAATCCTGCTTGAACCCGCTATCGGGGCCGACGCAGAATAATTCCTTTCGCGAATGACGTTAACGAACGAGAAGGTTACTCGAAGTCCTGATTGATTAGCACGATGTACCAGATCACGGCAGCCCATAGCCACAGCACAAATATATACGCACCATACAGAACAGGTCTTGAGGTCGTGATCTTTGCCAGGAAATGCCAGACCACTCCACCAAAGAGAAACCCAAATGACCAGAACATGCCCACGCCTATTATTGAAGGCCAGACCCAGTCGCCAGTCCAGTCGTTGAGTGTAGGGAATTTTCTCAATACAAATGACACCGGATAATATAGAACAGCGCCGAGCAGTCCCATACTAACAAGGCCGAGGGCACCAGAGCTAAAAAATGCGATGATAGAGAAACGGGCGTTACCCGAAAGGGATTTCCAAAACTCAATCATGGAAAGTGGTGTTTTGTGTAATAATATTTTGGTCAACAATAGCCGACGATCGAAGATTGAGAAAAACTTTATCATAGTCAAATGTAATCCCGGCATTAAGGTAGCCGACGAACCTTGCAACTCGGGGCTGTGTTTCCTTCTGTCTATCGGCTCAGACTGCGAAACACGGGGTCTCACATAGTCCGTGATCGCAGCCGTATAGCATTTGTGAGCCCAATTCACGGTGACGTCGTGGATAGTATTTTTTTTGAGTGGAAACATCTGACGTCTAGACAGATTGATCTAATCATTTACGATGACGCAAGTCCGATATTATTCAATGAAGGTGATTTAGTAATTCTGACTGCCGACGCAGTTCGTGAGATTATTGAAGTGAAAAATGATCTGGAAAATCAGATCTTGAGTAATGTAATCAGCAGGGCAAATGAAAACGGTAAATTCATATTGTCCGGCAAGCGTAATAAAAATTGCACGGCTAAAGCAAATCTTAAAAATCGTCCAAAAGCAAACAACAAATTGATTACCTTGGATGGATTTTAAAGAACCAGAGCCATTTTTATGAAGAGTAGCCAAAACATTTTAAGTCAGCGTAATCTGCTCAAAATCAGTCTTATTTCCCTCATTCTTTTCAACAGCCTTGTTATGGAAGGCCAGGAAATGCTATTCGGATTGACTTCCGAAGGCGGAAACGATGGTATCGGAGCCCTGTATAAAACAAACGCAGACGGGTCGGACTTGCAGGTGAAGCAAAGCTTTGGTAGTACGATTCCCGGGCGTATACCCGCTGAGGGCAAATTGGTCCAGGCTGCGAACGGAAAATTTTACGGAACAACTCAAAGTGGAGGAAAATATTTGCACGGCGTGATCTTCGAATATGACGCGGCTGCAAATCAATACCGTCGACTTCATGATTTTGATGGAACATCCGGTGGATACCCAATTCAAAATATGGTAAATGGATTTAATGGGAAGTTGTATGGTTTAACCTTTATAGGTGGGCAATTCAATAAAGGGGTCATTTTCGAATTTGACATTACGACTTTCAGCTATGCTGTTAAATATGAATTCGATGGCCAATCCGGTTCTAATCCGTGGGCCATGACATACTCAGAAAAAGGTCATTTCTACGGAGTGACTAATGAAGGCGGAGCAAACAACAAAGGAGTCATTTTTAAATTCGACCTTAAGAACAATTTATATACAAAGAAAATTGACCTCGATGCGACTATCGGTTCGCGGCCTTTGGGCTCTCCAACATTTAGTTCTACAGGAAAAATGTATGGTACCGTTTCAGAAGGGGGCTCTCATTCTAATGGGGCGATCTACGAATATGACTCCACGACGAATGTGATTGAAAAACTGTACGATTTTACCGGGTCTTCGGGAAGAACACCGACAGGTAATTTATTAAGCGCCAACAACGGGAAGCTCTACGGAATGACTATTACAGGTGGGACAACGGGCCATGGCGTGATTTTCGAATTTGACCCTGCAAATGGAAATTTCTCCAAAAAAATCGACTTCAATGGCGAAGCAAAAGGATCCCACCCCTATGGAAGTTTAATCCAGGCGTCGAATGGAAAAATCTATGGGACGGTTGAACAAGGCGTGACTGGCTATGGAGGATTGTTTGAATACAATATTACCTCATCCAATTTCAACATGCTTATAACGTTTAGTGGAAGTACTTACGGTTATGGATCATCCCCAAGAGCCACGCTGATGGAGGCGACGGATGGTAAACTG